>JAEIGA010002783.1_pt1 | contig 27669 bp, 25 predicted proteins | sample 9270691 | NCBI WGS metagenome assembly JAEIGA01 (sample SAMN17057246, study PRJNA624740) | gut metagenome | biome: biome; isolation source: fecal sample | host: Bos grunniens | place: China: Xizang | collected 2019 | reverse complement strand
GGCTGCATCAACAAGCTGCCAGCACTCCTCAACTGTGTTTGCGCTGGGAACCTCGATTGCAACGTGCTTGCCCTGCTCCATAGCGTAGAGGGCTACGGGTACGTGCATCTGCCATGATGTAGCGATGTAAACGAGGTCGATGTCATCGCTCTCGCAAAGCTGTTTGTAACCTTCGTCACCGCTGTAAATTTTTGCTTTGGGCATACCAGCCTTGTCAAGGTAACCCTGGCAACGTTCAGCTCTTTCAGCGTATTTGTCGCAAAGACCGTTGATTGCCACACCTTCGATGTTTGTGAAACGCTGAACAGCGCCGGGACCGCGCATACCGAGACCTACAAAACCTACGCGTACTGTCTCAAGGGGCTTAGCGCGGAACTCGAGCATGCTTTTCTGGCCGGGAGCGCGCTGGGGCTCGTCAAGAACGATTACGCCATCAACAATTTTGTAGTCTACACTGGCTTTGAACAGATTGGCTTGTTGGCTGTTCTGGGGACAGCTGCAACCTACCATGATGAACGCTACTGCAAAAAGCAATGCGCTCAGGATTGTTTTTGTCTTTTTCATGTCCTGTTTGTTTATTGTTATTGTTTGGTTTATATGTGCTTTGTTTAGAAAGGGGGTAGTTAACTCCCTATTTTATGTTTTATTTTGCAAATATACAAAATTATTCATTTGGCGGGTTTATTAATTACTTTTTTATATAATTTTTGCAAAAAATGGCTTGTTGTTGCGAAAATCTGCGTAAATTTGACAAATTGACATTTTAAATTAATTATATATGGCAAATTATGTAATAGGTATTGACCTTGGTGGTACCAACACCGTCATTGGTCTTGTGGATGTTAACGGCAAGATTCTTGCCAAGGATGATTCGGTAAAAACCCAGAAATATGCCGAACTTAATGATTATGCTGATGCTGTTGTTGCGGTAATCAATAAACTTGCGCAGGATAATTCAGTGGCTATGGATGATATTGAGGGTATCGGCGTTGGTGCCCCCATGGGTAACTATTATAGCGGTGATATTGAAAATGCTGCCAACCTTCCCTGGAAGGGTCGTGTGCCTCTGGGACGCGTGTTGACCGAAAAGAGCGGCTTGCCCACAAAGGTGACTAATGATGCCAATGCTGCAGCCATTGGTGAAATGAAGTATGGTGCTGCCAAAGGTATGCGCGACTTTATTGTGATTACTCTTGGCACAGGTGTTGGTAGCGGTATTGTTTCGGGTGGCAACCTTATCTATGGTCACGATGGTCTTGCCGGTGAGCTTGGTCACGTTACTGCATACGAGCGCGAAGGTCGTCAGTGTGGTTGCGGACGTATCGACTGTCTCGAAACTTACGCATCGGCTACCGGTTTTGTAAGAACTGCAAAGGCGTGGCTCGAAAAACGCGACGATGCTACATTGTTGCGCAATGTTGCTCCCGAGGAACTTACATCGAAGATGATTTACGATGCAGCAGTTCAGGGCGATGCTTTTGCCAAGGAGCTTTTCGAGTTTACCGGTGCAATCCTGGGTGAGGCATTCTGCGACTTTATCGCATTCTCTGTACCTCAGGCAATCATTCTCTTTGGTGGTCTTGCAAATGCAGGTGAGTTGTTGCTCGCTCCCATCAGAACCCGTATGAACGAAAAGGTTGTTTCATTCTGGAAAAACAAAGTGGATATTCTTCAATCGAGCCTCTCAGGTGCTGATGCAGCTGTTCTTGGAGCTTCGGCTTTGGGTTGGAAATAATCAGACAGAGAATAATCAGTATAATATGAGGTGCGCTTTTTTTTAGAGGCGCACCTCTTTTTTTTGACCTGACGGCTGTAGTGCGACTCTCTTTTGCGCTATAATGCTAATAAAATTCCCTATATCTTGCTCTTGTCTCGCTAAAATTTAGTAATTTTGCACTAAAATGGAAATATTGGAGTTAATAGGCAGGTTGTGCAAGCGAAAAATTGCATAAATCCCGCCCTTTACTGCATTGCATTTTGAGTACAGAATATGAAGCACTTCTGTTTCGTGCAGTTGGAATAGATGAATGGATGGAATGTGCTTCGCATGAATAATTTTAATAGATTTTTAAAACGGCTTCTTATATGAAGAAGATAAGGAACTTTTGCATTATTGCTCACATCGACCACGGTAAGTCTACATTGGCCGACCGTCTGTTGGAAACAACTAAGACCATTCAAGTGACTGAAGGTCAGATGCTCGATAATATGGATCTGGAGCGTGAAAGGGGTATAACCATCAAGAGTCATGCCATCCAGATGGAATATATATATAAAGGAGAGACATATACTCTGAACCTTATTGACACTCCGGGACACGTCGACTTTTCGTATGAGGTGTCACGCTCGATTGCTGCGTGCGAGGGCGCTCTGTTGGTGGTGGATGCTACTCAGGGTGTGCAGGCTCAGACTATTTCCAACCTTTATATGGCTTTCGACCACGGATTGGAGATTATCCCTGTTATCAACAAATGCGACATGGCAAATGCAATGCCCGAGGAGGTGAAGGATGAAATTGTCGACCTGTTGGGATGTGACAGAGATGATATCTTGCTTGCTTCGGGAAAGACAGGTATGGGCGTTGAGGAACTTCTCGAGGCAATTGTCGAGCGTATTCCTGCTCCCGTTGGCGATGAAGAGGCACCTTTGCAGGCGCTTATCTTCGACTCTGTGTTCAACTCTTTCCGCGGAATCATTGCATATTTTAAGGTTGTGAATGGCGTTATACGCTCGGGCGACAAGGTGAAGTTCTTCAATACAGGAAAAGAGTATGTGGCAGACGAGGTAGGTGTGTTGAAAATGGATATGGTGCCTTGCAAGGAGTTGCGTACAGGCGACGTAGGATATATTATTTCGGGTATAAAGACATCGCGCGAGGTTAAGGTGGGTGATACAATTACCCACATTGCACGTCCGTGCGACAAGGCTATCGCGGGATTCGAGGAGGTGAAGCCAATGGTGTTTGCCGGTGTATATCCCATCGATGCCGAGGACTATGAAGATTTGCGTGCATCGCTTGAGAAATTGCAGTTGAACGATGCCTCGCTGACATTCCAGCCCGAGTCGTCGGCAGCTCTCGGCTTCGGTTTCCGTTGCGGATTCCTTGGACTTCTGCACATGGAGATTGTACAGGAACGTCTCGACCGCGAATTCGATATGAGTGTCATTACAACCGTTCCCAACGTTTCGTACATGGTGTACGACAAGCAGGGAGAGGTGCAGGAGGTTCATAATCCCGGTGGAATGCCCGACCAGACACTTATCGACCACATCGAGGAACCTTATATAAATGCAAGCATCATTACCCGTGCCGAATATATCGGTCCCATTATGACACTCTGTTTGTCGAAACGAGGTGAATTGCAGAAACAGGAATTTATCACCGGTAACCGTGTGGATATACGTTTCCTTTTGCCTTTGGGCGAGATTGTAATCGACTTCTACGACAAACTCAAGAGTATGTCCAAAGGATATGCTTCGTTTGACTACCATCCTGCCGGTTTCCGCACTTCGAAACTCATTAAACTGGATATTCTGTTGAATGGTGAGCCAGTGGATGCACTTTCTACCCTGACACATATTGACAATGCCTATGGCCTTGGACGTCAGATGTGTGAAAAGTTGAAGGACCTCATTCCCCGTCAGCAGTTTGATATTGCGTTGCAGGCTGCCATCGGTACAAAGATTATAGCCCGCGAGACAATCAAACAGGTGCGTAAGGATGTGACCGCAAAATGTTACGGTGGTGACGTGTCGCGTAAACGTAAACTGCTTGAGAAACAGAAGAAGGGTAAGAAGCGCATGAAGCAGATTGGTAATGTTGAGGTGCCGCAGAAGGCTTTCCTCGCAGTACTGAAACTGGATTAATTTTTTTGAATATATAATAGCTTCGCAGAAGCAAAAACAGATAGAGATATGGGATTTTTCAGTTTTTTCTCTAAAGACAAGAAAGAGGTTCTTGACAAGGGATTGTCAAAGACCAAAGAGAACTTTTTCGGAAAGATTGCCCGTGCAATAGCCGGAAAGACTACCATTGATGATGATGTACTCGACAACCTTGAAGAGGTGCTTGTGACATCGGATGTGGGTGTTGATACAACTTTGAAGATTGTTGACCGTGTGCAGAAGCGTGTGGCTCGCGACAAGTTTATGACTACCAGTGAGCTTAACAACCTGTTGAAGGATGAGATTGCTGCTTTGCTCACTGAAAATAACTCGCTTGACTGCGAGGGATTCGACTTGCCTACAACTCCCGGAAACCCCTATGTTATTATGGTTGTGGGTGTGAATGGTGTAGGAAAGACAACTACCATAGGTAAATTGGCTCACCAGTTCAAGAAGGCAGGTAAAAAGGTTTATCTCGGTGCTGCAGATACTTTCCGTGCGGCGGCCGTGGAACAACTTGTGGAGTGGGGCCGTCGTGTGGATGTTCCCGTGGTTAAGCAGAATATGGGTGCCGACCCTGCATCGGTTGCGTATGATACATTGGCATCGGCAGTGGCAAACAATGCCGAGGTTGTAATCATCGACACAGCCGGACGTCTGCACAATAAGGTCGGTCTTATGAACGAGCTTACAAAGATTAAAAATGTAATGAAGAAGATATTGCCTGATGCTCCAAATGATGTGCTGCTGGTTCTCGACGGTTCAACCGGTCAGAATGCCTTTGAACAGGCTAAGCAGTTTACGAAGGCTACTGAGGTTTCGTCGCTTGCAATTACCAAACTCGACGGAACAGCAAAGGGTGGAGTGGTCATCGGCATCAGCGACCAGTTCAAGATTCCTGTAAAATACATAGGACTGGGTGAGCAGATGGATGATTTGCAGGTGTTCAACCGTTACGAATTTGTAGATTCACTGTTCAAATGATAAAGAATAGAGTTGATGTTATTACGATGGGCTGTTCCAAGAATCTTGTCGATTCGGAACAGCTCATGCATCGTCTTTCGGAGTGTGGTTACGAGGTGACTCATGACTGCGAAATGCCCGAGGGCGAGATTGCCGTGATAAATACTTGCGGCTTCATTGGTGACGCAAAAGAGGAATCCATTAATATGATTCTTGAGTTCTGCCAGCGCAAGGAGCAGGGCGACCTCAATCGCCTCTATGTGATGGGTTGTCTTTCGGAGCGTTATCTCGATGAACTTAAAGAGGAAATATCGCTTGTTGACAAGTTTTACGGCAAATTTGATTGGGGCGCTTTGGTCGAGGAACTGCAAAAGTCATATACCGACGATGCAATGTACAAGCGCCATTTGACAACTCCTTCGCATTATGCCTATCTTAAAATATCAGAGGGATGCAACAGACGTTGTGCATATTGCGCCATCCCCATCATCACCGGTTCGCACGTTTCGCGCCCCATGGAAGAGATTCTCGACGAGGTACGCTATCTTGTGGCAAAAGGTGTAAAGGAGTTTCAGATTATTGCTCAGGAGTTGACATACTATGGCAAGGATTTGTACCATCGTTCGGCAATAGCAGAACTTGTGGAGCGTATCTCCGATATTGAAGGGGTGGAGTGGGTAAGACTGCATTATGCCTATCCCACCAATTTCCCTGATGATCTGCTGCGTGTAATTCGTGAGCGCGACAATGTGTGCAAATATCTTGATATTGCACTGCAGCATGTGAGTACCAAGATTCTGAAGAAGATGTTGCGTCCTGTGACAAAGGAGGAGACTTATGCTTTGGTCGAAAAACTTCGTCGCGAGGTTCCGGGTATCTGCCTGCGTACTACTATGATGGTAGGATTCCCCGGTGAGACTGACAAGGATTTTGAAGAGCTGGTGGAATTTGTGCGTTGGGCCAAGTTTGACCGTCTTGGTGCTTTTGCCTACAGCGAAGAGGAGGGTACATACGCGGCACTAAATTACAAGGACAGAGTGTCGAAAAAGAAAAAACAGGAGCGTCTCGATATTCTCATGTCTATTCAGCAGCGAATATCAACCCACCTGAATGACGAAAAAGTTGGTCAGGAGTTCAAAGTGATAATTGACCGCGTAGAGGGCGACTATTATGTTGGCCGTACAGAGTATGATTCCCCTGAAGTAGATACAGAGGTGCTGGTGAATGTTGCCGATGGCGACCTTTGTATCGGTGAGTTCTATAATGTGAAGATAACCGAAGCTACCGAATTTGACCTTATGGGTGAGGTTGTGAAGTAGTAACCGTAAAATGTATAATTAACCCGTCATAACATAGAGTGATGAACAATAAGGAATTTGTTGCAACTATTGCCAAAAAAACAGGACTTTCTTCCTCGGAAACGGCAAAATACATAGATACGCTCGTGTCGGTAATGGTCGAACGATTGAAAGAGAACGATCAGCTGAATGTGTCGGGTTTCGGAGTCTTCGAGGTTAAAATGCGAAAAGAGAGGGTGTCGGTGAATCCAAAAACAGGACAGCGCATGCTGATACCTCCCAAATTGGTTCCCGCCTTCCGTCCTAGCGCAAAAATAAAGGATAAAATTAAATAAGAGGAGGCACAATCATGGATATGAAATTGAACCATTCTGACTTCAGTGCGCTCTTCGCAAAAAGTCTTGGAATATCTCAAGCCGACGCCGAGGCGTTTACAAAAACTTTTTTCGATACAATTGTCGAGGGTCTTGAAAATGAGGGCAGCGTTAAGATCAATGGCCTGGGAACCTTCAAGATTGTAGAGGTTGAGAGCCGTTCAAGTGTGAATGTGAACACCGGTGAACGTTTCGAGATTAAGGGGCACAAGAAGATGACTTTCCTGCCTGCCGATTCGTTAAAGGATACAATAAATGCACCTTTTGCAATGTTCGAGCCTGTTGAGGTTGACGATGAACTTGTAGATGATGAGGATGATACGGCGAATGTCACAGATGAGGATGTAGCTGATGTTGTCCAAGAAGTTCAACCTGCCGAGGTTGTTCCCGAGGTTGTACCTGTATCTGAAATAGAGGAGGAGATGCCTGCCGAGGCTGAAACTGTGGTCGCTCCAGTTGTAGCTGAATACGAAGAGGAGATGCCAATGGAGCCTGAGGAGTCTGCCCCTGCCACAGTGAAGGTGAAAAGTGTTCCTGCGACAGAGAGTATAGCCCTTGAAGTTGCAGTAGACGAACAGCCTGTTGATGCAGCTGATGTTGCTGAAGCAGTAGTGGATGATGTACTTACCACGGAAGCACCTGCTGCCACTGTTGAATCTGTCGAGGTTGCTGCAGAGGCAGAGAAACCTTCTGAGCCGGTAGGTGAATCTGATTCGAAGCCGTGTGCCAGAAGCAATGGATATGATTATAACACCACTGCGTCGAAGGAAAAGCGCAGCAGCAATGTGCGTCCTGTTATTGTGGCGCTGCTGGTGTTGTTGCTTGTGGGTGGAGGTTTTGCAGGGTATTATTTCTTCGCTAACGGGCCTGAAACTGCAAATAAAACAATCATTGCCGATAAGAGAGAGCCTGCTACCAAAGTTCAGCAGGTTTTATCCGATACATTAAAGTCGGCTGCAGTTGTTGCAGAAAAGGATACATTGAGCGGTGTTGAAGTGCCGACAGAGAATGAATCGACTATGCAACAGACTGAATATAAGTTTGTGGTAACAGCAGCGCTTGAAGGTCGCAATCTTGCTAATATTTCAGTTGTTGACACCGTAGACTACAAAATGGTTGGTTATGTGTGCGAGCATAAAGTGGAGATAGATGAAACATTGATTAAAATCTCATTGAAACATTATGGCGACAAGCGATTGTGGCCATACATCGTGGCTTATAACAATATGTCGCGTCCCAATGACCTTGCATGTGGAATGTTGCTGAAAATTCCAAAATTGATTCCTGTGAAATAGGAAAATGTGAAAGTGATTATGAAAAATCCATAAATTCAACAGTGCTTAAGTCACTTTTGAAAAATTTAACATTGGTTTTTAACTAAATGGCTTAATTTTGAGGCCGTTTATTAAATGACAATATTTTAAACAGTTATTAAATTAAAATAAAATAATAGGAATATATTTATGAATGGTACTATTGACATTCGTGAATTGAACGAAATGATTGAAAAGCAGAGTGGTTTTGTAACTAATCTGCAGACTGGAATGAATCAGGTAATTGTTGGTCAGAAACATCTTGTGGAGTCGCTTCTGATAGGACTTCTGGCCGATGGTCATGTGTTGTTGGAGGGTGTTCCGGGTTTGGAAAAGACTCTTGCAATAAAGACTCTCGCAAGCCTTGTGGATGGTGACTTCAGCAGAATACAGTTTACTCCCGACCTCCTTCCTGCCGACGTAATAGGTACAATGGTGTATAGCCAGAAAGAGGAGACATTCAAGTCGAACAAAGGTCCTGTGTTTGCAAACTTCGTGCTTGCCGATGAGATTAACCGTGCTCCGGCAAAGGTGCAGAGTGCGCTTCTTGAGGCTATGCAGGAGCGTCAGGTGACAATTGGCAAAGAGACATTTCAGTTGCCTCAGCCTTTCCTGGTGCTTGCTACCCAGAACCCCATCGAGCAGGAGGGTACATATCCTCTGCCCGAGGCTCAGGTCGACCGTTTCATGTTGAAGGTAATCATCGGTTATCCCGAAATTTCTGAGGAGAAAAAAATCATACGTCAGAATATAACAGGTGAGAAAATCACCGTTAAGGCAATCCTCAAACCCGAGGAGATTATCGAGGCACGCAAGGTTGTGCGTCAGGTCTATATCGACGAGAAGATTGAACAATATATTGCTGATATTGTCTTCGCCACACGTTATCCCGACAAGTACAACATGCGCGAAATGAAAGAATTTATTTCGTTCGGCGCTTCTCCCCGTGCATCTATTAACCTTGCACTTGCTGCACGTGCATACGCATTCATCAAACGTCGTGGATATGTAATCCCCGAGGATGTACGCGCTGTTGCACATGATGTGCTTCGTCATCGCATCGGTCTCAGCTACGAGGCTGAGGCCAACAACATGACACCCGACGAGATTGTAAGCAAGATTCTGAACAATGTAGAAGTGCCCTAACGGTCAGTTTCCATGGAGACGAGTGAACTCATAAAGAAGGTTCGCAAAATAGAGATAAAGACTCGTGGATTGTCCCACAATATTTTTGCGGGACAGTATCATTCTGCCTTCAAAGGACGAGGAATGTCTTTCAGCGAAGTGCGCGAATATCAGTATGGCGACGATGTACGTGACATTGATTGGAATGTAACGGCCCGTTTCCACAAGCCTTTCGTCAAGGTCTACGAAGAGGAGCGCGAATTCACTGTCATGCTGCTGGTCGACGTGTCCGAAAGTTTGGCTTTCGGAACCATAAAGCAGACCAAGCGTGATATGTTGACGGAAATTGCAGCTACACTGGCATTTGCGGCCATACAGAATAATGACAAGATTGGTGTGATATTCTTCTCGGACAGAATAGAGAAATTCATCCCTCCTCAGAAGGGACGCAAACACATACTTTATATCATTCGCGAACTTCTGGGTTTTGTCCCCGAGAGCAGCAGGACTGATGTTAAAGTGCCGTTGGAATTTCTTACAAACGCCATAAAGAAACGCTGTACAGCATTCCTGCTGAGCGACTTTATTGCGCCCGCCGATTACAAGAACGCACTGACTATTGCCAACCGCAAGCACGACGTTGTTGCAATACAGGTGTACGACCGCCGTGTGGCTGAACTTCCCCGAATAGGATTGATGAAGGTGCGCGACTCGGAGAGTGGCGAAGAAATCTACATTGATACATCTTCTTCCAAGGTACAGAAGGCTCAGCGCGAATGGTGGCGCGAACAGTGTGAGGCAATCTCCACCATCTTTGCAAAAAGTCGTGTCGACTCGGTGTCTGTCCGTACTGACGAGGACTATGTAAAGGCTTTGATGTCTATGTTTGCAAAAAGAGGTTAGCTCTTGGAGTGTGTATACACTATTACGAACTATAAATGAAAATGAAAAATAAGCTGATATTATTTCTATCGATACTCTTCTCTGTCATCTTCTGTGGTGGCGCAGAGGCGCAGAATGTAACTGTAAACGCAGAGATTGATTCTGTTCAGCGACTCATTGGCGAACAGGCAAAAATCACGCTTGAAGTTACAGCCAACAGTGGCAGCAATATCATAATGCCTACATTCGATAAGGAGATTGTCGAGGGACTGGAAATCATTCATAAGTCACAGCCGGATACTCAATATCTGAACGACAGAAAACGTATCGAAATTAAGGAGATTTATACAGTTACCTCATTCGACTCGTCGTTGTACGTGATACCTCCATTTGAGGTGATGATCGATAGTGTACCTCACTTCTCGAAAGAGTTGGCATTGGCTGTTTACATGATGCCTGTGGATACTTTGAACCCAGACGCATTCTTCGGACCAAAGGATATATGGCGAACAAGTTTGACGTGGGACGACTATGATGACGTATTTTGGCTCTTTTTAGGCTTCATTGTCATGGGAGCTGCATTTGCGTGGGTATTGATTCGTTATCTTAACAACAAACCTATTATACGCATAGTCAAAATAAAGCCCAAACAGCCGGCTCATGTGGTTGCCCTGAATAAAATAGAACAGATGAAGGGCGATGAGAGATGGCGTGCAAGTGGATGCAGCAAAGAGTTCTACACAGAATTGACTGATGCTGTCCGTGAATATATGAGCGAGCGTTTCGGCTTTAATGCTATGGAGATGACAACCGCGGAGATTATTGAGAATCTGCTGGTTGCTGAGCATATATTGAAAGAGAGTGGCGATGATACAGTAAAGGAACTGGAAAGTGTACTGGTGATGGCCGACCTTGTAAAATTTGCGAAGTTGGAGTCGCCAATGAACGAAAATGATAGAAACATGCTCTGTGCCATTGAGTTTGTGAATAAAACAAAATTGCCCGAGAGCGAAATTGCTGCTCAACCCACTGAGAAAAAGGTTGTCAACTACCGTTCACGCAGAACCAAGATGTTGCTTCTGTTCTCAGTAGTGCTGCTCAGTATCGTGGCTATTGCCCTTTTGGTGCTGTGTATAAGAGAATTATACTATTTGATTGCGTAAATAACAGAAAATATGGTTTTTTCAAATATAGGATATTTCTTGCTTTTCATTCCCCTCATCGGGTACGTAGTATGGTATCTGATGGCCGGACGTCACAAAGTACCTGCCATGAAGGTTTCTACTGCGTCGCATTTCATCAGAAAGGGAATAAAAAGCTATAAAAACTATCTGATACACTTGCCGTTTGCACTCAGAGTGCTGACGTTTTCCATGGTTATAATGGTGCTTGCACGTCCCCAATCGACCAATAGCTGGCAAAATGCAGATGTCGAGGGTATTGATATTATGTTGGCAATGGACGTGTCGACCAGTATGCTGGCTATGGATTTGTCGCCCAACCGTCTCGAAGCTGCCAAACAGGTTGCTGCCGAGTTTGTGAACGGACGTCCCAACGACAATATAGGTCTGACAATATTTGCCGGTGAGAGCTTTACCCAATGTCCGTTGACGGTAGACCACACTGTGATGCTTAACATGCTTAATGCTGTTAAGTGTGACATTGCTGCTCAGGGTATAATTGAAGATGGAACAGCCATCGGAATGGGTGTTGCGAATGCTGTCAGCCGTTTGAAAGAGAGCAAGGCGAAATCGAAAGTTATAATCCTGTTAACTGATGGTTCAAACAATCGTGGCGAAATTTCACCTGAAGCTGCTGCCGAGATTGCCAAACAGTTCGGTATAAGAGTATACACCATCGGTGTCGGTACAAATGGCGAGGCTCCTTATCCCTATGGCGGACAGGTGGTAAATGTTCCGGTAGAGATTGACGAAACAACTTTGAATAAGATAGCAACCATCACTGATGGCAGTTATTACAGAGCCACAAGCAATTCTGCACTGAAAGAGGTGTATGAGAAGATTGATAAACTGGAACGTACGAAACTTAGTGTTAAGGAGTATAGTCATCGCGAGGAAGAGTATGCGCTCTTTGCTATTATTGCTCTGGCATCGTTGATGCTCGAACTATTGCTTCGTTTCACACTCCTTAGAAGAATACCATAAAAGCTTTTTCTTATGAGATTTGCAACTCCTGAATATTTATATCTGCTCCTATTGATGCCACTGCTTGTAGCAGTGTACATATATTCCAACTACCGTCGCCGTAAACAGTTGAAAGAGTATGGCGATGTGGAGCTGTTGAAGGAACTTATGCCCGATGTATCGCAGTATCGTCCGACAGTGAAATTCTGGTTGGCGACTGTGGCTGTGGCATTGCTTGTCGTGGTGCTTGCGCGTCCTCAGTTCGGTTCAAAAATGGAGAGTGTCACTCGACAGGGTATAGAGACTGTTATTGCACTCGATATTTCAAATTCTATGCTTGCCGAGGATATTGCACCCAACAGATTGGAAAAGTCAAAAAAGATGATCTCCAAGCTTATCGATAAATTCGAGAACGATAAGGTTGGATTGATAGTATTTGCAGGTGATGCTTTTGTGCAGCTACCCATTACCAACGATTTTATTTCGGCAAAGATGTTCCTTGAGACAATCTCTCCATCATTGATAAGTCGCCAGGGAACAGATATTGGCGCGGCTATTAATTTGGCAATGAAGAGCTTTACTCCTGAAAAAGAGGTCGGAAAGGCTGTAATCGTAATAACAGATGGCGAGAATCACGAGGGTGGAGCAGAAGAGGCTGCAAAGGCTGCTGCCGAAAAGGGAATCTCTGTATATATCATGGGAGTAGGTTCGCTTGAAGGTGCGCCAATCCCCGCTGAGGCATCAAACGACTATCGTCGCGACAAGGATGGTAATGTCATTGTAACGAAGCTCAACGAAGAGATGGGACAAAATATTGCAAAAGCCGGTAATGGTGCATACATACGTGTCGACAATACCAATAATGCTCAGCGTCTGTTGGAAAAAGAGATAGATAAACTGGCTAAAGCAGATGTTACAACCGAAGTATATAAAGATTATGACGAACAGTTTCAGTTTGTTGCATGGATTGCACTCATACTGTTGGTGCTGGATATTCTGATACTTCCTGGTAAGAGCCGTTTCACAAGAAATTTCAATTTGTTTGGTGATAATAAATAGTCGAATATGTCAAAAGTAATGTATTCAATAATGGTTGTGTTGATGCTCTTTGGAGTAAGCACACATCTGTCTGCGCAGAGAGATTATCGTGACTATCTTCGTGGAGGCAATAAACATTATACCGATAGTCTTTACGAAAAAAGCGAAATACAATACCGTAAGGCACTCGAAAAAGATGCGAATGGTGTCGATGCTTTTTATAACCTTGGCAATTCGCTACTGATGCAAAGTAAAGCCAAAGATGCGATGGATCAGTACAAGATTGTTGAGAAAAAGGTTGACAAAGCAGACAAACTTGCTCAGATACATCATAATATGGGTGTCATCCATCATGGAAGCAAGAATTATGCAGAAGCTGTTGAGGCATATAAGCAGTCACTAAGAGAAAATCCTAATGATGACGAGACTCGCTATAATCTTGCTCTTGCAATGCGTAAGCTGAAAGAGCAACAGCAGCAACAGCAAAATCAAGAACAGCAGCAGGAACAGCAGCAGGAACAACAAGAGCAACAGGAGCAGCAACAACAGCAGCAGGAGCAGCAAGAACAGCAGCAACAGCAGCAGGAGCAGCAGCAACAGCAGCAACAGCAGCAGGAGCAGCAGATGTCAAAGGAGAATGCTGAACAAATTCTTCAGGCTGCCATGCAGGACGAGAAAGATGTCCAGGAGAAGGTGAAAAAGATGATGCAGCTTCGTGGACGTAAACTCGAAAAAGACTGGTAACTTTGCAATGCATAACAGTAAATCAGGTATATTAAGTTAATAAAAGAAAATAAATACTATCTTTGTCGCACTATGAGCGTCAAATGAAAGATGTTTCGAGATTTAAATAAAAATGAAAAGACTATTATTTGCAATAACATTACTGCTAACCACATTGACAACGTTTGCCGACGAAGTATCATTCGTCGCATCTGCACCCAATGCAGTGGTTGTTGGTCAGCAATTCAGATTGAGCTACGAAGTTAATCGTGGCAAAGCAAAGGAACCGCGTGTGCCGGCAGTTGACGGATTTACGGTACTTTACGGACCGACACGTTCATCGGGATATTACAATAATAATGGTCATGTTACTCGGACAACAACATATACATTTACCATGCGTGCCGAAAAGGAGGGTACTTTTACTTTCCCGACAGTGACAATAGAGGCTGATGGTGAACAGGTGACCTCCAATCAGTTGACAATTAAAGTTCTTCCGCCCGATAAGCCTGTTAACAACACTGCATCCCAAGGCAGTTCGAATACGTCGGAAATCTCAGGCAATGAACTTTTTATGACAGCTACGCTCAACAAGACCAAAGTAGTTGAACAGGAGGCTGTCGTATTGACCTATAAAGTCTATTCTACCGTCAACCTCACTTCGCTCAATGGAAAAATGCCCGATCTTAAGGGATTCCACATACAGGAGGTTGAACTTCCACGTAACAAGGAGTGGCGATTGGAACATTACAACGGACGCAACTATCGTGCATTGACATGGAGCCAATATCTGCTTTTCCCTCAGCAGGTAGGGGAGATAGAAATCCCCTCAGTTGTGTTTGAAGGAATAGTGCAGCAGTATGTCCGCAGTGCCAGTGCAGATCCTTTTGACATGTTTTTCAACGGTGGAACCCAGGTTGTTGAGGTTAAGAAAAATCTTAAGACTCCAAAACTTAAACTCAATGTCGAAAGCCTCCCTTCGGGTAAGCCTGATGGCTTTTCAGGTGGTGTGGGCGAGTTTACTATAAAATCTGGTATCAGTACCACTGAACTTAAAGCGAATGAAGCAGTTACTTTGCGCGTAACAATTTCGGGAGCCGGAAATATGAAACTTTTAAAGACCCCTGAGGTTCAGTTCCCCGCAGATTTTGAAATCTACGACCCCAAAGTCAGCAATAACTTCTCGGTTAAAAACAACGGTCTTTCCGGAAATAAAATAATCGAGTATCTTGCTATTCCCCGTCACGCAGGTGTTTACACGATTCCTTCTGTGAAATTCTCTTATTATGATATTAAAACTGCATCATATAAGACTCTTGAAACCGAGTCGTATACGCTTAATGTTGCAAAGGGTAGTTCAAAGTCTAATGAGGTTTCTACAAGTTATGTCAGCAAAGAGGATCTTAAGCTCCTTGGAAAGGATATACGTTTCATAAAAGGCGGTACTCCAACTTTGCAGAAACAGGGCGAATATCTCTTCGCATCTTTCCTCTATTGGTTGTGGTACATTGTTCCTTTCCTGCTATTTGTCACATACATAATTGTCTATCGCAAACAAATGGCCGAAAATGCCAATCTGACAAAAGTGCGTACCAAAAAGGCTAACAAGGTTGCTGTCAAGCGTATGAAAGTAGCGAAACGTCTTCTTGCTGAGAATAACAGCAGCGAATTCTACGACGAGATATTAAAGACTCTTTGGGGATATGTGAGCGACAAACTCAGTATTCCTGTTTCTCAGTTGTCGAAAGACAATATTGCTGCACGCCTTTCTCAACGTGGAGTTGACGAGGAACTTGTCAAAGAGTTTGAAGCGCTGCTCGGCGAGAGTGAATTTGCTCGTTACGCTCCCGGCAACCCCGGAGAGAAAATGGATAAGGTTTACGCAATGGCTCTTGAGGTAATAGGTAAACTTGAAAATTCAATTAAGAGATAAAACAGGGAATATAGTCATGAAAAAAATAGTATATCTTTTATTGCTTCTTCTTGCTCCTGTGATGGCGCAGGCAGAGGGTGTTTCTGGAAAGATTGCAGCTGATAGTGCCTATGTCAATGGCGACTATAAGGCAGCCATTGAGGCTTATGAGGCTGTTTTGGCTGACGAGGGTGAGGCTGCCGATGTATATTATAATCTTGGAAATGCTTATTACAAGAGTGATAATATAGCAAAGGCCATAGTTAATTACGAGCGCGCACTCCTGCTTAACCCCTCTGACGAGGATGTTGCCTTCAATCTTGAACTTGCACGCAGCAAAACTGTCGACAAGGTTGCCACCGTACATAAATTTTTCCTTATGGAGTGGCTCGAGGCAATAATTAATCTCATGGGTATGCAGACGTGGTGCATCGTTGGTGTTGTTTTCTTTCTGCTGATGCTGCTGACTGCGCTTGTCTATCTTTTCGGTAAAAGTATATTGCTCAGAAAAATATCTTTCTTTACAGCGCTTTTTGCTTTGTTTGCCACTGTTTTTGCCAATATGTCGGCCTATCACCAATATTACTATCAGACCAATCGTGCAGAAGCAATTCTGATTCAGCCGAGCGTAACAGCAAAAAGTACTCCCGGCGAGTCGGGTATCGACCTTTTTGTAATCCATGAGGGACGCAAAGTGACGATTGTCGATGATTCGATGCAGGGGTGGAAAGAGATAGAATTGGAGGATGGAAATATTGGATGGGTGCCTGCTTCGGTAATTGAGCGCATCTGATAATAACTACTAAACACGGGGAATATGTTTGATTTGGAACAATTGATAGATTTCGATAAGCATCTGTTGCTGATGATGAATGGCAGCGATTCGCTCTTTTTTGATGGCGTGATGCATGTTTATACAACAACAGTTGTGTGGATTCCCTTTGCACTCTCTCTTGTCTATCTGCTTATCAAGAATAACAGTTTGATGAATTTCCTTGTGTTGCTGCTGATGGTGGCGTTGGTAGTAGTGCTTACAGACGGAATAACCTCAACAATATGCAAGCCGTTGTTTGCTCGTTTCCGACCTACTCACGACCCGGAGATAATGTATATGGTGGATATTGTGAACGGCTATCGTGCCTACAAGTATGGCTTTATGTCGAGTCATGCTGCAAATTCCTTCGGATTGGCGATGTTTGTGATGCTGCTTGTCAAGAACCGGCTGCTGAGTATTTCGCTTATCGTCTGGGCGCTTATAAACTGCTATTCACGCATATATTTAGGTGTTCACTATCCCGGTGATATTGTTTGTGGAATGTTGGTGGGTATTCTCAGTGGATTGGTTGTCTATCGCTTGTACGATTATATTCGCGACAAGATGAGGAGCGGTAATCGTGGCTGGATTTCAGATAATTATACCAAAAGCGGATACTCGGTATCGGATATTCATTTCATGCTGATGGTGCTGTATGCAACCTTTGCAATGATTCCTGCGATTGCTTTTATTACCTTGCAGTATAAATTAATTTAAGAGTAAAATGGTTGTTTTTCATAAAATAGTCTGGGGATTCTGTTATCTTCTTTCATTGCTCCCTTTCTGGTGTCTTTATCTATTCTCCGATTTTATCTATCTGATAGTGTTCTATTGTATACGCTATCGTCGTAAGGTTGTTTCGCGCAATCTTCGTAACTCTTTTCCCAAAAAGTCTGAGGCTGAGCTTCGCATGATAGAGAAAAAATTCTATAAGACTCTTTGTGACTATTTCATGGAGACTATCAAAATGCGTACAATCAGCGAAAAGGAGATTAAACGCCGTATAGTGTTCCCCGGAATAGAAGAGGTTGACAGATTGTGCGAACAGGGAAAGTCGGCAGTGGTCTACATTGCTCACAGCATGAACTGGGAATATATTACTTCGTTGCCGATGCATCTGAAAACTCCCGGAGTGCAGTTCGGACAAATTTACCATCCGTTGGAGAATCCATATTTCGACAAGGCCTTCATCGACCTGCGCGAACGCTTCGGTTCAATGTCTATTCCCATGGCGCACACTCTGCGCAGGATTGTGGACTTTAACCGCGAGAAACGTCGTTTTGTGATAGGCTTTCTTGCCGATCAGGTACCTACATGGGAGGCTATCAACCACTGGGTAAATTTTATGCATCAGGATACACCGGTCTTTACCGGCACCGAAAAAATAGCCCGTCGTGTGGGTGCTTCGGTCTTCTATCTCTCGATGAGCCGTGTGAAGCGTGGCTATTTCAAGGCTTCCATCATAAAAATGACCGATGATGCTTCAACTACAGAGGAATTTGCACTGACTAACGAATACTTCAAATTGATAGAGAAAGACCTTGAGCGTGAACCATGGCTATGGCTGTGGACTCATAAACGTTGGAAACGTACACGCGAAGGCTATGCACGTCGTGAGCAGAAACGTGCAGAGGATAAACGTCGATTGGTTGAACGTGAAATGCAAAAAAGAGCTGCTTCGGAGGGAAATTCATAGTGAATAGCATCCTGTTAACAATTTAAGAACGTTTTTTACACTTTGTAATGTAAAAAAACTCTTGTATATTTGCATGATGGTTGACAAACTTTAGTATACCTGCATAATTGCACAATTTCTACGATGAGCAAGAAGAGTCTGTTATTTTTGATAAATCCGATGTCGGGCGTTAATAGAAAACGCTCGATACCTGCCATCATAGATTCTTGCATCGATAAGAATAAGTTTGAATATGCTATTGCTGAAACACAGTATGTGGCTCATGCTAGTGAACTGACCAAAAATGCAGTGCAACAGGGGGTGGATGCGGTAATTGCTGTTGGTGGCGATGGCACTGTCAACGAAGTTGCACGTTCGCTTGTAGAAACAGATACAGCCCTGGGTATCCTGCCATGTGGCTCGGGCAATGGCTTTGCACGCCATTTGGGTATTCCAATGGATATTAAAAAGGCGATGGATTTTATCAATCGTTCCGAATTTGTAACTGTCGATTATGGTAAGATAAATGGTGTCCCGTTTTTCTGTACCTGCGGAATGGGCTTCGATGCCATTGTTAGCCGTAGTTTCGCCAAAGGTAAGCATCGCGGTTTTATCAGCTATATAAATAAAGCATTCCGCGACCTTGCAATCTTTAAACCTGAGGTGTACGAGATTGAGGCAGAGCAGGGTGCAGCCAAAAATAAAGCGTTTCTTATTGCTTGTGGAAATGCTGCGCAGTATGGTAATAATGTTTACATTGCTCCGCAAGCTTCCATGAAGGACGGACTCCTGAGTGTGACTATCATAGAACCATTTTCAATTGTAGATGTGCCTATTCTCATTGGTCAGGTGTTGGGTAACAATATAGACCAGAACAGCCACATAAAGACAATGAATACCAAGTGGCTTAAGGTGCGTCGTAAAACTCCCGGAGTGGTGCATTTCGATGGAGAGCCAATGGAAATGGATGCTGAACTTTTTGTCGAGGTTGTCCCTAATGGAATGAAGGTGCTTGCTGTGCCCGACTGGGACGGAATGTATCGCCCGGTGCCCATATATAAACAGGTCTTCGAATTGTTGCACGGTTCGTTTGTGAATGTCGATTTTGGCGAAAAAATAACTCTGCCGTGGCAGTATTCCGATAAAGGTAAAGATAGCAAAAGTGGCGGGAATATTTAAATTCCCGCCACTTTTGCTATCTTTTCATTAAATGCCACTGTGGGCTTCATTGCTTAGATGTTCTTTTTCTGTACAACCTTGCTTCCGGGTGCTACATCTTCCATCAGCCAGATGTTTGCACCAATGACAGAATCCTTGCCAATGGTGACGCGTCCGAGAATTGTTGAATTTCCGTAAACAATCACATTGTCTTCGAGTATCGGGTGACGAGGAATTCCCTTTATAGGGTTGCCTTTCTCGTCTACGGGGAAACTCTTTGCACCCAGCGTCACACCCTGATAAAGTTTTACGTGGTTGCCAATGATACATGTCTCACCGATAACCACTCCTGTGCCGTGGTCGATGGCAAAGTAATCGCCAATGGTTGCACCTGGGTGAATGTCTATGCCGGTCTCGCTGTGGGCAAGTTCGGAAATAATACGAGGTATCAGCGGCACTCCTATTTCTATGAGTTTATGTGCCATGCGGTAGTTGCCTATTGCTTTAATTGCAGGGTAGCAGCTTATAATCTCGCCGTAGCTTTTGGCTGCAGGGTCGCCATCGTACATTGCAACTACGTCCATCAGCAGTCTGCGGCGCAGTTCGGGCAGGAACTCAACAAATTCCACTGCCATGGCTTTTGCCATCTTGCGACGTTCACTCTTTCCTTCGACGTTGGCGAAACAGAGTCCTGCATGTATCTGTTCGCTCAGCAGGTCGTAGACTTTTGCAATGTTTAGTCCTGTTCTGTACTGGAGAGTGGAGTCGTCCTTGTATGCTTCGCCGAAGAATCCGGGAAAAACAATGGAGCGTACATGTTCCACGACATCAGCAAGCACTCTGCCCGAGGGCATAGGCTCGCCGTCGTGCTGACACTCGGCCAATACTTTGCTGTGTTCGCAATTTACAAGTGCGTTTACTGTTGCAGGTAACACCTGCACTATGCTTTTCTTTTCCATGAATCGTTCAATTTTCTGTTTCTGTTCTTATCTGTCGAACAGGTCTGTCGACAGATAGCGTTCGCCGCCGTCGGGCAGCAATACTACAATATTCTTTACGTTGCATTCCCCCTTGCGTACAATCTTTGCAGCTGCGCTAAGTGCTGCCCCCGATGAGTATCCAACAAGCACTCCCTCGCTTGTGGCAAGCTGTCGTGCGGCATTTATTGCCTCCTCGTCAGTTACGCATATTACCTCGTCAACAACTGTTGCATCGTATATCGAGGGTATGAATCCTGCTCCAATGCCCTGTATCTTGTGAGCACCCTTTTTGCCACCGCTGAGAACCGGTGAAGCAGCCGGTTCGACACCAACTACTTTTATATTTGGATTAAGCTCTTTCAATCGTCGGGCTGTTCCGCTTATAGTGCCGCCGGTGCCTACGCATGCTACAAATATGTCGACCTTGCCGTCAGTGTCGCGCCAAATCTCTTCGGCTGTAGTATTGTAATGTGCTTCGGGGTTGGAATTGTTCTCAAACTGTTGCAGAATGACTGCTCCTTCGATAGTGGCACACAATTCCTCGGCTTTTGCTATTGAACCAGCCATTCCTTCGCTTCCCGGGGTGAGCACCAGCTGTGCGCCGTATGCCTTGAGCAGGCTCATACGTTCGCGGCTCATCGTGTCGGGCATTGTCAGTATAAGATTGTATCCGCGTGTGGAACATACGAATGCCAATCCTACGCCGGTGTTTCCGCTGGTGGGTTCTACTATGGTTGCACCAGGCTTTAATATTCCGCGCTTTTCTGCATCAAGCACCATGAAGAGTGCTGCTCTGTCCTTTACGCTGCCGGCAGGATTAAAATACTCCAGCTTTGCCAATGGCGCGCAGTCGAGTCCCTCGGCACGTGCAAAATTATTGACCCTCAGCAGTGGGGTATTGCCAATAAGTTCTGTTATTACATTTGCTATTTTTGTCATAGCGCAGGTATTTTTTTAAGTTCGTTGTAGAGCCGCTGTACGGGTAGTCCCATCACATTGAAATATGAACCTTCGATATTTTCCATTCCAATGTATCCTATCCACTCCTGTGCGCCGTATGCTCCGGCTTTATCCATCGGCCTGTATTTTGTTATATAATATTCAATCTCTTCATCGGTGAGTGTGGCGAATGTAACGTTTGAACATGCAACGAAACTATGTTGTACGTTTTTCGTTGTTATCGTCACTCCTGTGTAGACGTTATGTGTCTTACCCGACATGTTGCGCAGCATGCGACGTGCTTCGTTGTCGTCCTGTGGCTTTCCGAGTGCTTTCCCGTCCAGCCACACAATAGTGTCGGCCGTCACCACAAGTTCGTCGTTGCCCATCATGGGACGATAGGCATCGGCTTTTTTTCTGGAGATATACAAAGGTATCTCTCCGCCCTGAAGCTCGGCAGGGAAACTCTCGTCTACGTCGGGTAGTGCGCGTACCTCAAAAGTAACGTCCAAACCCTTTAATAGTTCATGTCGACGGGGTGATGCCGAAGCCAATATTATCTTGTATTTGCTCAGATTGTCAAGCATATTATTCCGTTTATTTTTTTACCATCCAAAGGCGTTTGCCTCGTCCAGCCATTTTCCCTGCGCACGCATCACCTGCTCGATGACGTCGCGTCCGCATCCCTCACCGCCTTTAACGGGTGATATGTATTTTGATATTCCTTTAATGTCGGGTGAAGCATCGGCAGGGCAGCAGGGTAGTCCGCACATCTGCATCACTTCGTAGTCGGGGATGTCATCACCCATGTACATAACCTCTTCGGGTGACAGTTCGTACATGTACATGAAATCCTCGAAAATATCCTTTTTGACAGATGCACCTATGTATACATCTGTAATTCCCAGTCCGTGGTAGCGCACCTTGACAGCCTCGGTCTTTGCGCCTGTAATGATAGCTACACGATAGCCTGCCTTTACTGCCAGTTGCAGCGCATATCCATCCTTTATGTTTACTGTGCGCATAGGCTCGCCGGTGGGGTACATCGGGATAGTCTCTTTGCTCAGTACTCCGTCAACGTCGAATACCAGTGCTTTTATTTTTTTAAGGTCGTAATTTATCATAATTGTTTGTTGTTTTTTGCTTTTTCTGCAATATAGCTGCTTACAAGTGCATAAATTTCGCTTTTTGTGCCGTCGAGCATTGCCAGTTGTTTGCGCATTATTGTCTCGTCGCCGCGGCGTGCCGGTCCGGTCTGAGCCTCTTCGGGTGACAGATGGTGTAGCTTGGCAGCAGTCTCGTCTATCAGGGGAAGCATGACCTCAAAGGGCAATCCCTCTTTTTCGAGAATGTCGTGTGCCATGGAGTACATTGCATTTGCGAAGTTGCAGGCATATACGGCTGCAATGTGCAGGTATCCGCGTTGTCGGCTTGTGGCGCGGTAGACCATTGGAGACACTTTGCTGGCCAATTGCTCCAGTGCCGGGTATACTGTTTCAGCGCATGCTTCAATGAATATTCCCACGTGGCTGAAGTCTACCTCTTTGTTTTTGCTGAAGGTCTGCATGGGGTAGAATACTCCATAGCGTCTAGCGCCGGCCTCGGCCCATATATCCATGGTTACACTGCCGGCTGTGTGTGCAAGCAGCGCATTGCTGTATCTTTCTGTCAACTGCTTGGCAACGTGGGGCAGCGCATCGTCGCTGACGGCTGTTATGACGATGTCCGCGTCGGGTAGCATCGTAATCTCCGTGGAGTAGGGGCAACCGAGCTTTTCGGCAAGTGCCGAGGCCGAGGCCTCGCTTCGGCTCCATACTGCCACCGGGGTAACACCTGCTCTGACGAGTGCTACTCCCAAACATGTTGCAAGGTTGCCTGCTCCTGCAAGTATTATGCGATTATTTTCCACCGAATGTTCCGACATGAACCTTTTCCCACTGCATTTTCTCATCGTCGAAAGGCTTGCTTTCGCGTTCTTTGTGTCCGATGGCTACTATGGAAAGTACTGCGTAATTTTCGGGGATTGCAAGCAGACGCTTTACATTCTCATCGGCAGAAATACCCTCTGCGTCGAATCGTTTGCGCACCTGTACCCAACAGCTTCCGAGTCCTAACTCCTCGGCTGCCAACTGTATGAGAATTGTTGCGATTGAGCAATCCTCCACCCATACATCGGTCTTGTTGGTGTCACCGATGACAACAATGGCAAGCGAGGCACCTTCGAGAAGTGCAGCGCCCTGCGCTTTGCACATCGATAGCTGTCGGAGCATCTCTTTGTCCTCTACCATGATGAACTCCCAGGGGTTTACGCGGTGTCCCGATGGTGACATCAGTGCGGCTTTCATCAGGTCGCACACTTTATTTTCGTCTACGGGCTGCTCGGTGAATCGGCGGCAGCTGCGTCTTGTTTTCAAAAGTTCTAAAAAGTTTTCCATCTGTCAGATAGCTTGTTAAGGTTTGTTGGCGGGCTTTCGAGTGCCACACCTAATGGAAACGCAAAAATATAACAAACTGATTAAAAACACAAGTTGAGCAAACAAAAAGAGTCTGTCGCATGTTTTTCTTTGTAAAAGAAAAGATGACGGATGGAACGTAATGGGAAAATCTATACAGTCGTAGGTGTTCGGAAAATAATAGTCGAGGGTTGTTTCTCTCCTGCCAATAAAGTTCGGCAGGTTCGTGGTGCTGTTTTTTGTTGCGAGGTGTTTCGCTCTCGCCCCGGATTGTATTCACATAGAATGCCTACGCAGACTTTACCAAGATTTTAAACTGTTTTTTTCAGATGTTCAGCCCAATTATTGTCAGTGGATTCTATACCCATTGTTATATGTATTTACTGAAATTCCGGGCGAGGCATTGTTTATACCTCACCCGGAAATCTTGTATGTTTACAAGCTTCCTACATGGTGCGTCCAAAGTCTGTTTGCACCTCACATTCAATCAGTGCAAACCTTGCATCCCCTCTTACTGTACCTGCAAAGGCAAAGGTTATATACTTGTAAGCCCTTGAACTTAGAGAACGACAGACAAGGTCGCGCACAATCCTTCTGTTATCAGCCGGAGGAGCAGCCCTTGTCACCGGTGCCGTACACTCCCTTCCGCAGATAACCTCCCATGCAACCCCATCGCGGCTGCCCAGCAGATAGAATCCCAATCTGTCGCTGAAGAATGTAGCTCGCAGCGCACTTCTACCCACTCTCTTTAACCCCGTAGTGCCGAAAATGCAACCTCTCGTCACCATCACCACAGGGACATTCTCCACATTCTTGTCGTAATTGTCAAACTCGCATCGCACATGATACCTCTTAGGACCATCAACATATGTGTTGTGCAGAATAAGCCTGTCGTTATACTCAATTCTCGACGAGTAATTTCCATCTGCGCTGCTCCATGCCTGCGATGCCATGTTGTAGACATACACATAATTGTAGCCATCGTTGCAGACATACAACAGGTTGGTGTTATGGTCGAAAGCCACAAATGCCCCTTGCAGATACTCTGTAAACCTCTCTATGTTGCGTATAGCTTCCTTGCCCACGATTCCGCAGATACGTTCCACTGCATCACCCGTTTTTCGCAGTTCGGGGGTGTCAAGCCCTGCAATCCCATCAGAGATATTCACCGTTTCCGTTCCGCTGATAATCATCAGTCCCATGCTCGTCGGGAACACAACACCATAAGTCGTTGCCGTCACTCCTCGTCCATTTATGCACTTCTCGCGCGAGCAAGGCACCTGCGACAGGTAACTTCCCACTCCCGAAGCATCCACCGTCATCACCCACACGCCATCCTCGGTGAACACATACAGCGGATGCTGACCAAACTGTCCTTGTGACACAGCCATGGTGTTGCTGCACACAGCCATTATATTCCCATCAAAAGAATATGTGCTTTTCAGTGGGAAGAATAGCGGATTATCTACCTCAGATAGTCGCATGACATTTCTTCTTGTAAATAGTCTGTTGTCCGCCACACCTTTCAGGGTAAAACCAACGATGTTTCCATTGCTGTTTAAGGTTGTGCTGACCTCTGCCGAGCCAACCGGCGACCATCCTTCGCCATCTATCCTTATGGGCTTTATTCCTACGAACGAACCGCCATCCTTTTTCAGTGTGACAATTATTTTTTCTCCACCCTTCAATTCTGTGATGTTGCCCAATATGTAGTCCCACTCGGTAATCTCCACGCCTCCAATGAACAGTTTTATTCCCAGCCATTGTAGCGAAACACTCTCCTGCAAAGTTGTAGAATCTTCAAACGTTACCTCCATTGTCCATCCTTTTTTTTCTGCGTTGTAAGTGAATGTGTAGACACCTGAAAAGTCATTGCGCTCGTCATATTTCAGTTTCAGGGCAGAGATGAAATCATTATCCCTTCCATTCTTTTCAATAACCACTTCGAATGTTTCTGCCATCTCCTGCATCTCCTTGCTCACCGTAGTTTCGTAGCTGTTGCCCTCGGTCGATTCGTTCAGGAAATATGCCTCGTTCAGCGCAGAGTGCGCCGTCAGTGGAAATTCCTTTGAAACAAGTACACTGCTGTTCCATTTATTTATGTAGGCAACATAAAGTTTCATGCTCTTTGCTCTGGCGTCGGGGTAGTGCAGCAGCGGTGGCAGAAAATAGTCATCGCCCTGCTTGAACAGTTGCGGAGCAGCAATGTTTCTCACTACAATTCTTTTGCCTTCGTCTGTTTCAATGTTTACAGCAACCGTTATTTGTGTGATGTTTTCCCATCCTCGTCCGGCATATTTGAAGTTGTCGTATGCGTCGCAGAATCTCTCCTGCACTCCCACCAGGTGCAGTTTGCCATTGTACATGTATATCTGTTGGATGCCGCTCAGTTCATGCGCTGTTTCATTCATTGGCAATCTCTTTTGTACAGCCATCAGTGACGGCGAGGTCGTTTCCAGCCTCCATGTCTCTTTCCAGTCAATGTCATATTCTGCAATCTTGTAGTAAAGTGCTGCGTTTGACACCTCTTCCCTTATTTTCGAGCCGCTTTTTACTGTATATTTCTCGTAACTGTTGCCGGTTGTAAGCTCAACTGTGGCATTTCCTGTAACGTCATAGTTCGACACAAACTCTTTCTTCAAATCGCTGTTGTCGCTTTCGTGTCCCATGATTGAAGGGGTGGCAAACAGGTCGAAGCCTACAATTACATCGCGCCACCTTTCTGTGTCGCACTCCTCCGGGGTGAATGTGGGAATAAAACCTCTTACCGAAGCGAAATATTTCGACCTGCTGCCACTATCTTTGGGAATGGAGATGAAATTCATATTATCCTTGCCGATGCATACGCTTTGTCCCTGCCATGCGTAGGTTGCCACGGTCGTCAGACTTTCAATATCCTCTACATAATAAATTGGCGAATAGGCAATGTAGCTGCCGTCGTATAGCCTTGCAGCCATCCTTACCAGAATCCTGTCGACAAATGCCCCTTGCTGGTAAAGAGCATTCAGGCACTCGTCGAAAAACCCTTTCGACACGTTCGACCACTTAAGCCCTTCATCTGTGGCACTGACCTCTGCGCTGTCGGCATAATATTTGTTTTCTGTCAGAGTGGTGCAGTGAACAGGCCTGATACTGATATTCAGCCTGGGCAGTTCGGGCAATCTTCCAAGATAGCGGTAATTGCCGTCGTACATTGCATAGCGCACCGTTCCATCCGCACAGTACATCACCACCATGTTACCCATGAAAGCCAATGACTTCACCGAGCCATCAACCTGCCCGTCAATGACATTTATCCTCTCATTGTTCGAATTGTTATACACACCATTGGTACGCACCGACAGCCACCGGTCTGCTTTCGGGTGGTAATACTCATCATAGATACTTTGCGCCACTGCTGCACTTTTAGTGGGAGGGGCAATCACCTTAACACCTCCCTTGTCAATAGTCAGGTTGTGCAGCACGGCACATTCCCCATCGCGGACAGCACGCGCCTCGCTGCCATCCGTCACTCCCAGTATGGGAACAGTAATCTTTTGCATACTCTTTTTTAATGGCAAAAGTAACGTCGGGTGGTGCGGTGCAATGTGCGAAATTGACACTTTTTGTGCAATGCGAGGGCGTGTTGGCCTGTTATTGACGAATTATTGGTCGAAAAATTATATAAATCACTCGGAAAATGATAAAAAACAACAGAAAAGTTTCTTCAGGTTAAAAATATTAGCTATCTTTGCAGCCGATTTAGTCCGTAGGGGTAGAATAAGTCGTGCTCACGGTGAGTATGCACCTCACGGAATCCACAATAAAAGCGATAAAAATAAATGTACGCAATTGTTGAGATTAACGGACAGCAGTTCAAGGCAGAGGCTGGTAAGAAGCTGTTCGTGCACCACATCAAAGGTGCTCAGAATGACACAACCGTAGAGTTCGACCGCGTATTGTTGGTTGACAACGACGGTGCAATCACAGTAGGTGCTCCCACTGTAGAGGGCG
>JAEIGA010002782.1_pt1 | contig 27670 bp, 22 predicted proteins | sample 9270691 | NCBI WGS metagenome assembly JAEIGA01 (sample SAMN17057246, study PRJNA624740) | gut metagenome | biome: biome; isolation source: fecal sample | host: Bos grunniens | place: China: Xizang | collected 2019 | reverse complement strand
ATCAAAATGCGTTAACATTAAACAATAAGTCCATTACCGCAGGAGACGATAACGGACTTATGTTGTGATAGATAGCGTTATTTATCGTTATTTATTGATTATCAATTACTTACCGATGCAGAAATTCCTGAAGATGTTGCCAAGAACTTCGTCAGTAGAGATTTCGCCAACAATAGAACCAAGGTAATAAAGCGACTCACGGATGTCTTGAGCAGCAAGGTCTGTTGGGATTCCGGCAGCAAGTCCAGACTGTACTCGAAGCAGGGATTCGCGGGCAGAAGAGAGCGCCTCAACATGGCGAAGATTGGTCACAAGAGTGTGATCTGACTCGCCGACAAGGGCATTCTGATAGTCAAAAAGGTATTTTTTAAGTTCAGAAAGACCAGAACCAGTTCTTGCAGAGATTGGAATTATATCAACCTTATAATCAACAGATAAAACAAAGTTGTTTACAAGGTTAACATTTTTGTTAACCTCTTTTTCATCCATCAGATCAGCCTTATTCAGCAGAATCACCAGCTTCTGAACATCAAAATCAACCTTAGATACAAGCTCCCTCACCTGGGCCTCTGCCTCAGCAATTCCAGCCTCTCCTTCCCTACTCATATCCACCATTCCCAGCACAATTTCAGCCTCCTTGATCTTCTTGAAAGTCCTCTCAATTCCGATCTGCTCAACAATCTCAGATGTCTCTCTGATGCCGGCAGTATCTATAAATCTGAAGAGGATTCCCTCGATATTCAAGACCTCCTCAATAGTATCACGAGTCGTTCCGTGTACGTCCGAAACAATGGCCCTTTCCTCTCCAAGCAAGGCATTCAGAAGTGTACTTTTTCCGGCATTTGTCGAGCCCGCAATAGCGACAGGAACTCCATTCTTTATAGCATTTCCAAGTCTGAACGAATCGATCAATCGTCCAACATGAGCAATAACCTCAGTCAAAAGAGAGTTCAGCTGAGTCCTGTCTGCAAACTCCACTTCCTCCTCGCTGAAATCAAGCTCAAGTTCCATCAACGACACAAGATTGAGGAGTTCATCCCTCATCCCCTTAAGTTCGCTCGAAAAGCCTCCTTTCATCTGATTGAAGGCAACTCTATGCGCTGCCGCACTACCCGAAGCAATCACATCAGCCACAGCCTCAGCCTGAGCAAGGTCCATCTTGCCATTCAAAAAGGCCCTCTGAGTAAACTCACCAGGTTCAGCAGTCCTGCAACCCTCCTTCACAAGAAGCATCAGCAACTGCTCCACAATAAACCTCGAAGCATGGCAAGAAATCTCCACAGAATTCTCACCAGTATATGAATGAGGTGCACGGAAGACGCTCACAATAACCTCATCAAGCACCTCTCCCCCCTCAGTATACACAGTTCCAAACTTCATCGTATATCCCTTCGCCTCCGCCACAGTGCCCTTTCTGAAAGAAACGACCCTATCAACAATATCAAAAGCAGCAGAACCGCTCACACGCAACACAGTAATGGCACCGGTTCCGACAACCGTTGCAGGTGCGCAAATAGTATCCTCGTTAATCAAATACATAAGTTATCAATATTACTCCTCACTTCCTCTGACAGATGGCAGTGGTTTCTTAGGATTCTTAGGAACTCCATACTCCACTAACTTATTGGCAGCCACCACAATACTCTGTCCTCTATCCCTTATTTTCTTATCACATTCCTCATAATGGTCCATCGCCTCCTCCAACTTCTTACCCATCCTTGCATGAGCCACAGCAAAGTCAGACACCCTCGCAAGGATATTCTCGGCCGCAGCCACAATCTTCTCCTGATTGCGCACCTGCTCATACGAGGTCCAGGCAATGTTTATCATCCTCAAGAAAGGCATCAGCGTCTCCTCTGTAGCGATAAGCACCCCCTTCGAATACGCATACTGCCAAAGTTTCTCATCTGCCTCATAGGCAAGACGCAAAGCCGAGTAATTTGGCACAAACATTATCACATAATCAAGCATCCTCCTGCCCTTCTTCAGATAGCGTGCATAATCCTTTGCAGCAAGCCTGTCCACCTGATCCTTCACACTCTTCAAATGACGAGCAAGTGCCTCATTCTTAATAACTTCATCATCAGCACTTAAATAATCACTAAAGGCAGTTAGCGACACCTTCGCATCCACCACCAGATCATTATTATTCGGGTAATGAAGGATAAAATCAGGACGCATCTTCCTGGCGCTATCCTCATTCAGCACAGTCTGTCCCAGTTCATCCCTGAGAGTCTCCTCCCTATCATAGTCCCTACCTTCCTTAAGTCCCTCGTTCCGGAAAAGATTGTCCAGAACCACCTCACCCCAACATCCCTGGGTCTTATTCTTACCCCTCAACGCATCAGCAAGATTATCCGCCTTCGAACCGATATTCATAGACTGCTCCTGCAGACTCTTCACAGCATTATCAAGCTTCTCCTTAAAAGCCTCCGAACTCTCTGTCTGAACCTTCTTGTTAAGTTCAAAAGCCTCCTTCATATTCTTGATGTTCTCCCCTAGCCTTCCGCTTATCCCGTCAAAGGTCTCACGGGCCTTCCTATCCAGCTCAGCCTCCCTTTCCTTCAGGATCTTCTCTGTATGAGCCAACATCTGCTCCCTCATCCCCTCGCCCATCTGCTTCATCAGGCGCATACCCACGAAGCAGCCCAAAACAAAGGCAACAACAGCAACACAAGCCACTACAAGCCACATCTGCTCCATAATCACCTCCCGCGACTACGCCTCAACAGCAGCAACAAGACTCTCAAGCGCAGCAGCAAGACGCGCCCTTGTAGTACCGATATTCAACCTTAGGAAACACGATCCGCCAGGACCAAAACCAGCACCATCATTAAGCGCAAGACCCGCCTTCTTGATGAACAGATCATTAAGCGCAGCACGTTTCTGCTCATCAGAAGCACCCTCACCCACCAGACGGCAGCAAAGTTCCCTACAATCAAGCCAGACAAGGAAAGAAGCCTGCGGACGAAGAGCCTTCACACAAGGAAGCTTCTCGGCAAAAAACGATTCAACAAAAAGCACGTTCTCCTCAAGATAGGCAAGCATCTGCTTAAGCCACTCCTCACCATAGGTAAAAGCAGCCTCAGTCGCGATAGGAGCGAACATATGCGGAGAAGCAAACTCATTGGCATGAAGCCATCCGAAGAACTTCTCACGCAACTTATCATCAGGTACGACCGCGTAAGAGCTCACGACACCGGCAATATTGAAGGTTTTTGAAGGCGCAGCGAAGGTAATGCTGCACTCAGCAGCCTCCGGGCTCACCGAAGCAAAAGGAAGGTGTTTATGGCCAAATAAAGGCATATCCGAATGAATCTCATCCGAAATGACAAGAACTCCATGTCTATGGCAGATAGAAGCCAATTTCACCAAAGTCTCCTTATCCCACACCAGACCGGCAGGGTTATGAGGATTTGAGAGGATCAGAACCTTACAGCCCTCGATTACAGACTCCAACTGATCAAAATCCATATCATAGCCGCCCTCTCTCTCGATAAGAGGATTCCACACGATCTCTCGTCCATTGCGAGTCGGAAGAAGGTGGAAAGGATGGTAGATAGGAGGCTGGACAATCACCTTGTCTCCAGGCTTAGTAAACACATCCAGAACCATTCCGATACCCTTGACAATGCCAGGGATATATGCAAGCCACTCCTTTCGGATATCCCAGCCATTACGCCTTGACTGCCAGCTTATAATCGAGTCGATATATGACTCAGGAACGGTAGTATATCCAAGAACAGGATGATCAAGACGCTTCTTTAATGCGTCAATAATGAAATCCGGAGTTTCGAAGTCCATATCAGCCACCCATAGGGCCTGAAGGTCATCGCTTCCGAAATAACCCTTCATCGCATCCCATTTCACAGAATTGGTTCCTCTGCGATCTATCTCCTTATCAAAATTATATTTCATAATGAACAAGATTTACAATACAGGAATAGTATAGACAATACCTAAAGAGATTCTTTGAGTATCTGGTGCTATTGCATTAAATTTCAATGCCTTCTCAGTTAAAATATTTCCCTTATACAAGTAGTGTACAAAGACCTTGAACCCTTTCTCCTGAGTAAACGGGAACCACTCGATACAAGCCTGTCCATTCCAGTTAGTCAAGTAACGACCAGTATCAAACATTCCGTTATTCTTATACACCGAAGCAGTCTCATAAACACCCTTGACATAAGCATTCCACTTCGGATGGAAAGAATAGTCAACATTTCCGATCAAGGTAAGATACTGCACATTCTGAGCAGTCACCGGAGTAGGATATCCGTTATTCTGAACAACACTCAAGCGATTCTGACTATCAAGTCCCTCACGAGAATACATGACATCGAAATAAGCCAGAACAGGACCCTTCTCGTAAACATTTCCAGCAGTCAGGTAATAGATATTCCTCTTCTGGGCAAGACCTCCGACAGAAGCCGCATATCGCAACTGGACAGCATTATCAGCAAAATTTCCATTCCAGTTAAGAGTTGCAAGAAGAGGCATCTTCGACTTCTGAACATCAGCAGGCAAACCATAGACATAAAGATCACTGTCACTACCGCTTCTATTATTCGTCACCTGAAGAATCACCTCCTGTGTCGGAGAAAACTGAATAAGACCAGCCACACCAGCCTGATAGCATGCAACAGTTCCATTGAATTCACTGAATTCCCTTACTCTCAATGCATTGACATAATACTCATATCCTCCCAAAGCAACAAACTGCTTTCCTGAAACCAAGCTGAACTTAGAACTTGGATGCCAAGTGATATTTGCATACTCAATAGAAGAAGCAATATTATCAAGAGCAAAAGGGTTATGATATTTATTGAACGACTGACGGAAATTATACGAAAGCTGGTCCGAAAGTTTTCCATAAATCTCAAGTCGCACACGATTCACCTTAAAGGCAACCTCATCAAACTTGCCTTCTGTAAAATAAGCATTTGCAGATGTATAGAATTCAAGGTTGATATGAGACTTGATATGTCTGAAGTTTTCAGGTAGCAAAGTCTGGTTCTGAGCTTTCGCAAGCAGAGAAGAACTAATTAAAGCAAAGGTTAAGATAAGTTTCTTTATTTTATTCACTATCAATATATTTTATATAATTAAATATAGACACCTGTTTAAAAGGAGATCTAAAATCACACGCAAAGTTAGAAAAAACTCCTTTAAGAGATTATAAAACCCATAATTATTGATACTTTTGTAGAACGAATAAAACTAATATCTAAATCACATAAAAAATGAAAAGAAAACTAATTCTTGCAGCGGCATCTCTAATGCTCTCATTCGCACCATCTGCCCTTGCCCAGCACAGAGCAGACCGCCAGAACCTCACAAACGAGGACTCATTCAGCATGATCCTTCTTGGCGACCCTCAGGGTTATGTGAAATACGACATCAACCAGCCTATCTTCGAACTTTGCACAGCATGGATTGCCGACAATGTCGACCATCTCAACATCAAAGCAGTTCTTTGCACAGGAGACCTTGTTGAGCAGAACGACAACAATGCCCTCAACCGCAATATGCTCAACCAGACAAGCACCCAGATGTGGGAGTCAGTCTCAAGAAGCTTCGAGCGCATTGACAACCTTGTTCCTTACATGCTAGCAGCAGGTAATCACGACTATGGATGGAGAAGTGCTGAGAACGGACAGACAAACTTCCCTAAGTACTTCCCTGTCGAGAGAAACAGAATGTGGAAAGAAACTCTTGTGAGCGAGTTCCCTAACAGAGAGGGAAAGGCATCTCTCGAGAATTCAGCCCATGTCATTTCAGACAAGAACTGGGGCAAATTCCTCATCATCACAGCTGAGTTCGCTCCACGCGACGAAGTCCTCGAGTGGGCAGGAAAACTCACAACTAACGAGAAATACAAAGACCACACAAAGATCTTCATCACTCACTCTCTTCTTAGAGAAAGAACAGCTGCCTACACAAACAACGAGAAATATAAGATCAGACCAGCAAACTGGGGACAGCAGGTATGGGACAAACTCCTTAGCCAGTACGACTTCGACCTTGCGATCTGCGGACACACAGGAAAGCCAGGTGACTTCGAAGACTCAACAGCCTACAGAAAAGACAAGAACGTAAACGGACATGAGGTACATCAGATGATGTTCAACGTTCAGATCAGCGGTGGCGGATGGGAAGGCAACGGCGGAGACGGTTGGCTTCGTATCATGGAGTTCATGCCAGACGGCAAGACCATCAAGATCAAGACCTACTCCCCTCTTTTCGGAATCTCACCATCAACAAAACACCTTGCGCACCGCACAGGAGCACACGACCAGTTTGATATCGTAATCAAGAAATAAGTTTACTCCTTCCCCTGAAGGACAGAAAGCATAGACTGAGCGACTGCAGCAGAAGCACCCTTGCCGCCAAGAGCCTCGCGAATCTCATTATAATCAGCGATCATCGCCTCGCGATAATCCTTATCCTCAATGAGTCTGCGAACCTCTTCAACCAAGGAATCACTGCTGCAGTCGTTCTGTATCAGCTCCTTAAAAGCGAGGCGGTTGATAATGAGGTTACCAAGGCTGATATACTTGATCTTTACGATAAGTTTGGCGATAGCTATGGTGATAGGAGAGCTTATGTAGCCTACTACCTGCGGTGTGCCGAGAAGGACTGTCTCGAGCGATGCTGTGCCTGAGTTCACCACTGCGGCTTGCGAGTGACGGATGATGTTCTGTGTCTGACCGAAGATGACCCTTACTCCTTTGTCGGATGGGTCAAGGTACTTTTCGTAGTCGGCCATTGTGCGTGACGGCGCACCTGCGACGATGAACTGGTAGTCTGCATACTGCGGGATGGTGCGAAGTTTTGATGCGAATTCAACGAGAACAGGCATCATTGTGCTGATTTCGCCCTTGCGTGAACCGGCGAGCATTGCGATGGCAGGTCTGTTTTCCAAACCATTGCGTTGGAAAAAGTCTTCCTTTGTCTCGTTTGCAGCCTGACTGAAGTCGATGGCGTCCACAAGCGGGTTGCCCTTATAGATGAAGTCTACGCCCTTGGATTTGAAATATGGAATCTCGAAAGGAAAGACGATGTAGAGTTTGTCGACGTATTGTTTGAGTTTCTTTATACGACCTTCGCGGGAAGCCCATACCTTTGGGGCAATGTAATAAAAGACCTTGAAGCCAGCCTTGTGGGCAAACTCCGCTATCTTGAAGTTGAAGCCTGGATAGTCAATAAGAATCACCACATCCGGTTTCCATGCAAGGATGTCCTCTTTGCAGAATTTGACGTTGTCAAGAAGTTTCTTGGCCTTCATCAACACTTCCACAAATCCCATCACCGCTCCTTCTTTAAAATGTCTCACTAAACCCGTATTAAGGTGTGGAGGGGTTGGGAAAACCGTGCTACCCCCCTGGCCGCAGGGGGAGGGACCCACAAGGTGGGAGGGGTTGTTTTCCCAACCCCTCCACACCTCTGTCATCAGGTCACCACCCCAGAAACGTATCTGAGCATCCGGATCCTGGGCATAAAGGCCTTTCATAAGGTTTGAACCATGAAGGTCGCCAGAGGCCTCACCTGCTATGATGTAATACTTCATTGAATTCCGTCGTTAAAAGTCAGCGTCTAAACCAGCATTCTTAAGGAGTTCAGTCTCCTCATAGTCTGTAGTATCAAGATTATGAACTACGATTGAGATATATCCGTCGTTATTTAGTCTATGATCGGCAAGATTGGTATTATTAGGATCCTCCAGAAACTCTCCTACCATAACATAGAGTTCTTCCCCTTCTTCAAGATTAGGAACAGAACTCTGGCCAAGCATCTCCGGAGTCAGACCATACTTTTTGAAAGCATCTGGATTCCACTCACGGAACTCCTTGATCCAACGACCCTTACCTTGATATCCTACGCGGACACCTTTGATCTCTTCTGCAGGGACCGACGGAAAGTTAATATTATAGAATATTCCATACTTGCCTGAATGTAAAGCAAGTATCTTATCATATATTTCTGGGAAGAACTTCTCTACTGCCGAAAAATCTGCGTCTGGATGGAGGTTGTCCAGAGAAACTCCAATGGAAAGAATTCCACAAAGAGCACCTTCCTGAGCCGCTCCAAGAGTTCCCGAATAGCACGAAGCTGAGGAAGCATTCGAACCATGGTTGATACCTGAAACCACAACATCAAGCTTTTCCTGCTGATAGATCATGTTCACTCCGAACTTCACACAGCTTGCCGGAGTCGCATCCAAGTACGACCAGATCTCTCCTGGCTGGTTGCTGATTTCCTTGTATGCAATCTGTTTAAGGCCCAATGAAACTGCCATTGACATACCAGATTGGTGGGTCTTGGGAGCAATCACTCTGACATTGCCCTTCTGTTTCATAAGTTCTGTCAGGACCTTAATTCCCTTAGCCTGATATCCGTCGTCGTTTGTGATAAGAATATTCATAATTATTGTGCGATATTTCTGACAAATATAATTGAATATTTCATCATTTTTTGTAAATTTGCGAAGATTTTGTGTAGGAGTGTCCACACAAAGGGAAAGAAACATTTATAACTTATTTAACATAATTTAAGAAAATGATTAAAGTTGGTATTAACGGATTTGGCCGTATCGGACGTATGGTATTCCGTGCAGCTGTTGAGAACTTCTCACAGGACATTCAGGTAGTAGGTATCAATGACCTTCTAAACGCAGAGTATCTTGCTTACATGCTTAAGTACGATTCAGTACACGGCATCTTCAACCACGACATCAAAGTTGAGGAGAACTACCTTATCGTAGACGGTAACAAGATTCAGGTTTTCGCTGAGAGAGATCCTAAGAACATCACTTGGGGTGCTCTAGGAGTTGACGTAGTTGTTGAGTCAACAGGTTTCTTCCTAACTGAGGAGTCTGCTGCAGCTCACCTTGAGGCTGGTGCAAAGAAAGTTATCATGTCTGCACCTTCAAAGGACGCTACTCCAATGTTCGTATACGGTGTTAACCACGAGACTTACGCTGGTCAGAAGATCATTTCTAACGCATCTTGTACTACAAACTGTCTAGCTCCTATCTCTAAGGTTCTTCACAACGCATTCGGTATCAAGAGAGGTCTTATGACTACAGTTCACGCTGCAACAGCTACTCAGAAGACTGTTGACGGTCCTTCAATGAAAGACTGGAGAGGTGGACGTGGTATCCTTGAGAACATCATCCCTTCATCAACTGGTGCTGCTAAGGCTGTAGGTGTAGTTCTTCCTGAGCTTAAGGGTAAACTTACTGGTATGGCTATGCGTGTTCCTACTTCAGACGTTTCTGTAGTAGACCTTACAGTTGAGCTTGAGAAGCCAGCTACTTACGAGGAGATCTGCGCTGCTATGAAGGCTGCATCTGAGAACGAGCTTGCTGGTGTACTTGGTTACACTGAGGACGCAGTTGTTTCAACTGACTTCCGCAACGACGCTCGTACTTCAATCTTCGACGTTAAGGCAGGTATTCAGCTTGATCCTACATTCGTTAAGGTTGTATCTTGGTATGACAACGAGTGGGGTTACTCTAACAAGTGTCTTGAGATGGCTCGCGTTATCGCAAAATAATTTGAGATACCAGAGTAAACAAAATAAACCGGTTGAGTCAGACTCAGCCGGTTTTTATTTTATATTAAAAGGTTTCGTCAGTACTTTCTTTCTCCGAAGATCATAGTTCCAATACGAACCATAGTCGCTCCCATTGAAGAAGCTATCATATAGTCTCCAGACATTCCAAATGACAATTCACTCCACTCTTCTGTAAGGTTTCCCTCCCCTATTCTGGACTTAAGATAAGCATTCAGGTCAACCACCTTCTGAAACTCTGAACGGATCTGCTGCTCATCTTCTGTATAGGAAGCCATAGCCATCAAACCCTTGAATGCAATATTCTTATAAACAGTTTCTCCAAGCAGAATATCCTCAATTTCCATCCTGTCAAAACCCTGTTTTGACTCTTCCTGTGCAATGAAGTACTCAAGGAGGACATTTATAGTCTTGCCATTTGACTCTCCCCATTTATTTATAGCTTCAAGCAGTCTAAGAGAATCCACTGAATGGATAAGGCTCGCGTATGGAAGCACCATCTTCAGCTTGTTTGTCTGGAGATGACCGATGAAATGCCATTGGATATCCTCAGCTATTCCCTTCTCCTGCAAGGACTTTACCTTAGCCTGGAGTTCCTGTGGACGACTTTCTCCAAAGAGTCTCTGCCCTACCTCATAAGCTTCAAGGACAGCCTCTATAGGGTGGAATTTAGAAACTGCCACCAGTTTCACTTCTGATGGCAGTTCACTATTAAGTTTAACGATTGTATCTTTAATCATTATTTTCTGTTTTTCATCTGAGCCTCCTGCATCTTCTGCATCTCCTCAAGACGAAGCTGCCACTTAGACTTCTTTGAAGGTTTCTTAGAAGCGGCTGCAATCTGAAGACGAAGCTTATCCTCACTTACAAAGTACTTCTTGATGACCCAAGTCTGTACCATAGTAATAAGGTTAGAAAGCAGGTAGTAGTAGCTAAGTGCTGATGAAAGGTTGTTACAGATGAAGAGCATCATGATAGGCATCATGTAAAGGCTCATGAACTTCATACCTGCCATATTAGGATCGTCTGACATCTGGCTAGAAGTCATCTTAGAGTAGAAGAACATTGTAACAGCCATCAAAAGAGCAAATAGGGAAACGTGATCGCCGTAAAGTGGAATGCTGAACGGAAGATCAAGAATCGAATCATATGCACTAAGGTCATCAGCCCATAGGAAACTCTGCTGACGAAGCTCGATAGACGCAGGGAAGAAACGGAACATCGCAAAGAGGATCGGGAACTGAAGAAGCATAGGGAGACAGCCACCCATAGGGCTCACTCCTGCCTTTCTGTAAAGATCCATAGTCGCCTGCTGCTTCTTCATAGCATCCTTCTCATTAGGATACTTCTGGTTGATAGCCTCAATCTCTGGCTTCAAGCAAGCCATCTTTGCTGATGACATGTAAGACTTGATAGTAAGAGGAGAGATAAGAAGCTTCAAGAGGATTGTCATGATAAGGATGACAAGTCCGTAGTTGCTGATGAAACGACCGATGATGTCGAAGCTTGGGATAATAAGGATACGGTTGATCCATGCTACAAGAGAACCTCCAAGAGGGATGATCTTCTCATACTTCTCATCAAACTTCTTAAGAGTAGTATAGTCATTAGGACCAAAATAGTAGTCATACTCTGCCTCAATATTATTAGAGTTCTCGAACTCGCCTCTCATCTTAGCAGAACACTTCATAAGGTTTCTGTTCTCGTCACCCTCCTCGTAGAAGTTTACAGCAAGGGCACCAGAAGCGAACTGAGCCTTGTTGTTAACGATAACAGAGAAGAACTGCTGCTGGAAAGCGAACCATTTAAGTTTAGCATCAATGTTCTCGCTACCGCTTCTACCCTTTCCGACAGTCTCTGGTTTAGACTCACCATCGAAGTAATAATTCACCTTAGAATACTGAACCTCATTCTTGTAACCCTTCTCCATACGAGGAATCACCATAGTGAAGTCGTAGTCATACGAAGAAACATTACGAGGAATGTTCATGTTCACGAACTTAAGACTGTTCTTGACCATGTAGCTGTCCTCCTCAAGAACATACTTCTGCTCGATATATCCTCCGTTGGCGAAAGGAAGTCGCATAACGATAGAAGACGCATCTACATGAGCAACATCAAACACAAAATCCTTTGTATTAAGGTTCTCACCAGCGAAGATATTGATACCAAGTTCTCCGTGCTGAGGTTTAAGAAGATAAAGATCTGTGCTGTCGTAAGTCTTGTAGTCATTGATCTTGACTGAATAAGGCTGAGCACCTCTTGTGTTGAATGCAATCTCGATCTTCTCGTTTGAAAGAGTCACAATCTCGCCGCTCTTTGCAGCAGCAACAGAAAGAAGGCTATCCTTATAGATATTAAGTGGAGCAGCAGCATCCGCCTGCGGGTTCTGCGCTCTCTGGATAGAATCCAAGGCCATCGCGGCCGCCTGCTCTACCCTTGCAATTGAATCTGCCTGAGCCTGAATCTCAAGCTGCTTGTTGTACTCCTTAGACTGGAACCACGAAAAACCGAAGAGGATACAGCCAATAAGCACAAAGCCAATAATCGAATTTTTGTCCATTTTAAAGTTTAGTGATAAATAACGAATGGTCGCCCGAAGGCGACCCTTATACTAGTTTTCAGCTTCAGTCTCGTCCAAAGTACGGATCTGAACCTCAAGAGTCTTGAGTTCCTCCTTAGCCTGAGCGATTCTGTCCTGCATCTGTTTGATGAGTGGTTCAGAATTCTTAGACATTGCGAAGAAACCGATATTATTCTCGTATGTCACGATATCCTGCTCAAGTTTATTGTATTTCTGAACAAGACGCTCTCTCTCACTCTTAGGAGACTTGGCAAGCTTAGCCTTGCGTGAGCGGGTAGACATATCCGGGAACTTGGCAGAAAGAGCCTCCTTGTATGCCTGAGCCACCTTCTCCTTCTCCTTGAATGGAACGAAGCCGATAGCCTGCCATCTCTGCATGAAGCCAGTCATTGCCTCCATGTTCTCGTTCTCATCCTCCACAAGCTCGTATGCCTTGATCTCCTCGATAAGACGATTCTTGGCCTTAAGGTTTCCGTAGAAGTCATTCTCTGGCTTAGCGTTCTTGTCTCTCTCAGCAAAGAACTCATCGCAAGCAGCACGGAATCTCTTCCATAGCACCTCAGACTTCTTGCGAGGAACAGCGCCGATCTCCTTCCACTGTTTCTGAAGGTTGATGAACTGGTCTGTAGCCTTCTTCCACTCTGTACTTGTCTTAAGTTCCTCAGCAGCCTCACATAGAGCAACCTTCTTCTCAAGGTTAGTGTTCATATTGTCCTTATAGTCATTGTAGAACACTCTCTTGCGCTCATAGAACTTGTCGCAGGCCGCACGGAAACGGTCGTAGATCTTCTGGTTGTCCTTCTTAGATGCGAAACCGATGGTCTTCCATACCTTCTGGATATCCTCGATCTCCTTAGAAAGGGCATTCCACTCGTTAGAAGAAGTGATCTCCTTCTCAGCGATAGCCTCAACCTGCTCACAAAGTGCAGACTTCTGAACAAGGTTCTGCTCCTGCTGGCTCTTCAGTCCCTCAAAGTAAGCCTGGTACTTCTTGTTGACAACAGCTGTAGCTGCCTTGAAGCGATCCCAGATCTCATCTCTGTACTGCTTTGCAACAGGACCAAACTCCTTCCACTGCTCGTGAAGTTTCTGAAGCTCCTTGAAAGCCTCAATTATATTCTCGTTCTCAGACAATTTCTCAGCCATCTCACAGAACTGCTGCTTAGCCTCAAGATTCTTCTGGAAATCAAGGTCGCGAAGCTCGCGGTTCACGTTAACCATGTCGTAGAACAACTCTACGCAATGCTGATATGTCTTGTTGATATCTTCGTAATTCTTAGCCGGAACCTGGCCGATCTCTCTCCAACGATCCTGGAGTTTGCGGAACTCCGGGAATGCAGCGCCAACATTTTCCTGATTCTCGATAAGCGCCTTAAGTTCTGCGATGACAGCCTCCTTCTTCTCAAGGTTCTTCTCTCTCTCTGCCTCCACCTGTGCAGTGTAAGCGGCACGCTCCTTCTTGTAAGCCTCGTATACAGACTTGAATGCCTGCTCTACTGGATTAAGAGGATGCTCCTCTCCCTCCTCAACCGGATTCTCAGATTTCTCTTTAAGAAGTCTCTTGTAGAAAGCTGCCTTGATAGCCTCAGCCTCTTTTGATCTTTTCAACTTATCCTCACTGGCATTAAGCTCTGCAAAAAGCTCAGAAAGTTCAGCAAGGTTCATTTCAGAGTAGTTGACAGTTGACTCAACTCTCTCAGGTACATCTGAAGTATTGATTACCTCAGGAATAATCTCTTCACTCATAATATTGGAGTTTGTAGTGTTTATATAATTTACAATTCGCAAATATACCAAATTATTTTAGTAATTCTCCATCAGCAATTGGTAAAATTCAAGGTATTTATAGTATTTTTGTAATCTCAAACCAACAAAGGCGAAAAGAAAATGAGAATAGACATCATATCAGTAGTTCCGGAGCTTCTCGAAAGCCCGCTCAACCACTCAATCATCGGCAGAGCAAAAGCCAAAGGCATCGTTGACATCCACATCCACAGCCCACGCAAATACGGCAAGGGCCCACGCCAGCAGGTAGACGACTACAGCTACGGCGGCGACGCAGGAATGGTGATGATGGTGGAGCCGATCTTCCACCTCATCGAAGAGCTGAAGGCAGAGCGCGACTACGACGAAGTCATCTACATGTCGCCAGACGGAGAAATCCTCAACCAGGGCATCGCTAACGAGCTGTCACTCAAGGGAAACATCATCATCCTATGTGGCCACTACAAGGGCATCGACCACCGCATCCGCGAGCACCTCATCACACGCGAAATATCAGTTGGAGACTACGTCCTCAGCGGCGGAGAAATCCCGGCATGCATCCTCGCAGACTCAATCATCCGTGTCATTCCAGGAGCAATTTCAGACGAGACATCTGCCTTGACAGACTGCTTCCAGAACGGAATGCTGTCAGCTCCTGTATACACCCGACCAGCAGAATTCAACGGATGGAAAGTACCGGAAGTCCTTCTGAGCGGCAACCCGAAACTCATCCAGAAATGGCAGGACGAACAGGCTATCGAACGCACAAAACGCTTGCGTCCACACCTTCTTGAAGACTAAAGATTACCAGATTTTAAGATTTTGGAACGATATACTTTCATTCGTGAATAAAATTAAATTTGGGAGTAAACAAATATTATCTATATTTGCAGAATACTTAATAGTATAACACTAACTACACTAATTAATACATCCAGTATTCTGGATAAACACTTACTAATTGACCAATACAAAACAGGTCCGCAGAGATGCGGACCTGCTCTTGTTTCATGTCAACTTCTTCTACTTGAAAGTCACCTGTTCTGCCTTCTTATCGACAGCAGCATTCTGAATCTGGTAGGCAGTCACATCCACCTCTCCCTTGACAAGCTCTGGAATATTATATGAATAAAGCAGATAGTCATAAGTCTCCGGATCCTCCTGAGGAAGAAGGAAAGGCTTAGCAGGCTTTCCATCCTCACCGATATAACAGAAGTAAGGCAAAGTATATAGAGAATTATCCCTACGGCTGCTCAATGCAACCCAATCACTTCCACTGCTCCATGAATGATAACTATCAGTATCCGGACTGTTGATCTGTGACATATCCACTGCCTGCATAGTCTCAAGATCAACCATCTGAATTTCAGCATCCTTATGCCAGATCGGGAACTGTCCGTAGGCAGTTTCTGTGTACATCAGATAACGACCATCAGGCGAGATGCGAGGGAAAGAATGACTCATAGTCTCATTTCCGACAACAACCTCAGCAGCATCCTTCCTGATCTCTCCTGTCTTCTCATCAAAAGGAACTCGAGTGATATTATAACGGATCACATCATAGTTGTCCGGCATCACAATAGCTGGAGCATTACAATAATACAGCCACTTTCCGTCTGGAGAGAAGGCTGGGAAAGTCTCATAATTATCCTCAGAAATCACAGAAGCCTTAGACAGAATCTGCTTGTTCCTGATATCATATACAACCACATCAGAACGAAGGTCAAAGACCTCAATCTTCTTCTCTGCAGTAGCATGAAAGAACTGATGGATTGTATTCACAGAAGTAGTGATATAGTTTCCAGACGGATGCCAATGAGGATAGGTCATATTGCTTATCGTGCTATCAGTCTTTGTGTTAAGTTTCTGGATATCATTATCCTGAAGAATATATGTACCACCGTTTGCCACACGCATATGGAACATCATCTGATTCGGATCGCCTCCGCAGAATGAATGACAGTTGATGCAGTTATAGCCCACCATCCTGTTCAGAATGATTGGAGTCTCCTCAAAGTTCTCAAGATTACGCTGATAGATTCCCAAGATATGCCATTTCTCATAACCTGGCTCAATAAGTCGATAGACAAGGTGGGAATCTATAGCCTTCTCGCTGACAAAAATCTCAAAAGGTTTCCACTCCTTCCACTTGCCCTCATGCTTAGTGTAAAGTTTCACACTCAAAGATGAACCCTTATTCTCGTCAAGGAGGTTCTTCCATTCCTTAAGATTGAAGCGGATATCATCCTTTCCAAAGACCTCTGTAACCTTGCCGCCAGCGGTAATCTCCGCATAGCAGTTTTCAGCCACCTGTACAGGTCTGAAATTCAGAGGTGCAATATTATAAGGTACAGTCACATTCGTATAATCAGGAAAGATAGCCGCTTCAGAATCCATCTTCACGGCAGCCTCCGGTCTTTCATTACAAGCTGTACCAAACAGCATCACAAGAGTCAAGATGCTGAAACAGAATATTTTATTGAAAATTTTCATCATTATTGATTCTCAGTGTCCGGTGGTGCAGGCATGTTTCCATACTGCAGATAATAATAATAAGTGTCGCCATACATCTTATAGGCAGTCTCCTGACCCATCATATTCATGTTACGGCTATAATCCATGAATCTCTTCCAGATAGAAGGATCGATCTTGTACTCATCAAGGTCCTTCTGAGATCCCATAGAAGCAAAGTATACGCAAATTACCTCCTGATAGAGTTTTGGCATAGGCTGGCCCTTGTATGGTTCGATGTATGCCATAAAGTTTGTAATATCCTTATATCCAAGAACGTATGACAGAAGATACTCCAATGCAGGTCTGTTCTCCGGATGGTCCTGAACAACACCCTTGACAGCCGCAGGGAAATTGGTCTGCATATCATGACGGTTGTCAGTCACAGGCATCAGACTTCTCTTCTTCACAACCCAGTCAGTCTTGGCGGCAACCTCTGGATCCAGCAAAGGACGCTGAGCTGTCGCCCACTTTCTGAGAGGAGGATAACTCTCAAGAATCTTTATAAACTTCTCAGCCACAGCCATTTCCTCAGTAATGATATAAGTCTCCACAAGGCGCTTCATAAGTCGAGGCTGAATGCTTCGTCTCGAACCAAGAGTACCGATGAAAGAAGCTCGCTGAGCCATATTCACATGTCCGACCTGCCATGCAACCTCTCCAGCAAGGATGTTCTGGATATAATACTTTGCCTCACGTGGGAAGAGTCCATAGACTCCCATCTGAGGAGTACGCGTAAAATCAGTAGCCATTCTGCCAGTATGCGAAGCCGCAAGGTTTGCATAGACAAGAGCATCGAAATCACTCACACCATTCTTTCTCGCATGGTCAGAAATCTTCTCCCACTGTTCGTGACGGGCAAAATAATCATACATATAAGGCTGCTCCATCAAGTCCACCTTGAAAATCACACAGGCAGCAAGACCAGCCACAACAACACCATACTGAGACCAAAGAACCCACCTCTTATCAGGCAACTTCAACCACTTTTCAGCAGAGCAAAGAGCAACCGCCCACACAGGATAAGTAAGTCCGATCACCCACAACTCCTTCGGCACAGCCACCTCAAGATTGGCAATGTGACGACTCAAGAAAATCTCTCGCATCGGAAGGACAAAAAGCGTCCTCATCGCAAGAAGAGGCAAGAGTGCACCCGCAGCAACAGCAAGAGCAGCAGGAAGATAGCGACGATAAGCAGCAATCTCATACACAGCCACCAACATCACAAAGATCAGATTCGCCGGAGCAGCAAAGAAATAACTTGCCGCAACCATCACGACTCCCAGACACCAGCGCAGCTTCTCATTCGCCACAGAAGAATAAAGGGTCGCAAAAGAAAGCGCAACAGCCAAAGTCACATAATGAGTTATTGCCTCCTGAGGGAAGACCAGAAGCAGAAAGGCAGGAAGAACAGCAGCAAACATGCCCTTATCCGCCTTACATGACTTCATGAAACTATAGAAGCTGAAAGATATCAGTCCGATAAGAAGACCTATCACAGCCGCCGCTCCAAGAGGATAATAGAAGAGCATAGAAAGAAATTCAGTCACATACTCTGAAAGACCTCCTGGTTCTGTAAGATGCTGCACGAAATATGCAGATGTAGTCTGGAACATCATATACTGCTCCATAAAGGCATAAAAATAGCGGAAATTAAGTTGGATGAAGACCCCGCTGCCAATTATAAAGAGCAATAATATGAGAAGGTTATAGTTTATTTTTTTCATATCGTGTCATACGTGATTTGAACTGATAAAGGTATACATTTTTTCGAAATTATGAAACGCTTCATTACCCTTATTGCAGCAGCAATAATATCTGCATCAAGTGCAGACAGAATCTCAGCCTGTACAGGCATATCCCTCACATCGGCAGATGGAACAACAGTGGTTGCCAGAACTGTGGAATGGGCAGCCGGACCAATGAAATGCGGCTATGCCGTATACCCAAGAGGTTACTCTCTTCAATCCTTCACCCCAACAGGTCAAAACGGTCTAAGATGTAGAAACAGATATGGTTTTGTCGGAATCTACACTGAATATGAACCATTTATAGTTGAAGGTATAAACGAGAAAGGACTCTCAGCCAGTCTCTTCTTCTTCCCCGAATATGGAGACTTTGCAGAATACAGCCCGGCAGAAAATGACCAAAGTCTTTGTGACATGCAGTTCGTTTCCTGGGTTCTTGGCAACTTCTCGACAATAGACGAAGTAAAACAAGCCATGGCAGGCATCAGACTCATCACCCTCAACCATAAAATAGGTTCAGTTCATTGGAGAATCACAGAACCTGGAGGCAGAATGGCAGTACTCGAAGTTGTAGATGGAATCCCGCGCTTCTACGAAAACAGCCTTGGCGTGCTCACCAACTCCCCAGGCTTCAACTGGCATATCACCAACCTCAACAACTACGTCAACCTTCGCCCGGGTTCAGCAGATAATTTCAATCTGAATGAAGGAATCATCCTCACTCCCCTAAGCGGCAATAGCGGAATGCTCGGACTTCCCGGAGACTTCACCTCCCCTTCCCGCTTTGTCAGAGCAGCCTTCTTCCAAGCCTCAGCCCCGACAATGAAGACAGGCTTTGACACTGTCACACAGGCCTTTCACATCCTCAACTGCTTTGATATCCCCGTCGGTCTCCAATTTCCTGGCGGCAAAGTGCCTGAAAACATGCCAAGTGCCACCCAGTTTACAGCAGTCTCAGACCTGAAGGCCATGAGACTATATTATAGGACAGCATGGAATTCAACAATCCGCTGCATAGACCTCAAGGACATAGACTTTTCTGACGTAGACTTTCAATCTCAGCCTCTGGACAAGACACAAAAAGAGATGGTGCAGATGATAAAGATCAAAAAATAGTTTTGAAATTTCAAATTAATTGCTACATTTGCAGTGTACTACTTCACTAATACACTAAGAAAAGCAAGCAAAACCAAGGTAATATGATAACAATCAAAGACTTAGGATTCAGCTATGACAGAAGCATAGTCATCCGCAACATCAATCTCACCCTTGAAGAAGGCAAGATTTATGGTCTTCTCGGAGAAAATGGAGTTGGAAAGACAACCTTACTCACACTTTTGTGCGGACTTAAGACTCCAAAAGCAGGAGAGATTCTTATCGACTCTGAAATCCCATACAAGAGAACCCCCTCATTCTTGAGCAACATATACTATCTCAGCGACGAAGTAGGAGCTCCAGCAATGAAGGGCATAGACTACGCTAAATCATACGGTGTATTCTGGGAAGGCTTCTCACTAGAGAAATTTTTAGAGGTTGCCCATGTCCTTGACGTCGATCCGGAACAGCAGATGGACAAGATGTCATACGGACAGTTAAAGAAGACTCACATCAGCTTCGCCCTTGCCTGCAACACAAAATACCTCTTCATGGATGAGCCGACAAATGGACTCGACATTCCATCAAAGGCCCAGTTCAGAAAAGCGGTGACAAAATATACATCAGAAGACTCTACCCTACTCATCTCCACCCACCAGGTAAGAGACCTTGAGAATATCATTGACCCTATCATAATTCTTGAGAAGCAGGAAATTCTTCTCAAGGCCAGCATTGAAGAAATAACAGAAAAACTCTACTTCGACTATGGCAGCGAACAGAAAGGAAACGTGCTCTATAGCGAGATGACCCCTGGCGGACAGATCCAGGTCTACCTCAATCAGACCGGAGAAGACAGCAAGGTAAACATCGAAGCCCTCTTCAACACAGTCCTTCAGAACAAGGAACTCATAAAGAGCATATTTTAACCAAACATCTTAAAGCACTCAATATGAACAACATATTCAACCTTCAGAGATTCGGAAGATACTTAGCATCCGACATGAAAAGATCTGTATTGACAAACAGATACAGCATCCTTACAGCAGCCTGCATGTCACTGATCATCTACATTGGAACTATAGTCATGGGACTTGTCTTCAACTTCAGTTGGGGAGGTCCGCAACTTGGTTTCAGAGTAATTACAATGCTTGTAGCCTTCGCCGTCATCTGCATTGTAATGCCTTCCAAATGCTACGGCTTTGTAACGGACAAAAGATTGGGTTCAGACTGGCTGCTCATCCCAGTGTCAAGTCTTGAGAAGGCTATCTCAATGATATTGGTATCCTGCATTGTCATACCTGCTATCTTTGCAATATGTTATCTATGCCTGGATGGTATAATCTGCCTGTTCGATAAGACATGTGGCGAGAGCATCATCTCAATAATCGCTAAAAGTTCAGAGATTTTTGCTACAATATCAGAAAACATCACTAACCCTGAGATAGATCTTTCACAGATAGAAAGTTTTGTAAACAATCCCCTCCTGCTGATAGATGACATCATGAGCACAAGTCTGGTCTTCCTGCTTGGAGCCATCTTCTTCAAGACCAGCAAGGTAGGTAAGACAATCCTGGCAATGATAGCCTTTGGAATGGCAATATCCGCAGTCTCGAGTATTTTATTCTCAGGAATCATCAGTGATCCTGACAGACTTGTCGGTTTCATGGAGTCTGTAATGAACAATCTTGTCGCAATTGACGCAATCGGAGACTGGCTTATGATTTTAGCACTCTCTACAGCCATCTTCTTCAGAATCAAAACCTTAAAACACTAACAGCATGGAATTCAATTCAAACAGATCCATCTATCTCCAGATCTGCGACTCCATCTGCGAAAAAGTCTTGAGTGGAGAACTGAAGCAGGATGACAGAATACTCTCAGTCAGAGAATATGGAGCAGAGATTGGTGTCAACCCAAACACAATCATGCGCAGTTACGAAAAGCTCACAAGCGAAGGCATAATCTACAACAAACGAGGCATTGGCTACTTCATCAGCAGCGAGGCCAAAGATAAGATACTTGAAAGCCAACGCAAGGAGTTCATAGAAAACGAACTGCCACTCATCAAAAGGAAGATGGAACTCCTTGGACTAAAAAAGGAAGACCTCTTCTAGGCCTTCCTCTTACTTATCTGAGACTCTCTCCATTGTTTTGGGGAGAGTCCTGTTACTTTAGTGAACTGACGATGGAAATTCGAGCGGTCACTGAAACCACACATCTCTGCAACGGCATTTGTTGAAAGTTCCGGCTGTTCAAGAAGAATCTCCTTCGCATCGGCAATTCTCAGTTCTGTTCTCCAAGTTCTGAAATCACATTCCTTGACAGTAGCAAAATAAAGAGTAATAATCTCCTTTGTTGTCTTTAAGTCCTTGGCAATCTGCTCCTTACTCTTGTCATACTCCCTGAACTTCTTCTCCTCAACCCAAGTATTCAGACGATATTCCAAGGCGGCAAGCTGCTTATCAGTAATCTGTTTCGCCTTCTCAGGCTTCTTCTTGGTAAAGGCGGGAAGATGGAGATCCTGTCCAGACAAAGTCTTATATGCAAAGGCGTCAAGCACAATCTTATGACTTCCCAGAAATGAGATAAAATTGCTAGTAAAATACAGGATGAACAGTGAATACCAGCCCGCATAAATCTTCATAAAGCCGTGAGGCAGAAGCATATACACAAGAACAAAAAGCTGTGTGAGCATCATCATCGCAAAAGCGAAACGAATCCACTTGAGTTTATTGTCCTTATCCTCATCATAGAACTTCTCAAAACTCTTTACACTCTGAAGATAGGTCTGACGAAACTTAAGAATATAGATCGCACATTGTACAAGAAAGAGGAAGACATAACTTATGACAACAGTTGTCTTTGCGCCTGCCATCCCTGTCCACCAGAAACTCCTCTCAAGCAAAACGCTCATTCCTGCAGCAATCCCTATATTGAGAATGAACTTATCCCTATCCAACTTATTGGAATCCAGGAGATTTATCAGGGAATATGATAGGATGCAGGATGAAAAGGCGTTTACAATCAACATCATATAGGATGCAAATCTATCATAATCAATATCTTGCACATCATTATTCTGTTGGAAGGTATATGTAAAGATAGCTCCGCAGATCATCAGACAGACAGCTATTGTATTCTTAGTAGTCGCAAGTTTGATGGAATACTCAGTACGAGGGACTTTAATAAGCAGGAGCAGGAAGGCAAAGGCAAAGGAGACAACAACTCCGATACCCAAGAGCACCTCCATATTAAAAGCTACTTCAAGAATTCCCATAAAAAGCTGATTTGACAGTAATTGAAACCAAAATGCGAAAATACACTTTTTTTCGCTATTTTTGCAATCCTTTGACGCCGGAAGGCCAACTTAACAGATAAAATTCCCGCATAATGTACAATCCAGATACAGTTAAAAAGCTTGAACAGATAAAGACCCCATACTGGCTCTACGATATTTCCCTTCTTGAGAAAACCCTCCAGAAGGTAAAAACCCTATCAGAAAAGCACAACATCTCAGTACATTATGCCATCAAGGCCAATGCAGAGGAAAGAATCCTCCGCCTCATCAGTTCATACGGACTCGGAGCAGACTGTGTAAGCGGAAACGAGGTCATCAAAAGCGCAAGTTGCGGTTTCTCACCCGACAAGATCGTCTACGCCGGAGTGGGCAAGACCGACAAGGAAATCTACGACTCAATGAAACTCGGCATCTTCGCCTTCAACTGCGAATCCATCCCGGAAATTAAGGTCATCAACGAACTGGCTGGTCGCATGGGCATAAACGCGAGCATTCTCGCCCGCATCAACCCTAACATCGATGCCCACACACACAAATACGTCACAACAGGACTTCACGAGAATAAATTCGGAATCTCAGAGCACGAATTTGAAAGACTCATCGAAATATCAAAAGAGTGTAAGAACGTAACAATAAACGGTTTACACTTCCACATCGGTTCTCAGATCACTGACGTGGCAAATGTGTTCAAGACAGAGTGTGAGAGAGTAAATGAGATTGTGGCATGGTTTGAATCAAGAGGACTTAAGGTCGATCATATCGACCTTGGAGGCGGACTAGGAATTGACTACGAGACTCCAGATGACAATCCTATTGCAGACTTTGACACCTGGATCCAGATCATTGCAGACAATATCGTTCGCCGTCCGGACCAGAAGGTCCACATAGAGCCAGGCCGCTCGATTGTGGCACAGTGCGGAAGCCTTATTTCAAGAGTCCTCTTCGTTAAAAGTGGAGAGACAAAGACCTTCCTCATCCTTGACGCAGGAATGAATGACCTTATCCGTCCAGCCCTCTATGGCGCCTTCCATAAAATTGACAACATCTCTGCCATGGGCAGAGAAGATCAGACCGAACAGCTCTACGACGTTGTTGGCCCTGTTTGCGAGTCAAGTGATGTCTGGGGTGCTGGCCGCTTCCTTCCACGCAGTCAGAGAGGTGATGTGCTTGCACTCAGGAGTACGGGCGCGTATGGTCAGGTGATGTCAAGTAGATATAACTTGCGTGACCTCGCTCAGGCTGTGTACCTTGACGAGTTGGATAAGGCTGAAACTGAGGTGGATTGGTTTGCCTTGTAATTACTTTCCCTGTTCCCTATATTCGGTAGGGAGCATTCCAGTGTGTTTCTTGAAATAGCGGTAGAAGACAGTTTGGTTGCAGAAGTTCAGGCTTGCTGCCACCTCTTTTATTGTCTGGTCGGTGTGGATGAGAAGGCTCTTTGCCTCCATGATGACGAAAGAATCTATCCATTCTGATGCTGTGCGTCCGCTGAATTCCTTCACCTGACGTGTGAGGTGTTTGGTGGATACGCAGAGCTTATCGGCGTAGAATTGGACGCTTCGTTCGCTGGTGTGGTATTCGTTGATGAGGTGGAGGTAACGGTCGAGCAAAACTGATGAACGTGTCGTCTTTCTTTCCATTTCCTTCTGCTCTGGAAGTCGTGCTGCCCATGCTCCCGCGAGTTCGTAAATCATTGATATACAAAGCGAATTAATAGACTGATGCATGAAGGCTCGCTGAAAGGAGACGATTTCCGTGATGAGGTTGAAGTACTGCTCCGCGAGTTTCAGCTCCTGCTTGTTGAAGCGGATGACAGGTTTTGTGATGGGGGTCACTCCTGAGCGGAAGATGTTCTTCAGGTCGAGACGGAGTTTGGAGATGACGTTGGTGGAAACGGCGATGACGATGAGCCATACCTTTCCTTTGTAGTTAGTGGTCTTTTTCAGGTTGATGAGGGAGCCAGGCATACAGATGGCGAAGGAGCGTCGCTTGAGGGTGATGTCATTAAGGTCGATGTTAAGATTCATCTCGCCCTGGACGCAGTAGAGACAGAGGTAGCCATCGAAACGGCTGGGGTAGTTCAGTATCTCACCCTTGACTCTGTCAGATTCCAGACTGGCCACAAAAATATCGTTCCCCAAAGACATGAGACTGTCTTTAGGGAACATTTTCTTTAACCTTTCAAGGTTTATGTTATTGAATCCTCTTGGCATTATGAATATAGGAATCTCTTGATACTCATCTTAGGAGTCTTCTCAAATGGAGCATCCATTGCCTCAAGTTTTGCTACCTTGCTGTAAGCAGGCATATTCTTATTCACGTCGTCTCTGATCTCGTCCATAACTTTCTGGAACTCAACCTCTGAGATTGACTCTCTATACTTAGGATCGAAGTATGTAAGGGCGAACAGACGACCCGATCTGTCAACTACAACTGACTCCAAAACGCCTGTATAGTTGTTGATTACTGCCTCGATCTCCTCCGGGTAGATGTTCTGTCCGTTTGACGAGAGGATCATATTCTTGTTTCGACCTCTGATGAAGAGGGTTCCGCCTGGGTTCATGACACCAAGGTCACCAGTCTTGAGCCAGCCGTCTTTTGTAAATGTAGCAGCTGTAGCCTCTTCGTTCTTATAGTAACCAAGCATTACGTTGTTACCCTTGAACTGGATCTCTCCAACTACGTTCTGAGGATCTGTAGAGTCGATTCTTGCCTCAACATAGTCTACTACCTTTCCGCAAGATTTCTTTACAAACTTATCAGGATACTCGTATGCAAATAGAGGAGCACCCTCTGTCATACCGTAACCTACTGTGAATGGAAGACCGATTCTCTTGAACCAGTACTCAACCTCTGGGTTGAGAGCAGCACCACCCATGACAATCTGTCTGATATTGCCTCCGAAAGCTGTAAGAAGCTTCTTTCTGATCTTTCCAAGAACGATGTGGCTTAGTCCAGGAATCTTTAGCATGATCTTGAGGGCAGGGGCCTTCAGTTTTGGAGCAACTGAAGCCTTGTAGACCTTCTCCAACACCATTGGAACTGTGATAAGAAGCACTGGTTTCACCTTCGACATTGCTGAAAGAAGAATCTTTGGAGTAGGAGTCTTACCGAGGTAAGTCACGACCACACCACCAGTCAATGGGAAAAGAAGCTCGAATGCAAGACCATACATATGGGCCATCGGAAGCATGGATACGATAGTCTCTCCTACCTTGCAGTCGAAGTTTCTATGTGCGAAGTCCACGTTCAAGGACAAGGCCTCGAATGTGATCATCACACCCTTAGGAGCTGATGTTGTTCCTGAAGTATAGTTGATGAGAGCCAGTTCCTTAAGGTTATCTGTCTTGTAAGAAACATGCTCAGGCTTGTATCCCTGAGGATATTTCTCAGCCATTGCTGCATCGATCTTCTCTGCAAGATTCTCGTGCTTGTCGTCAGCGCACCATAGCATCCTGAAGCCTGTTGGGGCATACACTGCCTTTAGAAGTGGCATCTTTGTGATATCCAGCTTATTCCAGATCTCCTCGTCTGTGAAGAGGATAGTACTCTCCGAGTGATCTACCAGGTTGTTTACGTTATCTGGATGGAAATCTGCCAGGATCGGAACTGCTACAGCTCCGTAAGTATTGATAGAAAGGAAGGATGCCGCCCACTCTGCTGAGTTCTTGGCGCAGATTGCAATCTTGTCTCCCTTTTTGATCTCGAATTCATCAAATACTAGATGCAGGCGCTCAATTTCTGTAGCGATCTCACCGAAAGTGAAAGTTTTACCCTGGAAGTTTGCCAAAGTCGGCTTGTTCCAGTTAGACTTGACCAGGTTTTGAAATGTTGAAATATAATGTTCCATAAAATCTAATTTGATGGTGCAAAAATACTCTATTGCTAAACTAATGCCAAATTTTTATCACAAAAAGTCTATTATTTGTAACAAAGAGACTAAAACGAGGGCATTTTGTCTATTTCAGAATAATTACTACCTTTGCGAGTCTTTATTCTAATAGGAATTATGTTTGAAAATTTAAGCGAAAGAATTGAGCGCTCTTTTAAGATTCTTAAGGGCGAAGGAAAGATCACAGAGATCAATATATCTGAGGCACTGAAGGATATCAGACGTGCCCTTTTGGATGCCGACGTAAGCTACAAGATTGCAAAGCAGTTTTGTGACGAGGTAAAGAAGAAGGCAATCGGCCAGAATGTGCTTACTGCTGTGAAGCCTCAGCAGATGATCGTGAAGATTGTTCACGATGAGCTTACTGAGCTCATGGGAAGCAATGCTTCTGACATCAATGTAAAGGGTCACCCTGCAGTTGTGCTTGTTGCCGGTCTTAACGGTTCCGGTAAGACTACATTCTCAGGAAAGCTTGCTCTAAATGTGAAGAGCAAGAAAGGAATGAAGGTCCTTCTTGCAGCCTGCGATACCTTCCGTCCTGCAGCTATCGATCAGTTGAAGGTTCTTGGAGAGCAGGTTGGAGTTCCAGTATACACTGAGCCAGGTGTAAAGGACCCTATCCAGATTGCTAAGAATGCTATCGCCAAGGCTAAGACAGAGGGATATTCTGTAGTTATCGTCGATACAGCCGGTCGTCTTGCTGTAGACCAGGAGCTGATGGACGAGATTTCTGCTCTTAAGGAGGCAACACAGCCAACAGAGACTCTGTTCGTAGTGGATGCGATGACAGGTCAGGATGCTGTTGAGACTGCCAAGGCATTCAATGACAGACTTGACTTCGACGGAGTTGTCCTTACCAAGATGGACGGTGACACCCGTGGTGGTGCTGCCCTTTCTATCAAGGCAGTTGTCGGCAAGCCTATCAAGTTTGTGAGCTCAGGCGAGAAGATGGAAGCACTCGACGTATTCCACCCAACCCGTATTGCAGACCGTATCCTCGGCATGGGAGACGTCGTTTCCCTCGTGGAGAAGGCTCAGGAGCAATTCGACGAGGCTCAGGCACGCGAACTCAAAAAGAAGCTCGCCAAGGACCAGTTCACCCTCTGGGACTTCTACAATCAGATCCAGCAGATCAAGAAGATGGGTAACATCAAGGATCTCGCTTCAATGATTCCTGGTATGGGCAAGGCTCTCAAGGATGT
>JAEIGA010002781.1_pt1 | contig 27675 bp, 45 predicted proteins | sample 9270691 | NCBI WGS metagenome assembly JAEIGA01 (sample SAMN17057246, study PRJNA624740) | gut metagenome | biome: biome; isolation source: fecal sample | host: Bos grunniens | place: China: Xizang | collected 2019 | reverse complement strand
GTCTCCAGGGGTCCCCATGCGGTAGCGCTATGGGGGGCTATCTAATCACAACGCGTCCGAAGTCGTCGACGGTGTAACGCCTGGGCCTTGCTCCATGTCGTGCCTGGTGGCACTCACGGCAAAGGCTGACGAGGTTGTCGAGGTTGAGAGTGATGCTCGGGTCGTTGATGTTGTCCGCTGTGAGCCACGTTATGTGGTGCACCTCCTCGGCCGGTGTGTAGCGTCCGACCTTGAGGCAGTCCTGGCAGAGGTACGCGTCGCGGCTCATCGCGGCGGCCCTGCATGCGCGCCAGGCTGCGGACTTGTAGAAGGTTTCGGCCCAGGGCTTCATATCTCCTCCAATGAAAAACCCCGGAGCGCGTGGCTGCCGGGGAATGTAGACGGCGCGGAGGCCCGCAGAATTTCGCTTCTTGAGCGTGGCCAGAAAACAGGGAAAATCGCCGAATGCGGGACCCGTTCCGTCTGCCGGTTCTCGACGCTATCATATTAGCACGAAGTAATGTGCTATTGTGTGTCGAGATACTTCCGCGTGAAAAATTGCAGGGCTTCGCCGTGGAGATGGCGGACGCGGTCGTAGCTGTAATGCATAGCGACGGCGATCTGTTCGAGCGTCTCCTCCTGGACGTAGCGGCGGAACAGCAGATCCTCGTAGATGTCCACGCCGAGGCCGAGTATCTCGTCGCCGATTTGATCGCGCTGGAACTCGTAGGCAAAGACGAGCTCGGTGCGCGTGCGGTCCTTATCGGCCAGGGCTGCGACCATATCAGCGAAGCGGTCGCCTGTTGGCGAGCTCTGGACCTTTTCGCCGAGTGGCATGGTGGTCGATTCGAGGCGCGTGCGTCGTTCCTCGATTTCCTCCGTTAATTTTTCGATATGCCGCCGGAGCCGTGAAAGCTGGCGGAGATATTGTTTTGCTGTCATGTTTTCCTCGGTTGCTTTTTAAGCCCCAAAATCGCCGATTTGAGAGACTTTAATTCAACTTGGTATAATTTATCGTCCGCGAGAGTTTCGTGCGTGTATCGGGCTGTTTTTGGCCTTCTCGCGTGTCTCAGTGCCACTTGTCCTCTGCCATAACGATTGCAAAGAGGATCAGGCCGAACGCTCCGAAGATCGCGCCGACAAAGAATGACGCCCAGGACCAGGTCATGGCTGCTTCTCCCCGTTCGCCTCCCAGGTGAATGGCGCGTTTATAACGCAGCCTTCTCCGGTTTCGGAGTTTAGATCGGCGCCGGCTTTGTGGTATATGCAGCCATAGCAGGTCCGCTCGCAACAGAAGCTCACGAGCGTCCGGACTGATGTGTTGAGCGTGTTGCGCTCCTCCTGCTCCGCGGCTTTGCGAAGGTGATCGGAGACGTCCATGAGCGCCCTTCCGTTGTTGCGCTCCGCCGCTGTCAGCTCGTACAGCGAGAGGTTTATTTCATTGAGTGCGTGGACTATTTCTTTTGTCATGGTTGTTCCTCCTCGTCCTTTCGTTCGCCGTCCCCACAGAACCAGTCATCATCCTCTGCGCACCTTCCAAGCTCGAAGGGGTCACCCGTGTCGCACTCGCACATTGCCTTTATTTTCAGGTAGCCCTTTTTGCCGTAGTGCTCGTTCACTATGCGATGCTTGCAGTCCTTACACCGCACTATTTCGGCACCCCTGTCCGCTCTGCCGTCCGCATAACCTTTTTCATACTGGCCGCGGTCGTAGGAGAGCGCTTTTATCAGCTCGTCCTTATCGATGTTTATATCGTAGCTCTGTACGGCTTTGATGATTGTCTCCTCCATGCTTACCACTGCGGTTTCAACCCTGAACTCGTCGTCGAGGTATATTATTTCAATTGGGCTTTTGTAGCTCATGGTCGCTCCTCCTGTTTGATTATGACCTCGACGTCCGTGCACGGGCCTGTTACGGCTTCGAGCGTTAAGTGTGGCGGCAGAATCACGACGCCCTCCTCGACTTGCCGCTTTATAATGTTGCAAATGACTTCGATGTCGTCGTGTTTATATAAAACCCCCGACCTGAACACGAAGACGTTTTTCGGCGGCTCGGCTTCGAGTGCCTGGAGTATTATGTCCACGAAAAGCGGCCGCATTGTTGTCTTGAGCCGGACGAACTTCTCGAGCTCTTTTTTCGCTTCTTCGATGGTCATGGCGTCCCCCTACTTGATTATCATGCTGACCTTGTCCACGAGCTTGCACCCGAAGACAGTCTCGCCTGCCTTGATGGCGTCCTTGATGGCCGTCTTGTCGGCTTCGGGTTCCTTGAAGCACAGGAACCTCTCCGGCAGGAACGCGAGAGCGTCCGGTTCTAATTCGACCGCCGTGGATTTGCGGAATGAGACCGCGCAGCGCGGAGTCTTGAACTTCTCGCCGGCGAGAGCCCACTCGAGATAGCTGCGGAGTGATTCGGCTTTGCGGTCGGCCGTCCTTCTGCGGCTTGCGAGGTTCTTCTCCTCGTCGCGAATGGCCTTCGACTCGGCCTCGAGATCCTTGATGAAGCAGGCTATGTTTTCGAGCTTCTGCTCGCGAGCCATGCCGAGAGCCTCGAGCTGTGCGCTGACTGTTTCGTCAAGCTCGCCCGTCTCCGGGTCGACTGCGTTTTCGATGATGTCGCGGATTGCGGTGTCTATTTCGTATATGGTCATTTGATTTGCCTCCTCTTTTTCTTGTAGTTTTCCTTCTGCTGATTGAATGGCGCGATTCCTGCGTGCGCTCTGCGCTTGTTGCCGAGAAGGTTGTCCTTGTAAAGCTGCATCTGCGCCTCGTATTCCCGGAACGCTTCGCACTCGCCGTGGCACCCGGGCCGTCTGTCATCGCACCGCAGGCACGGACTTTCTGGCTTTCGCATCTTTGCGCCTCCTTTTCTGTAATGCTCGGAGATAGTCCTGCCGAGGCCAACAATGCTCCGGGCAGGTCAGCCTCTTGCACGCTTCGCAGGGGTTAGTCATCGTTTGGCCTCCTTCGTTTCGCGCTCGGCGATTATGCGGTCGAGGATTCTCTTTCGCGTAAGCCGAAACCTGCGCTCCCACTCCTCCGGGTCGAGGTGTTCAGGGTTCCTCGGATGGTTGATAAAGTCCGCCCGCTTGAAGGCCCCGAAGCTCCACTCGACGCCTGCCTTCGTGATGAAGTCCATCGGCCAGAGCTCCTCGTTCTCCTGTTTCCGGCTCTTTTTCAGCTGGAGCCACTTGAGCTCGTTCATGATGTTCTTGGTCGTCGGGAACTTCTCATTCTCGGCGGTCCACTTCTGGAAGGCTGCGATGACCTCCGCGTCCTCGTGGTGCTCGTATGTCCGGTAGAGCTCGCGCATCTTGGCGCGTTTCCACTCCGGTTCCGCTCCGGGCTTGATCACGAGCGGCCAGGCTGTCGAGAGGTACATATACAGGTTTTCAACTCCACCAGTCGTCATGTTCTTGTTTCTCCTTTTCTGCTTGTGCCACGGCTTCGGCTGCGAGCTCCGCGATGCTCTTGGTGCCCGTCTTGCGGATCGTGCCCTTGCGCTCCCAGGTCCGCACGGTCGCCTTCCAGTCCTTCATCGGGTTGCGGCCGACCTTCCAGCCGTTCGCCTCGTAGTAGTCCACGAAGCCCTCGGCGTCTATTCCGTTGTTGCGTTCCTGGCAGTATGCTGCGACTTGTTCTATGCTCGGCTTCTTAAAAACTGCCCGCTCGGTCGTTTTGGTGGTGGCTGGCGCGCCTGCGCGCCTATTAACAACAACATTTATGTTGTCATTATCATTCTCATTACCATTACCATTATCATTTCCATTATCATTCTCATTATCATAGTGCAAATCATGCATTTGCATCGTTTGCATGCTCTTGCTTGCATTTGCATTGTTGTGTTGCCACCTTGCCTCGGCCGCTGCGCGTCGCCTGGCTGATATTTCCGAGTACTTTTGGTCGTCCCGGTCAAGCTGTGCGGCAATGAACGCGAAGGCCATGTGCGTCGCTGCGTCAAGCTCCGGGACCTCCTCGCCGAGCGCGTAGAGGTTTATAGCCCGAAACAAACGGCCGAGCTGATCGTCTGCGAGCTTTTCTATCGCGGGCCACGCGTTCGTGTGTAAAATATAGCTTTCCTTCATTGTCCTGTTTCCTGTTCAACTCAAGAGGTCGAGTATCACGTCGGCCGCCTCCTCCGGCGTGCAGAAGAGGAAGGTGCACTTGTAGCGCTCCTCTATGGTCTGCATGGCCTTGTAGAGCCTCGGTCCTTGTATGCAGTTAGGGCTGAATGATTCGCGCGGGTTGTGCCACACCTGGACGTCCTGCAAAGCTCGGATTCCCTCGCTGTTTTCGACGAGAACGTACAGTTTGGTGTTGATGCTCCTGGCGAGCTTGAGCTCGTTTATGAAGCGCTCGTGCTCCTCTCGGCTGCCGCCGATATTCTGCGCTATTTCCTGCATTGACGCCTTTGTATCGACCGCGATCCGTGGCGGCCTGGCGTAATCTCCGACCGGTAGTTTGCATCTGGTGAGCGAAACGTCGAGCTCCGCCCACCTTGCATGTTTTGTTTCGTGTTTCCCTGTTTGCTGTCTGCTGTCCTCGATGAGCGTCATGGTTTAGAACGGCACGTCAGCATCGCTGATCTGGGTGAAGCCTGCCGGAATTGCGGACTGCGATGACTGCGGGAGCTTTTTCAGCTCAGGCACTTTGAAGTCACCCGAACGTATGCAGTCTGCCGGCAGAAAGTTGTTGACATAGATGCGCTCCTTGATGTTCCCATCGTTGGCTTCATATTCCTCATAGCCGAACTCAACGCCGACAATTTTCCCAGTTAAGGTGTCCTCATCCCAGTCCCATTTATAACCGGCGTTGCTTGCTTCGACCGCTTCGGTGAACTGCTTAAAGGATGCAAGGGCTTTGTCTTTGTAGCTGTTCCGTACCATGTGCCTGAAGTCGTTTTTCGGCTCTTCGTCTTTGTAGCGTCCGGCTTCCGGACCTTCTGCGATATCGTAAACGATAGCCAAATAGGAGTTTTCCGTCTCCCCCATTGTGTGGCAGTCTTTTGCACTCTGGATCCTTATTACATAGCCGCCGGCCTCGAGCCTTTTAAAGGTCCCCCTGGCTTGTACTTTATCAAAGTTTTTTATAGGTCTCATGTTATTCTCCTTCTATTGCTGTGACGTGGTATCTGCCATACCCGCTTGTTCTGCCCGACCCGATACCAAGACCGAAGCCTGCGAGGTTTATGATGTTTACGATCTGGTCGAGCGTGTAGACGTTGTCGGTGTATTCGATGTCAAACTTCGCTGACCACCCGCTGAAATGATTGAGATATACGAGGACCGGCGCGCCCTTCTTCGGCGACATCAGTCTCTCGTCGTAGGAGTATTCCGTTATGTTGACCGGGATAAGCCCCTTTGTTGCGATGACATTGACGGCGTTATCGAACTTTGTGGCGTACTTGTCGATCTCGTTGCGAACGACCGCCTGCCCGAATGACTTCTTCAAGCCAAAGGCCGAGATGCACGGATGTGAGTTGACTGTTAGATCGCGCAGCTTCGCCTCGGTGGCCTCTTTGTAGGTGTCCTTCATTCCGTGGCCGTCGTACCAATTAACGGCTGTGATAAGGTCCTCCCACTTGTTCGGGTTCTGCGAGGTGGTCCTGGTCCCGTTCTGCTTCTCGGTGAGTGTTCTGGTGTTTCTGGCGTTCATTTTGTTGAGTACGAGGTCGCCGTCGCCCTCGATGAAGATGGTCGCCCGCTTGATGTTCGGACGCTTTAATTCAATTGATTTCATGGTGTTCCTCCTTTTGGTGTCCTGTTTTGTTGTGCGTTGTCCTTTATTTTCCTATGCTATAATGACGTGTGTTGTGCTTTTGTGTTTTGCTCTGCGTTGTCCTGCGGTTTTTTATATTTCGAGAGCGTCGCCCTCTGCGGGGAAGTTATCTGCGCTGTTCTATATTGCGCTGTTCTTTGGTGTTCTGTCGTGTGCTTCGAGTTACTTTTTTGAAATCGTCGTGCGCTGTTTAGATTTGTTTTAACTTGGAGATAACTCCTCCGCAGAAAGCGACGTCCTCGCTGATGTTAGAGTAATTCGTCGATTGCCTCGAATACCGCCTCAAGCTCGACGAGCGTCTTATATTTCACTCGGAACGCATTGAGCTCGGCTTTCGCCTGCCGAAGTAAAGCCCGATACTCGTCCTTGTCCTGGAGAATCAGTCGAGTCTGCTTGTAGCCGGAATCGTGATCCCTGTCGGTCTTATAGAAAAGTCGTATAGGTTCGGACTTTGTTTCGGCCTCGTCCTCTCTTGGCTTTATGACCAGGAGTCGGACGATCTGGCGGGCCTCATTGAGCCGATATTTCTCGGCAGCTTCGGCGTCGTCCCAGGTGAAGCACTTGTGGAGCTCAGTGGCTTCGTCTCGGGCCTTGTCTACGATCTGCACCGGAGTCGCGGTCTCGCCTATTGCCGCAATTTCATCTGCGACGGCCTGTGCGTCCGCATCGTAGAGTTTTATTTTCCACGTTGCCTTTATCATTTCTTGAGCCCCCAGTACTCACGGATCGTTTCGTCCACAAATTTCAAATCGTTGTCGATCTCCACCTCCGGGAACATTCCCTCGGGAGCCTTCGCGATCCCTGTTCCGTTGCTTTGTGTCTCGAAGACGTGCTTGTCGCCTTTGACGACCGCGTGCAGGCAGACCGTGACCATGCCCTCGATGCAGACCTTCTGGTCGAGCAGCTTGCCGATGGTGCGCAGCTTGTTCGAGCCGTCCTCGTTGACGTCCTCGTGCATGATGAGGTAGACGATCGCGTCCGGCGCGACTGCTGCGCTTTGGATGTAGTTGATGAAGCTCCAGACCGTGTCGCCTATCTGGTTGTAGAGCTTGAACTGATCGCCGCTCCCGTGGCCCCTCATGAACATGTTCGTCATGATGTAGCCGAAGTCGTCGATGACCGCGGTCTTGATGTTCTTCTCGGCCATCTTGGCGAGGCCGTTCATGATGCTCGGCAGCTGGTCGCTGTTGGTGACGTACTTGAAGGCCCCTTTGAAGGGCAGCGGCTTGCCGATGATGTTGACGAGGTAGATCTCGTCCTCTTTGAAGTTTTTAAGCGAGCGGCTTTTGCCTGCTCCGCTCTTGCCGTAAATTAGAACCGGAATTCCCATGTTTTCCTCCTGTTTTAGAAAATCGCACCGCCTCTGCTCAAGTGCAGGGCAAATATAAGAGCTATTGATCCGAGCGCGCCTCCTGCTCCGAAAAGCAGGCAGAAGGCCTTCTCGTGTTTCCAGAGCGCGTCCCAGAACGGGTCCTCGCCCTCGTGGACTGCGAAGATCGCCTTGTCGCATTCCTTCTGGCAGTCCGTCATGGCCTTGTCGAAGTCCCGGAGCGCCTTTGTTATGTCCGGCAGTTTCTTGGCCATGTCACGCCTCCTCCATCGCTTCGGCCTGCAGTTTGCTTAACCTGGCCTTGTATGCGTTCGGAGCGGCTGCCTTGAGTATGTTTGCGACGAAGGTGTCGCTGAAGCTCAGGGCCTTCTTGTTGTAGTTGAGCTCGGCGCTTTCGAGGAGCGCGTTCAGGAGCAGATCGTACTCCGCTGTCGTTCCCATCATGCGCTCGTACTCGCCGGCGTCCAGAATTACTACGTTTTTGAATTCGTCCATGTTTTCCTCCTGTTTTATATCTTTGCTATTATTGCGAGGAACATCGCTGCCCACGCTATTGACCAGAGTGCTACGCCCCAGAGCGGAGCGCCATCGAAGTGCTTTGCAAGGAACCGTTTCATCTCCTCCACTCCTTCCCGAGCCATTTCCAGAAGTCCGGCTCCCAGACGTATGCGGTCGAGTGGCCCTGCTTGCGTACCGGGAACCCCGGGGTCGCGAACATCTCCTCGACGATCTTGCGGCCGACACCCAGCTCGGCCTGGACCTGTTTCTTTGTTAGCAGACGTTTGCCTTCCATTTCGTTCTCCTCTCGGTTGAATGTCATTCAACTTTTAGCTTAAAAAAATATCATCACGGTCGGGCCTCGTGAGCCGGAGTGCTCTTGTGAGGCCTGTGATCTCCGAAGCTGTGAACTCGCCCATGCCATTCAGCCTGTGGTAGAGTGTCGCCCGGACCATTCCGCTCTGCTTTGCGATGGCCGTCACGGTCATGCCGCTTTCGGCGATCTTCGCCTTGAGCTTGTCAAGTTTCACCATGCTGTTCCTCCTTCCTGTTAGCAGTCCTCGTCCTCGTCGGCGTAGCTTTTCGCCATCTTCTCGCAGATCTCGTCGAGCACCTCGTCGTTTATATAGCCGTTATCGTCGAGCAGGTCGTTCTCCTGGAGAAAGTCCGCGAACTCCCGGACCATTCTGCGGAAGTTGTGAATCTCGCGGTCGGAGGTCTCGTATGCCGCCTCCTCGTTGATGTGCTCCTCGACGTCCGCGAGGCAAGCTGCCATCTCCTGTCTTGTTCCCTCAAACCTGCAGTAGCTCATGTACATCGTTGTTCCCTCCTGGTTGTGTCTCGCGGGCTTGCGACCGCCGTTGGCTTCATTACCGCTCCGTCCGGAGCGTCGCTCTGAATTATGCCTTGCTTTCGATCTCGGGCATCATCTGGTGGAGCTCCTGGAGCTCCTTCCACGCTTCTTGCTCTTTAGCTTTTATCGCTTCGTTGCTCGGGTCCGTTTCTGCTATCTCGTTGAGGTGGCCCCAGATCGTAAGCGCTCCGTGGTAGGCCAGCCTTGTCATTCTCTCCTGTGTCATCTTGTTGTCTTCTGTTCTCTTGTATGGTGAATGTGGTTCAACTGTCAAGTGTAGGATACTCCTGCGGAGAAGGAATGTCAACCTTTTTATTAAAAAATGTTGCATTATTTTCAATTTTCGTTTATCCTGTTGACAGAAGGAGGTCTCAACTCATGGAGCAAATCTATAAGAACATACGCATGCGCCGTCGGGAGCTCGGTCTTACGCAAAGCGAACTGGCCGAGAAACTGGGCTATGCCGACAAGAGCATGATAACGAAAATCGAAGCCGGAAAGGTGGACCTCTCTCGCTCGAAGATACTCGCTTTTGCTGCTGCGCTGAACACAACGCCTTCTTGGCTGATGGGCTGGGACGAGGAGGACCTCGACAAGGCCGCGATCCTGCAGCGCATTTACGAGGAGAGCCGTATCCTCTTTGATGCCGCCGAAGAGGCGACCCCGGAGGAGATCCAAAAGGCCGCGGAATACCTGGCGTTCCTCAAGAGCCAAAGGTGAGCAAATATTTGTACAGCCTCGGCGCTATAATAGGCGCGGAGGTATTGGAAAATGGACGAGGTTATAATTCGGATTGTGCCGCTGCCGGAACATATCAATGCGGCGACGATCCCGGACGAGAACGGCGATTACAACGTGTATCTGTCGAGCCGTATCTCGGAAGGTCGGCGAAGGCGCGCCCTGCTGCATGAGCTGGAGCATATCGGCCGGAACCACTTTCAAAGCGACGCTCCTGTCGCGGAAAAGGAAAACGAACTAAAATAAAAAAGGCCCGCCGCGGGTCATGGCGAGCCAAAGTGCAGAAATGGAATTGCAAACGTCCGTTGTGTTTTCTGCATCTTTATTGTAACACGCGGAAGGCCCGAACACAAGGAGGTATTTATGGCGAAGCCTCGGAAACTAAAAAGCGGGAACTGGAACGTCCAGGTGTACGATTACCGGGACGCCTCCGGAAAGGCGCACTTCAAGTCGATTACTGCCCCGACGAAGCTCGAGTGCGAATACCAGGCGAAGCTCTACCAACGGGAGAACAACTCGCGCGGGCCTGCGCGGGACCTCACCGTCGCCGGTGCTGTCGACAAATACATCGAGCTCTCGGCGGTCCTCTCGCCGTGCACATCGACGGCTTATCGGCGAATGCGCGAGACGATGTTTCCTGCCTTGATGCAAGCTCCTGTGCGGTCCCTCTCGGCTGCAAAGGTCCAGCGTGCCATCAACGCGGAGTGTTTCCGGGAGTGCCGCAACACCGGCCGCGTTATCACTCCGAAGACGGTCAAGAACGAATGGGGCCTTATTTCGGCCGCCCTGAAGAAGATTTGCGGGCTGTCTTTCGAGGTGAAGCTCCCGAAGGTCGTAAAGGATCGCCGGCAGTATCCGGACCCGGAGGTCGTCCTCGCTGCGATCATGGACTGCCCGGAGCGCCTGCCCTGCCTGCTGGCGATGTGGTGCACGTTCTCAATGTCGGAACTGCTCGGTGTTCGGTGCTCCTCGGTCCGCGACGGCTATATCTACATCGAACGCGTCCGGGTCTACACCGACGAGGGTTGGATTGAGAAGGCCATCGCCAAGAACGCCACCCGGAACCGTGTTCAGCGCTTGCCGGAGCTCCTCCTGGATATGATCTACGAGACGCCCGCCTATAAGCGTTACCTGGAGACCGGCGAGGACGGGTACCTTTTCCCGGGATCGCGCAGCAAGATTTACAACGCCTGGACGCGCACCGCTGCTCGGCACGGCCTGGAGCTCTCGTTCCACGATCTCCGGCACATGGCGGCCTCGGTTATGCTGCAGCTGAACGTCCCGCCGAAGTACGCCCAGGAGCGCGGAGGCTGGTCCACCTCCTCGGTGATGCAGACGGTCTACCAGCACACCTTCAGCGCCGAGCGCCTGGCCGTTGACGCCCTGGTGAACGATTATTTTACGGAAAGTTTGAACGCATTGTATGAACGCGGAGCGCAGAAACGTTGATTTTTCAAGGGTTTTCGGGTTTGTGTAGTTGGTTCGAGTCCCATGCCCTCCGCCAAAATAGAAAGCCTGCAATTTCAATGGATTGCGGGTTTTTTGTTGGAATTTCAAAGGGTTTCGGGCTTTGCGTTCTTTGCTCTTTGATGTACTTATTTGCCTATATAAACCCCTCTTTTTTGCAAAAAGTATGAACGAAAGTTTGAACGCGCACAAATAAAAAAAGCGCCCCCGGCAATGTGCCGAAGGCGTAATAAGGGGGAACACCAGCGAGGTATCGCCCCGACTGGTCAATGCTTATTGAGGTATTTTTGCCAGGCTGTGACAAGTGCCTTGTCGAGCTTGTCGCCTGCGCCCTTGTAGAGGCCTTGAGCCTTGAGGAACTTGCCGAGAGCCGCGATGAACTTTTTGCCAACGAGGCCGTCGACGGTGCCGGCGTCGTATCCTGCGGAGTTAAGGAACTTCTGCATGGATTTGATGACGGCTGCGCCCTTGTAGCCCACGATGAGCCACGACCAACCTCCGGTGCAATTCGGGCAGAGCTTCTTGTTGCCTCGGTACTGCTTGGAGACCTTGCCGCTGACGGTGTTCTTGAAGAGGAGTTGCGTCGCCGTTGTGGTGTCTGCTCCCCAGTAGCCGTCCTCGGTGAGCTTCTTGCGAGCATTCGCGCCGTCCGAGAGAACGACCACGGTGTGGCCTTTGGACTTGGTGCAGAGAATGTCGCCTCGGCGAAGGTACGCTGATCCAGTCGTAAAGCGCGCCTCGGTCAGCTCGGTGAACTCGCCTGTGTCGAGGATGTACTTCGGCTCGTCGGCTGTGCTGAACAGGCCGATGGGGATACCTGCGTAGTTGATGCAGACGCGGACGAGCTGGCTGCAGTCGGTCTCGCATGGCGTCTTGACTTTGGAGCAGTCGAAGCCTATCGAGCAGGCTATGTTCCAGAGCGTTTGATTCTGGCTTTGGTCATAGCCAATGTTGCTATTGTCGCAGGCGTACTGCATGTCCTGCGCAATTTTTTCGGCGACTGTGGCGGACTTTGCGCGGAATACGCGCCACCCCTTGCTGGCGAGGTACCATGTCTCGGTCGCGACTTCGCGGCCTGTCTGGTCTCCTGCTTTGCCACCTTTGAGGCGTCCGTTCTCGTCGTTCCTTGCGGAGCCTATAATGACGGCCATTACTCGTCCTCCTCGTCCGGGTCTATGAACTCAATGGGCAGGTCCTCGGTCGGGACTTCTGGCAGTCCTGCCAGCGAGGTCAGTATCGAGAGCACGGCAGCCACGCCTGACACCGAGATGACATTGAGCCAATCGATGTCTGTGAACGCCTGCCCGACTGTTATCATCGCGATCGCTGCCTGTGCGAAAGTACGGACGGCACGGATGAGCGCCGCCTTGAGCCATTCTTTCCAGTTTCGCATGTTGTCTCCTTTCGCCCTTTTTCGGGTTGTTTTGAATGTGGTCGATATATTTATCCACCACGCAGAAAAAGTCTCTGAAATCGGCTGTTTTCGGCCTTCTCGGCTATCCTTTGAGGGGCATCGCCATCGCGTCGGCGAGTAGGCTGTCAGCATAACCGTCTCCGCCGAGCTTCTTGTACTGCTGGTAGGCCTCTTGGATTCGCTGTGTCTGATTAAGCGTGCGGTAGCCCTGCCCTACTATCTGTCGGGACTGCCTCTCGATAGCCTCAAGTAGCAGGATCTGGTCGGTCTTGCGTCTGCCCGTGTAGTAATCAAACAGCTTGTTGAATACCGTTGCGAGGAGCGTGCTCCCGAGAATTGCAACCCAGAGCTGTGTATTTGTGATTAACTCATACATGGCGCGCCTCCTATGCGTTAACGTATGTAATCGCCAGCGTTAGCGGAGTGCCAGCGCTCGGCGACCTCGAACTGCCCGAAGCATTGCGGATATTGAATGAGCCGTCGGTGGCAATCTGGATAATGAACGGCGACTGCGAATAATAGCCGCACCCTGTTGCTCTGCTCGCAGGATACCAGCCGCTCGCAAGCTGGCCTGTGACGTCGCCGCCTGCGGAGATAGTGCCGGATATGCGGAGCGTGCCCATAACGACCTTGCCAAACCTGCAGAAAGTCTGTTCCTGAATGGTGGCGCCGCTTATAGACGACACGGCGTCGTTGACGATAGTCGAGGCGATGTCGCTCTGGCCTGTTCCGCCGCTGTCGATGTCAAGCGGATTGAGGAATCTTGCCACCGAAGCTCCGAGTGCTCCGCCGACATAAAGGTTTCGGAGATAGCTCGCATACTTCTGCGTATAGCCGCTCGGTGCCTGTCCGTCGATGGTCGCCTCGTCTCCGAGGTAGTTGACCGTCGTGAATACATCGTTCACCGGATCGTAGTATCGCAGAGCGATTACAGGATATTCAACTCCGCCGACCTCTCCGAATGTTGGAGCAATTTCGGCTTGCGGAATCCATGAGCCGTTGCTGAACGATTCAAATGTGACGCTGCCTGCGCTGACCTTGACGCGCATCTGGTCGCCTGCGGCGTGGAATATCAGGCGGTCTTTGGAGATCTCGGCGTATGCTGTAAACTCGCTGGTGTCGTCGCCGTATTTCAGCACACCGTTCTCCAGCGTGAAGTCGCCGATGGTCCCCTTCTTTGTCTGGAATATTCCGCTGACGAGGTTCCAGAGGTTGAGGCCGCTCGCGTCGCTGATTTGCCCCGTCTGGATAAAGTCCGCATTCAGGTGTCCGTCTATCGTCCACGCGTTGGCGTATGTCGCTCCGCCGTCTGTGGAGAATCCGATGCCGTTCTGGTTCAGCCTGATGATGTTCGTGGCTGTCGCTTCGCTCGGCGCGTCCATTATGAGCATTTCGCTCGGCGTTCCGTCCACGAGGTACTTGTATTTGATGTATCCTCCGAAGCCTCCGCTGATGAGCTCCGTCGCCTTGTCGATTGCCGACTGAATTGCTGGCCTGCTCGGTATCATCGGAGCGACGGTCTGGACGGTGTCCTGCTGGATTTGCTGATAGAGGCTCGTCCTCGGCTCGCCCAGCTCCATTTCGAGGTACCGCTCGCGGAGAGCATCGTACACGACCTTGATGACCTTCGCCGTGGCGTTGATGCCGCGCTTGGTGTATATGATGTGCACCGTGTCGCAGAGGTTCACGCGCTCGAGGTTTGCGATGTCCTTGTATTCCTCGGTCTGCCAAAGGAACACGAAGTCGATTTTGAGGTTCTCTTTGAGCTCGTAGCTCTCGCTGGCGTCGATGATGGTCTGCGCCTTTGTTTCAAGCTGTGATGTCGTCGGTGCCTCGTCCCAGTCGTCCGAGAGGTCGAGCGCCACAGCTCTGCCTGCGGTCTGTCCCGTCTTTACCACGAGGTGATCCAGACTGACTGTGGTCTCGCCGTCCGTCCAGTACGGCACCACGGCATTGTGGATATTCGAAGCGTCCAGCTCTCGCTCAAGGCTGACGAGGTTCTTGCCGTAGCGTATCTGCACGCCCCTGTCCACGCCCCTGTTGACGTGGAGCTTCACGGTGAACATGTCGAACTCGTACTCGCCCTTGCCGTAGACGTCCAGCAGACTGCCTTCGGTTCCTCCGAGGACTGCCCTCACGGACTTCGGGACGGTGAGCGCGAACGCACCGCTCACGCTCTTGTCCGTCCAGAAGCTGAAAGGATTGGTATTAATGGACTTACTGGCAAGTAAGCTGATTGCCTCGGCGCAGCTTGTTGCTGTGAACGGCTTAAGAATGATGGCGTTCAGGGCATACGAGATATGCCAAGCTCGGACCTCGATAAAGCCATTGAGCGGCTCGCTGACGTTGTAGATCTGGAACGGCTGCGGCTTGCCCGAGCTGTCGTGCGTCGCAAGGATATAGTTGCCTGCGACGATGTAGGCCAGCAGCGCTCCGTTCGTGGGGTACTCCATCACGAGCTCGTACTGTCCGTTGCGCTCCTCGGTGACTTCGCAGCGTCTTGCGTCTGCGAGCCTGCCGATGCCGTTGCTGGTGAAGTTTGTTTCGTTGCTTGCGTATAATATCGGGGTCATTATAAAATCCACCACCTCGGTGTTACGTCGAGCCTTGTGATGCCGCTTGCGAGTAGCATGTAATTGTTGCCCGGTTCAAGCTCTGGGAAGTCGTTTCCGCTGAAGCTGACGTACTCGTTCATGTTCTCGCTGCCGTAGTAGCACTCCTGAAGCTCGCAGTCGATGTCGATGTAGGGCTTGTCGTGGCTTGCGATGGTCACGGTGATGTCGTTCACGCGGAAGTCCCCGATGCCGTAAACTCGAATGAGCGGCTTGCTGTTGAAGTGCGTCGGGTTGATGAAGTTGGTCGGGCTTGTGACCTTGACTTCGACGTCGCCCGTATCGGCCCAGATGCTGTTCTGTCCCAGAAGGAGCTCCACCTCTGCCGCCGTAAGCTGAACTGTTGTGGGGGTGGCGAGTTCGTAGACGAGTTGAACGCCCGACATTGCGGTCTTGAAAGCGGCGGCATCAACGAATGAATTATCACGCACCCATATCGCCTCATAGGTAGGAGCGGTTGAGATTGAGCAATCGTATGTTCCGTTGTAAACTTGATTCGGCGTTACTGTCTTGTATGCGCTTGAAATAAGATTCGGGACTACATTACCCGAAACATACTTAACACCCGACTTGTTTGCGCTGAAATAATCTGCACTTGTTTTTGTCCACGTTAGCGTCCCCAAGTCCACCATCGCCCTGTCAATCGTCAGCACCCCTGTTGTCACATTCAGCGTGCCGCCGTAGACTGTCTGTCCGAGGGAGATGGGGTAGGTCTGCCCGAGGTAGGGTTCGTAGGTCGTGGCGGTGCTTCCGACCTCAAGCTGAAGTGCGCCAATATTTGTCGGTTCGTTATTGTTAAATCCAAAGGAGTACAATCCCTCGTTGAGAACTGTTAGCACATACGAAGAGCGGAGCGACCCATAGTAAAAAGTCTTGCCGCCGTTAAGCGTTAGTTGTGTAGAGGAAATTGCTCCCTCTGTTATGTTGTTGCCATTGGCATCGTAGTGGGCAAAATATATTGCATTACCAGCATTGAGATTATTGCCGTTGTCGGTTGACAGTACATAAGTCCCCTCTTTTAGCCAAATGGTTCTACTCGCAGATGCCGCATAGTTTACACCTTGCCACGGATTTAGATTCTTCCCTGTCCTCACCACGTTCACTTCCGTGCGTCCCGATATGGGGCGAATATTCGTTGGCGAGGGGTCTCCTGTGCCGCTCTGCACGGGCACGATGTTCGCCTTGAGTTCTGTTATCTCGTCCAGCGCCACAGCGTCTATGCTCACGATGTCTCCGCTGTATTCGTCTATCGGATTCGCGTCGATTTCGGTGTCCTCCTCGCCCGAAAGGAGCCACCTCTGCGGCTTGCAGTCGAAGGTCAATTGCCAGTAGCCGTCCCTGTTCAGCCTCTTGGCTATCGGGTTCTGCGGAACGACAAAACGCCCCAGCCGATAATGCGTCGGATCGTTGGAGCATTCGATTCGCTGGTAGCCCTCGAGCGATGCCAGCTCGTTCACGATGTCGTCAAACTCCGTCGGGAAGGTGTTCTTCTCGAACACGGGGTAAGTTATCAGCACGTTGTCGAAGGTCCCCTCGTCTATCACGAGGTCGCCGTTCCTGCCTGGCACGCTGTATGTGCTCACGCGCTTCGCAGGCTTGTTGAAGCTGATTGCCGAATCGACGTATATCCCCTCGAGCGCTTGTCCGTTTATCTTTAAGATGTTCATGCAAAGGCCCTCCCCTGTCTTGCCATCTGCTGTTGTAGTTTCTGTCCTATGGTCTCCGCCAGCTCGTCGTAGTTGTCCACGTTGCCGTTGACGACCACCGAAACATTGACTGCCCCGGTTCCTGCTCCTGCCTGTCCGAGCATACGCTTGAGCGCGCTCTCGCCGATTACGACTTCGCGCCCTGCCTCGCCTCCGCCGAGGAGCTTGCCGTCCTGCGCTCCGAAGATGGTCGGGTGATCCAGGACGATTCCGTGCTCCATCGCCTTTGCATACCACTCGATGCCGAGCTTCGGTATGCTGCCCTTGAGCAGGTCGCCTATCTTCCAGCCTTTCGGCGTTATCCCGAAGTGCGGCAGTTTAATGTGCGGCAGCTCCACCTTGAAGCTGAAAAAGTCTTTGATCTTCTGGACGATGTTTCCGACGATCTCCTTCGCCTTTTCGATTGGCTTCGTGATGGCCTCTTTGACCTTTTCGAAGGCGTTCGTGACGGTTGTCTTTATGGCGTCCACTCGCTCCTTGATTCCGTTCTTGATGTTGTCGAACACGGAGCGAATCTTTTCCCAGAGCGCTGTTGCTTTTTCTTTGATGACGTCCCAGTTTTTATAAAGCGCCACGCCTATTGCGACCAGCGCCGTGACTGCCGCGATCACCAGACCGACTGGCCCCGTGATGAACGCGAAGGCTGCCGAAAGTGCCGGCATTACTGCCGTTATCGTGCTTATCAACGACAGCACCGGCGAGAGTGCCGCGACGAGCGCCAGGATCGTGAGAATGACCGTCTGCGTCGTTCCGTCGAGGTTCGCAAACCACGAGAGCACGCTGCTCACTATTTCGACCAGCTTCTCAAGAGCCGGAATCAATGTCTCCGCGAGTGCCGCTCCTGCTTTCATAAAGCTCTGCATCGCGTTGTTCTTGAGCGTGTCCAGCGCGTCATTGAACTGTCCTGCGCCCTGCACGGCATCGCCCGAGAGAATCAGCCCGGCGTTCTCCGCCTGCTGTCCGAGCTCCTTGAGTTTCTTGCCGCCGTCGTCCGTTATGCCTGCCATTTCCATCGCGGACTTGCCGAACAGCTCCATCGCGATCTGGTCGCGCTCCGTCTCGTTCTCGACCTTGCCGAGAGCCTCCAGAGCCTCGTACCACACGTCCGTGGCGTTCCGCATTGAGCCGTCCTCGTTCTTTATCGCGACGCCCAGCTTGTCGAACGCTTTGTTGCCGCTCGCCATCTGCTTTGTCAGCTTGCTGACGCTGCCCGTCATATCCTCGTAGGATACATCGACGAGGTCCGCTGCATATTTCAGTTTCTGCAGCTCCTCAACGGTGAAGCCTGTCACGTTCGCCGTCGTCAGCAGCTCGTCTGCGGTCTTGCCTGCGGAGACTGCCATTGCGACCATTCCGCCGCCTGCTACGCCTGCCGCTGTCGAGAGGCCCTTCGTCTGCTGCGCGAGCGCTCCGGTTTTGTCGGAGATGTCTTTGAACTTGTCGCTGATCGTCTTGACCTTCGGCTCCATCGCCGCGAGCTCGGCGTTCCATTTCGCCTGGTCCTGTTTGCAGGCGATGATCTCGCGCTGGATCGCGTCGTACTGCTCCGCGTTCTTTTCGGTCCGGTCGCCCATTGATTTGAGCGCGGCCTCGAGCTCCTTGACCTTGTCGTCCGAATTGTCGAGCGCCTTGTTCAGCAGCTCCTGTTTTTGCCGTAAAAGCTCCACGTTGGTGGGGTCCATTTTGAGAAGCTTGTTGACGTCCCGGAGCTGACTTTGCGTTCCTGCGAGGGTCTTGTCTACCTTCGCGAGCGCCTCGGTCAACGGTTTTACATTTCCGTCAATCTCGAGTGTTATTCCTTTGATTCTGTTGGAAGCCATCGCGGTCCCCTTCTAAAATCTATCAAAGTCCGCCTGAGTTGCGATCGTGTCGTACTCGGCGGAGTCGTTTGCTTTTTCTATGATAATGTCGTAGACTATGCCGACGTCGAGCTCCTCGAGGTCAGCCATGTTTAGTCCCAACTCAACACACCGCAACAGAAAGAGCCCCGTGGTTAGAGGTCTATCCGTTGCGGCTGTTCTTTTTTTTCGGTTGCCACCGGAGTCTGCGAGCTCACCCAGAGCGTTACTATCTCCGGCAGGACCTGGTAGATGGAGAACATTTCGAAGCCATCGAGCCACTCGTCTGCCGTGTCGGGAATCGTCGGGTCCGCCTGTTTTGCCATTGTGAACGCGAGGTTCTCGAAAACGGTCAGCGTGTCGGCCGTCAGCGTTTGTCCGGAGCCTGCCTCGGTCTGGAGCTTCTGGAAGTCCAGGAGCAGATCGCGTCCGAAGCGTGCCCTATATTGCCGGATTGTGCCGGCAGTTGCTTTTAGCTTGACGGCCTTGCCGTCTATGTTGATGACTTTTTCCATGTTGTTCCCCTCTCTTGTTTTCCGCTATACGGTCACGACGGCGCTGAACCAGGAGCTGTATGCGGTGCTTGCTGTCTGCGGGCAGCTGCCCTTGACGACATAGTCGCTGATCCTGGGCAGCGCGGTGATGTTGAGCGTTTCTGTCTGCGGAGTGATTGTCTGCTCCTTTGTGGCTCCGGCCACGTCGGGCCTGCTGCAAATGCAGCGGAACAGAGCGTGCCTGGTGGCCTTGTCGTCGCCCTGGAACTCGAAGAGCAGAGCGAACTCCTTCGGGGTCGTGTCGGCGCTTTCGACGATGACGCCGTTGGACTTGGTTGTTTCGAGGAGCACGTCGGTCTTGAAGCTGTCCGGAATCAGCGCGACCTCGAGGGTCCCACTATATCCGTTGTTGCTCTCGCTGACGAAGTACTCGACGTCGTCGGCATAGAACACGTTGCGCTCGCCCTCGGCAGACAGAGACAGATTGACGGCGCCCGGTATTGCCACCGGGGTCGCATAAGATAAAGCTCCGCCTGTGCCCTGCGTAGCAACTGCATAGTGCACGGAGCGGAGGCCATATTTGATTTTGTTCGCCATGTTTGTCTCCTATTCTGTGGCCTGCTGCGTGATGAGCAGGTCCATTTCGTAGAGTGTTTGATACATTTCCTCGGTCTCAATGAACGCGGAGGTTTTGTCCCAGACAAGCTCGTATTCGTCCAGGACCGCCTCGAGGTCCGCTTCTGCATCGAAGTCCCTCTCTCGGGCATAAAGCTCGATGTTGAGGCGCTCGATGCGCTGGTAGACCTTATTATCAGCGGCGAAGTTATCGCTGCTCGGCAGGTACCAGACGAGGTACGGGAGCTCGGGGACTCCCTCCTCCGGCCATTGGTAATATGTGACGGGAAGCCCGGCTTCTGCGAGGATGTCTTTTATTTTCTCGATTGGCATGTTGGCTCCCTTCTATCGGTTGTTGATAAGCTCCTCGGCGAGGAGGTCGGTGAAGTTATCCACGAACAGGTCCGGGATCGCTTCATTGACTGGCGCAATATGCGGGAATGCTCGCGTCCTTCCGCCGTTGCGTTTGGCGTGTCCGAACTCGAGCCAGCTCGTCAGCTCCGGCCGTGTCTTGTTGTAGATCGTGGCCTGCGAGTATAAGCGCTTGCGGGTCATGGTGCGGCTCCAGCCTTTGTTGTAGTCCTGGCCGCCTTGATAACCTCCGCCCTTCTTGAGCTCTTTGACGGCATCTCCTGCGGTTTGCCAGATGGCTTGCGAGAGGCAGACCTCGGCCGTTTCGCCGAACTTCTCCAGTAGTCCGCTGACGGTCTTGGCGAGGTCGTTGGCGTCTATCTTGAGGCCGCTCATGAGATACCACCCGCCGGTTGGCGCTTGCCCTGCTTGCGCTGCACGTATAGCTCGATGGTGTTGTCGGTGCTCATGTATGTCCGGTAAATCGAATAGACGCTGCCGTTGTAGACGAGCTCCTTTTCGCCGGCATAATCGAACGCGAACATGGTCATGCGGAACTCGGGGTTGAGCCCTATGCGTCCGCCGTCCATCCACTCGCGCTGCGTAACGCTTGAGACGTTGGCGTAGACCAGACGCCTGGAGAGCGTCGACTTCAAGACGCCGTACTTGTCCTCCTGGTTGTATTCAGTTATAAGATAGATTGGCGTCGAGCGGTCCATTTTATGCCTCCGTTCCGTTATAGGCAGACGACATTCCGAGCTGTGCCTTCTGCTCGTCGTAGCTGCGCTTGAGTCTTTCGTACTCCTCCGGGCTGCCGAAGTTGAGCTTGACGTAGGTCGTCACGGCCTGCAGGATAATCGGCTTTGTGAGGTCAGCGTTCGGGACGCCTGCGATGCCGAGGTCTACGATGGCCGCCTCTATCAAGTTTGTTATTTCCTCGTCGAACACCTCGTTCACAATGCGGAGCGAGAGCTTGATTTTCGGAAGTATTGTTGCTGTTGAATCAGCCATTGTTTTGTTCCTCCTGCGTCGTGTAATCGCAATAGTTTTCCCAGAGGCTCCGGGAGATTAGATGGTGCCCCACATGGCCGAGCTCGATGCGCGGGTCGCAGACGATCTTGTAGCCGCATTGACGCGCGCGCCAGCAGAACGAGAGGTCCTCGCCGGTCCCGAGAATGGGGTCGAACATTGAGCCGAACTTCGCGGTGACGTCCATGAGTGCCGATGTCGGCATAAGGACGCACCCGAAGCCGCAGCCTTCAACTTCGAACAGATCGTCCGGGATTCTGGTTGTCTCCGTCCATGTCGCGCCTTTTGTCGGGTCGATGTCGAGCTTGTCGTACAGGACCGGGCTGAATGGTGCGAGTCTGCGGAAATATGCGCCGGTGAGGATCGTGTTGTCGTCCAGGGTCTTGATGGTCTGGAGCATGTGACGAAGCGTTCCGGATGGGAACACCATATCGCTGTCGAGCCAGAAGACGTAGTCGGTCTCCTGCTTGATAGCATCGGCGGCGAGGTTGTTCCTGCTTGTGTAAACGAGCGAGCTCATCCTCGTCGCCAGAACTGTCGGGCCTTCTTTTTCGAGCATGGCCAGGCTGACGCAGAACTGCGTCGGGACCTGGTCCAGGCACGGAATCGCGATCATTGTTTTCATAGCTGTTCCCCCTGCTGACCTTTACGCGATTAGTGCTTGATGACGCAGAACGCGTCCGGTGCAACTACGCCGAGAGCTACATACTCGCGGCCGATGAAGCGAACGAGGTCGCTGGTGGCCAGAGTGTAGTCGTCTCTCTTGATCTGGATTTCTTCGCCTGCGGGGAAGTTAGCCAGAGCGCCCTGTCCGAGGTCGCCGACGATGGCGTATGCGACGCCGGTGGTTGCTGCGCTGAAAGCGGTGAGGCTGTTGTTGAATACAACGGGCAGACCTTCGAACGGGTCATAGTTGTATCCGTTGGCGGCCTGTGCTGCTTTGAAAGCGCCCCAGGTGGCCTTGTTCATGATGATGACCGGGTTTGCGGCTTCATCGGAGAGCTTGGCCATCGCCTGTGCTACGAGGCCGACGGTGATCGTGGTGCTGGTGTGAACAGCGACGGACGGTGCGGTGGTGGTGCTGGTTGCCGGGGATGCTACGATCTTGCCGATGAGAGTGTCAGCTGCCTTCTTTGCGATGCGGTAGGTCAGCTCGTCGTAGATGTACTCGAGGTACGGAACGGCGCTCATGTCGAGGGCCTCGTCGGAGATGGAGATCCACTTCTTGATGGCCTGCGGTACGAGGTTAACTACGCCGAGAACGAGGCTTTCCTCGTCAACGGCTACACCCTCGGTGTGTGCGACTGCTTCGCTGGAGCTGATTTCGAAGCCGACCTTGAGGTTGCCCTTCAGGTAGGCCTTGCGAACGAGCGCCATGACGCCGTCTCTGTTCCATGCTGTCTTGACGGTGTCATAGACAAGCTCGGGGACTGCGATTGTGCCGGAGGCGTTCTCGGTCTTGAGTGCTGCTCTGCACTCGGAAGCGTCGCCGGTCTTGATGTACTTGGCGTATGCCTCGATGTATTCAGGAGTGTTCCTGACTTCGATGGTTTCCATGTTTGTTTCCTTTCTTTCCTCCATCTTTGCGATGGGTTCCTCTTTGCTGTTTGCGATCTTGTCGAGGAGGGTCCTCTTTTCCGCTGCCTCCTGGAGGATCGCCTGCTTGCGAGAGCGGAGCTCCTCAAACTCGGCATTGAGCTTTTCGATGTCCGCGCCCTCGGTTTCGAGCTCGGCCTGCATTTCGCTGATGCGAGTTTCGACCTGCTCCATGTTCATGTCTTTGATGTCCATGAATTACTCCTCCATTGAAAGTTTGATTTTTAGTTTTAACGCTTCGATGGCCTTCTGCCTCTTTTCCGCTTCGGCTCGCTCCGACCTTAACTTCTCGATCTCTCCGTCGACAAGTGCGCGGACTGATATGCTGGTGGCATCGTTTGCGGGAATGGATACTGCGGAGACGTCATATAGTCTGGCGACGCGCATAATGCGCCTGGTCTCGATGGTCTTGCCGTTGAGCTCCTCCGTGGTCCAGACGTCACGCTGCTTGTCGACCTTCATGCCGACGCTCATCTTGTCCGTGTATCCTCCGGCGACCTCCTCGTAAATCTGTGCGCCCAGACTTGTGCCTCCGAGGTCCCCTTCTATTGCAAGGCCCTGCTCGTCTGGCGCGACGCGCAATGTGCCATTGCTTACTCTTGCAAAGACGCGGCCTTCGTGGTTGTACTGCATGATGGTGTCGCTCATGTCGGTATCATCGAAGGCGTGGCTGTCCATTATTTCCCGGATGACGTACTCGCCGTCGTCGTACAGCGTGTATGCGTTCTCGAACGTGCTGGCGTATCCGCGCACGATCTTCCGGTCCTCACATTCCGCGGCTATTGCCTCGACGCGGAAGTCTCTGTATTCTCTGTCACTCTTGAATGGCATCGTTCTGCTCCTCCTCTGTGGTTATGGCCTGCACTTTTTCGTCGGCGTTGTAATACTCGCCGCGGATCACTCGAACGTCGCCGCCCTCAATCGGCGGGAGGTTCCATATTTCGCGTATCTCGTTGAACGAGAGGATCCCGCGGTCTGCGAGGTCTGCCGAGACGTTCAGCTTCTCCTGCGTGGTCATGTATTGCAGGCGGTTGCTGGTTGCCATGAGCAGGTTGCCCCTGCTGCGCTCGTTATCGGTGAAGATGGCCTGCGTCATCGTTTCGCTGAACTGGATCGCGAAGGGTTCTATCACCGATTCGTAGAAGGCCGCCCAACTGTCGCCGTATGCTTTCGACTGCAGGACGTTCTCATTCACGGCGAAGTAGTTATAGACCGTGGTGCGTATCTCGGCGAGCTCCTCTTTCGGGACCGTGAAGGCGGTCTGGTTAATCTGCTTTATGTCCTTGTAGGTGTTCGGGAACAGCAGCAGGCCGTTGTTGCCCTCCTCGTTGCGGAAGTTGGCCTCGTTAAAGCGGATTCGCTCCTGCTTGAGCTCCTCGGTCATCGTGAAGTTGTTCACCTGGGCCATGAAGCGGTAAGTCGCGCCGTTTTTCACGGCCTCCTCCACGCTCTGGTCATTCAAATGAACGAGCTTCATTGTCGGGTCCAGCGCGTGGTTCGTTTCGCCGAAGAAGTCGTTCTTATACTGGAACTTTGTGATGATCGCGCATTCCTTGAGGTAGTTTGCCGCCTTCTGTCCGTCTTTGAACTCGTAGCGAAGGAACGGCACGCCCTGGCGCTCCACGATGTCGCACTTGGTCGGAAGGACCGGCGTGTATCCGACGGGGTTCATGAGCTCGTCAAAGACCGGAACTATAACGACCGTGTTGTGCATGTCGAGGATCGTCGAGGTCCTATATAGGAACTGCGACCACGTCTGCCAGTTGTTCGGCTTGAGCTTGAGCTTTGTCTGCAGCGTTGGCTGTGCCGAGCCCTGGATTTCCACCTTGAGCTTGCTGATGTTCCTCGCCCTGGTGTCTATTGCTGCGCGCACGAGTGCGCTCTCGTATATTTCCCCCTGCCATGTCGTGAAGTGCGGCTGGTATGCGGTCAGCGTCTTGAAATAGCCGTCATTGCGTCTTGCCGCCACGATGTTTGGTCTTTTGAATATCCAATCAAAGAGCCCCATGTTTCACCCTCTCTCGTTGGCCAGTCGGCCCCCGATCTCATTGAAATACTTTTGCCGGACCGTCATTGCGTCGAGCAGGCTGGCGGTCCCGTCTATATGCACACCCGCCGAAACTTTGACGAGGCGTTTTCTCATTGTCTCCGCGTTCTGTTTCACCGCGCTGTCGAGCAGGTGTATCTTCAAAAGGTCGTTGTCGCCGATGCAGACTTTGCCGTCCCGGATGAGGCCGTCGAGCTCGTCTATTACCGGCGAGAGGTTTTCGCCTTGATACACGTCGTCCGTCTGGAAGCCGTACTTGTCCAGCTCCTGCACGAGGTACTGCGCCGAGTAACGGTCGTAGCCGACTTTAAGCGGTAAGATCTCGTATTTCTCGACCAGCTCGCGGAACCAGTCGAAGCAGTCCTTATAATCGACGAAGTTTTCCCCGCTCTCGCGAAGAAGGCCGCGCTGTATGAACGCCCGGTAAGGCACGCCGTCCCTTGCAGTCGCCTCGTCGATGCGCTCCGCCGGCAGCCAAAATTGGCAAATGACGAATAAACGCCCTTGCTTTTGAATAACTATGCATGCGGCCGTGATGTCCGTCGTCCTGGAGAGGTCGAGCCCTGCGACGCAGTAGCTGTGCGCGAAGTCCTGGAGCTTGAGCTCGTCTCCGATGCACTTCTGGACGTCCTGCGCCCGGAGCCACGCGGTGCTGCTGTTCTGCTTTATGTTGCAGTACTTTGTCAGGAACTCCGCCTTCTTTGAAAGGCTCCCTTCTGCGACTGCTATTTCCTCGAGCATGTAGTCGATGCTGACGCTCACGCCGAGGTTCGGGTTGCTCTTTCGCAGCTCGTTGATGTCGTTCCACTTGTTGACGTCGTCTATGATGTAGAGCACCGGAAGGAGCCGGCTCTCTTTGCTTTCGCCCATTAAAAAGCGGGTCCCGCGTTTCATGAGCTCGTCGTAGACCCCATCGTTTATGTATCCGGACGTCGTCATCGCCAACAGGAGCGGCTGCTTGCGGGCACCGAATGACGACTTGATGACCTCGTAAAACTTGAGGCCCTGGTCGCCTGCCCAGCTCGCGCACTCGTCGGCTATCGCCAGCGAGACGTTGAGGCCGTCGGACTTCTTTGCTGAAAAGGCGAGAGGCTTCGCCGTCGTGTTGTTCTGCGCCACATAGATGTCCGTGCGGCGCTTCTGGGCCATTGCGTTCAGCTCCGGCTCCTGCAGGATCATCTGGTGGTATGCCTCAAAGCAGAGCGCGGCCTGCTCGAGCTTCGGTGCCGTAAAATAGATGCGGCCGCCGTATTCGCCGTCCAGGAACGTGCAGTATGCGCTTATGGCGGCGGCGAGCAGCGTTTTCCCGTTTTTCCTGCCGATAACGAGGAAGCATTCTCGAAACTGACGAGAGCCGGTCTCGTCGGTGATCCCGAATATCAGCGAGACGAGCGCCTTTTGCCAAAGCTCCAGGCGTATGCGCCCCGGAGCGAGCTCGCCTTCGTGGTGGTGGCAGAACTGCTCAATGAAAAGGATCGCGGCCTGCGCCTTCTTGTGGCTATAAAAAAAGGACCGCTGCTCGAGGCCCTTCACGATGTACTCGTATAGCATCCGCACCCACTTGCCGACGGTCTCGGTGCCGTCCTGGATGGCCTGGTAGTATGCGAGGATGTAATTATTCATCGGTGTTCAACGCTGCGATGAGGTCCTGCAGTTTGCCGCCCTTCTGCTCCTCGTCGGATAGCGTCTTTATGATGTTGATGAGCGTCGCCACGGTCCCGTTGGCCGCGGTCGCTGTCTTGTTGTATTCGGTGATGGCCGGGTTCGCCACGAGGTTCTGGCGGCCCTTGACGTACTCCTTCGTGACCGTCGCGCCGTATTCGGTGATTGCCTTCTCGAGGTCCGACAAGATCTTCATCTGCACCTGGTAGCGCTTGAAGGTCGTTGCGAAGAAGAAGTTGCTGCTGACACCGCGCTCCTGCGCCTTGAGGAGTATCTCGTTTGCCTGCTCCTGCAATGATAAGTCTTTTCTCATGCTTCTATCCTCTCGGCCTTGCGCCCTGTTTCAGTCTCCCAGCGGTTTATAATCGCGCTTGCATAGAACGGGTCGAACTCCATCATTCTGCACTTGCGGTTCAGCTCCTCGCAGGCGATGAGTGCCGTTCCGGACCCTCCGAAGAGGTCGAGCACGATCTCGTTTTCCCTGCTGCTGTTCCTTATTTGCTTTTTAAATAGCCCGAGCGGTTTCATCGTCGGATGCAGCTCACTCCGCTGCGGCTTGTCCTCGTAGACGGCCGTCGTGAGTGCGCTCATCTCTTTGAGGCGTTCGATGAGCTGTTCTTTCGTCAGCTTGTCCAGGTCGTCCGTGACTGTGGTCAGCGTCCTGGCGTCGATGAAGTAATGCGCGGCCCCCTCCTTCCATCCGTAGAAGCACGGTTCGTGCCGCCATTGATAATCGTTCCACCCGAGGGTTCCGGTGTTCTTCACCCAGATAATGATCTGGTGCGGAGCAAGGCCGCAGTAGTCGAGGGCTTCTTGAAAGCTCCGCTGCGTTGTGCTTGCGTACCAGCAGTAATATGCCGCGCCCGGTCTCATGTGATCCCTGGCGTTCGTAAACGCCGCGATGAGGAATTCCTCGAAGGCGTCGTCCTTCATGTTGTCGTTGGCAATTAAGAGGCCGTCGGTTCTGCGGCGCCTCATCTTCGCCACTTTCGGTGCGGTGCCTCCGCCAAGGTCCACGTTGTACGGAGGGTCAGTTATCAGCATGTCGGCCGTACCCCCCCCCCATGAGTCTCCGGACGTCCTCGGCCTTTGTGCTGTCTCCTACGAGCAGCCGGTGTTGTCCGAGCCGCCAAAGATCCCCGAGTTTCGTGATCGGGTTCTCCGGGATCGGTGTTTCCGGCTCGTCGGCCCACGCAGTCTGGTCGTCGTCGAAGATTATGTCGTCAATGTCGAAGCCGGTTAGGTCTATATCAAACCCGCCGGCCTTGAGGTCCTGGAGCTCCTCGCTCACCAGGTCCATGTCCCACTCGCCGAGCTCGCCGAGCCTATTATCTGCGAGGATGTACGCTTTGCGCTGCGCTTCGCTCAAACCCTCGATATAAACGCACGGAACGGCCTTGAGGCCGAGCTCCTTCGCTGCCATGACCCTTCCATGGCCTGCGATGATGTTGTTTTCCTTGTCGATGAGGCACGGAGTCAAAAATCCGAACTCCTCGATGCTTGCCTTGAGCTTCTCGATCTGCTTTTCGCCGTGCTTTTTCGCGTTCCGGTCGTAGGGCTTGAGACTGCTCACGGCTACTTCGACCATTTTGGTTGTTTTCGCCATTGTTCCCTCCTATTCAGCTGATTATCCAAAAACACGTAACAACTCTGGCCGGTTATTCCTGGG
>JAEIGA010002780.1_pt1 | contig 27677 bp, 27 predicted proteins | sample 9270691 | NCBI WGS metagenome assembly JAEIGA01 (sample SAMN17057246, study PRJNA624740) | gut metagenome | biome: biome; isolation source: fecal sample | host: Bos grunniens | place: China: Xizang | collected 2019 | reverse complement strand
GCATTTACTGTAAGTTTACCAGTTCCAATTATAGTTAAGTCATCTTTACTAAATATAGCTGAATTTGGCTCATCACTTGATGTATCTTCTAATACATAGTTTTCTCCATCAGTTATATTATTTTCAGTAGAATCTTCTAAAGCTATTATTGCCTTTTTAGCTTGTTTAACATATATAGGTGCGCTATTCTTACAAGTAATATCTACTCCATTTAAAATTATATAAACCTTATCTTCTTTTCCTGCATTAACTATAATTTGACCATCATCAACCTTACCACTTACACTATAAGTTCCTGCTTTGTTAATAGTTATTTTGTTATTTTCAACTACTGATCCTTCTCCGTCTATAGTTGTTGATGTTCCTAAATTTATATATGTATCTGCTGTAGAAACACTTTCACTTTCTAGAGATTTTATATTAATACTCTTATTTTGAGTAGTTGTATTATCTTTATTATTTGAGCATGCTGTTACTGTTACACATAATGATAGTGCTGACAGCATAGCTACTAGTTTTTTATTCATAAAAAAACCTCCTTAGATTTTTGTTTCCTTAATGTTGATATAATATCATAGTTACCTTAAATAAAACTTAAAAGATTATCTCATATAAAAGCTATATTATATATAAGTTATTTATTATATAGCACTATTGGTATTTTACAATAAATATATTATAATAATAGTTTGCAATACATTTATTATAGGGGGATTTTTATGAACTTATATAGAAAGAATAAATTTAAATCTATATTTTTAACATCAGCTCTTGTAGTTTCTTTATTCTTTACTGGCTGTGCTCAAGATAATCAAAATTCAGTAGAAACTCAAACTCAAATTAAAAATTCAGTATCTAATGAAAACTCATATAACGCTTCTAATTTTAGTAAAGAAGTTCCTAAAGATTCTGTTGAAGCTTTAGTTGAAAGAGTTGTAGATGGAGATACAATGAAACTTAAGCTAAAAGAAACTGGAGAAAGCATAACTTTAAGATTATTATTAGTAGATACTCCAGAATCAGTAAAAAAAGGAGTAGATCCTCAACCTTACTCAATAGAAGCATCTAACTATTCAAAAGAAATTTTAATAGCTGGTGATACAGTTTATATTGAATATGATGAAGGTAGTAAAACAGACAAATATGATAGGCATTTAGGATATTTATGGTTTAAATCTCATGAAGATAATAATTGGTATATGCTTAATGAAAATTTAATATCTAATGGATATGCTAGAGTTGGATATGTATATTCTCAAAAAAGACACTTAGATGATTTTTATAAAGCACAAGATTATGCAAAATCAAATAAGTTAAATATATGGTCTGTAGATGGATATGTAACTGATAAAGGATATGATGTTGATGCTTATAACTTAAGTAAAGATTCATCATCAAATACTACTATTGATTTTGATACTTCTAATAAAGAAGAAAATTCATCTAATAAAGTTTATGCTAATGGCGGTTCTTCTAGCTCAACTAAATACCATTCTAGTAAGGATGCACACAATATGAAAGGTGCTATAGAAATGACTGAAAATGAAGCTAAATCTAAAGGATATTCTCCTTGTGGATTATGCTATTAATATATTTAAAATAAAAATGGCTATACATACTATGTACAGCCATTTTTTCTAATCTAAAGATTTTAAGAACTTTTTAATTGCCTTAGCTAATTTTTCAAAATCATCAATTTGTATATCATGACCTGCATTGTCAAACTTTTCAATAGCTATACTTCTACTACTTAAATTATTTATATAATCTACTATATCCTCATTGCTTAGTAAGCTATTTTCTAAATTTCCTTTTAGTATCATAGATGGACAAGTAATCTTTTGTAGATCCTTTCTAAAATCAACTTGTTTAGAATCATTTTCTATACCCTTTAAAACTTCATAACTTATAGATACTAAATTACATTGACTATTATATATTTCTATAGACTCTTCTGACCATCCACTTTTCATTTCTTTATGAATTGCTGGGTATTCACTTACTATTAAACCTTTTATTTTATCTGGATTTAAAATTGAATAACCTAACTCATAAGATACTCCTCTTAATATACCTAATATACAAAATTGTTTTAATTCTAACTCTTCTACAACTACTTTTATATCTTCTATATGATCTTCTAGTGTATATCCATTTTTAGGGCTATCACTTATACCTCTTCCTCTAAAAGATAATGCTACACATCTTCTATCATCAAACTTATTTATAAGCTTTATATAATCTTTTGCACATTCAGATAATCCAGGGCATATTAATAATGGTGTTTTAATTGAATTTTTAATTCCGTTATCTATATAGTATATATTTACTCCCTTATTATTAGCAAAACCTTCTATATATTCCATTGTAACACTCCCCTTGTAATATTTAAAACTATTCTATATTTATTACTACTATAATAATATGTATTCTAATTATTCATTAATAATACTTATAGTTTTAGCAGTTGCTTTAACTGGATTAGATTCTGAAACTGGCCCATTAAATATAACTTCTACTGTCATACCTAACTCAAAATCAGTTATATTATATACTTTGTCACTATTTTTATTTTTAATAACTGTATCTTTAGTTATATTTACTATAGCTTTATCATATTCAGTATCTTTGTCTATATTATCTTCTACTCTTATATAAGGATTATCTTTATCAATGTATATAGAAGTTATATTACCTCTTATTGATATTTTTTCATCAGCTGAATTTGTTGTCGTACATCCTACTATTAATAATGCTATTGTAAGTAAAAGTCCTAAAAATTTTTTCATAATATTTCTCCTTAGTTTTATATATAAATTTTAGTTAATAATTTATGCATTATTTTTATTATCTAAACACTTTTTAGTGTCGATATATATAAGTTCCCATTTATCATCTTTATTTTTTTTATAATCTGCTATTTTTATATCTACTCCATTAGTTAATTGGTAAAAAAGTACATAGTATTCGTTTTTATCTTTATCTTTAAAATATACACGTCTTTCATAACCACTATCTTTTACTGTAACCTCTCCATTTATCAATGAACACCAATCACCATATTCTATCTCAACAAAGGCTTTAGCATCCCACCACCAGCTATGATAAGGTGCACAAAGGTAGTTTTCTGGAGAGTATTCCATATTTTTTATTTTATATACATCATCTTCTTTTTCTAAGTAGATATATCCATAATAATATGCAAATACTCCTTTAGGCTCATCAGTACCTTCTATAACTTCAAGTTCTACAAAGTACTTTATATCATTAGGTTTATCTTTATCTGATGGAACTACATTTAGTTTTATTAAATTTATATGAAGTTGATTTTCAAAGGATTTTAAATATTTATTGTATTCGATCCTATCTTTATAGGATTTTGATAAAAAGTTATATGCATAAGGATAAGGGCCTTTGGTGTCACCTAAACTTCCACATCCAGTTTTTGTATTATCAATTGGATTTGCTGCTTCTCTTAACACACTAAAGTAGTTTATTATAGTATCTTTTGGTGTTTTTAATAATTCTTTATTAACTTGTATTTGTGAAGGTTTTTTATTATAGTCATCAATACTTAATATATCTCTTTTTGTATTTAATATAGGCATATTTGATGGTCTAAAAAATCTTTCTAAGCTATAAAGTTCATTTCCATTGTCTACTTTTGTATCATCTTCCATCTTAATCTCTTCTAAATAACTTCCACCTAATATAGGATTATTTAAATTCTTTTCTTCAGAGTTTACTACTGAAGTACTACCTATAAATAATATCGATAGTAAAATTACTATTTTTTCTTTAAACATAGTTTACCTCTTTTATATCTTTAGTATTAGTACTATGTTTAGCAAATGTTCTTATAATATTCTATGTTTAGTAAAAATTAGATACTTTAATTTTTATATAAAATTTTACTTTTCTAATTTAGCAATTGTATATTATTTTAATAGTTATATAGCTTACTAATTTATCATTTATATTATAGTAATGTAAATTTTTTAAGCCAAATATCCTTTAATATAAAGATATATTATATAAAGCTAAGGAGGTATCTAAATGATAGTTTTTGCTCATAGGGGATATAGTGGTAACTATCCAGAAAACACTATTTTAGCCTTTAAAAAAGCATTAGAACTAAATATTTCTCATATAGAGCTAGATGTTCATAAATCAAAAGATAATCAATTGGTTGTTATTCATGATGAAGATATAGAAAATACTTTTAATGGAAAAGGACTTATAAAAGATTATACTTTATCGCAGTTAAAAAGCTTTACTTGTAAAAATCCTCAATTTATGAAAAATTTAGATTGTAGAATACCTACCTTAAGAGAAGTTTTTGAATTAATAAGTAATACAAATATAAAAGTAAATATCGAAGCTAAAACAGATTTAATAGATTATAAATTAGAAAAGGATATACTAAATTTAATTTATGAGTATAATCTAAATGATAGAGTATTAATATCAAGTTTTAATCATGAATGTATAAATACATTTAAAAGTTTAGATAATACCATTAAATATGGTTGTCTTTATCATCCAAAAAAATATATTTTATATAAATATAAAATTATTGAACATGCAAAAAAATTAAATCTATACAGTATTAATATATCTAAATGGTGTGTTAACAAAAAAATCGTAAATCTTGCTCATGAAAATGGATTAAAAGTATTTGTATATACTATAAATACTCGTAAATTAATGAAAAAAATGATTAAATGTGATGTAGATGGTGTATTTTCAGATTACCCAGAATTAATAAATAAAATTATAAAATCTAAAATATAATATTTAGTTTAGATTTTATATTACTTATCCTAATATATACTTACATAACTAAAAAATAAGGAGATGATTTAAAACCATCTCCTTATTTTTATTTAAATATTTTATCTTTTAACTTGTGTGCATCTATGTAATACGTAATTTAAATATAAATTTATACGAAAATAACTATAACTGAATTTGTAATTCATTTATCAATCTATCATATTCCTTCATTTTATAACCAACAGTATCATAACTATGTGAATCAGAACCTAAAACAGTCTTAACATTATATTTTCTAACTAACTCGAATAAATATCCGTCTATATAAGCTTCATTACAATATTGTTGTCTATAACCAGATACATTAAAGTCTAACTCATAATTTTTAGCTTTTATAAGTCTTACCAACTCTTCTAATATCTCCATATTACTATAATCATATGGGTATATCTTATTAAATTTTCTAACTAAATTTAAGTGTCCTATTCTTGTTGGTTTATATATTCCTAAATTAGAATTTATAGCTAACTTTAAAGTTTGATAATATTTATAGTAAACCTTTTCTATAGAACCTATATGTTCTATCAATTTACCAAACTCATCTGCACTATAATCGATTAAGTGATATTTATCATCTAATTTTATCATATGTACAGATAGTATAGAATCATCTATGTATTCTCCATACTTATCTAACATTGATTTTATTTCTTCTTCATAGCCTTCTATATAGTCAACTTCAACCCCTATGTTTATCTTTACACTATGCTTATATTTTTCCTTAAGTTTTTTTAATTCATTAAAATAATTTAATAAATTCTCTTCTGTCATTGCACTGTTATTTTCAGGTGATGGATCTTTAAAATTTTTAGGTAGTGGTAAATGCTCTGTAAAAGTCATTTCCATCACTCCGACTTCTAGTGCTTTTTTTATATACTTTTCAAACTGGTCACTACTCCCATGTGGACAATAAGGCGAATGGATATGGCCATCCTTCATGTAAAATACCTCCCAAACTCCTAGGATTAACTCCCTAGTTTTTTAATCTAAGTACATTATATCTTTTTTGGATGCTTATATCATCAATTATTATTAAATTGTAACTTTTATTATATATGCTTAAATTAATAAATTTAGTATGGTATCTTACATATTTCATATACTAAATTATAAAATATTTACATTAAAAAGGATTTTTACTATATATGTAAAATTATAATTTTAGTAGGTATTATACAATACAAAAGGAGTGATATATATGAAAAATAGTAATACATATCAATTAACATGTTGCCATTGTGGTGAATTTATATCTCTTAATAATTTATCAAGTGATGAAAATATAATAACTGACTCTACATTAGGAGGTATAAAAATTAGCAATGTTTACAGTGGATGTGGTACAACTGGCTCTTATAAATCTATGGATGTTGAGCTAACTTGTCCTCGTTGTCATTATACTTTTAAATCTACTGTAAGTAAAAACTCTAACATTTGATAAAATTTTATATATATAATATTTATAATTTTTTATAAAAATAACTGTATCTTAGCAAATTAAATATTTTGCTAAGATACAGTTATTTTATATTTTATATAAATAAATACATAGTCTATTAATATTTATGATAAAATGTATATTAGTTTATATTTAGATTTTTAATTTTTATTTGCCTAAATATAGGGTATATTTTTCTAAAAATTTTATTCTATAATCTTCATATCCATTTGAAGTTATTGGAATACCACAATCGTGGACGCACCAAGGAGTATTTTGTTTAGGTATAACAACTTTATATCCTCTTTTTATAAACTCTACTGATTGAGATATGTCATAAAAATGCCAACCATCAAATATATCTTCGTTCCATTCTACATCGTATTGAGTTATCATAATAAGTCCATCAATACATTTAACTTCCTCAAAACTATTTTCAACTTCATTGAATGCTAATTCTTTCATGATTCCAGTACAACTATCATATACTTTTCCATATAATTGATTGCTATTCCACCAAATACCATTATTTGGTATGAATTTACTACCAGCAAAACCTATCATACCTATTTTTTTATCTTGATTAAATATATCTATAAAATTATATATAAAGTCTTTATTTATTATAAATGTATCTTGGTGTAAATATACTTTATACTTAGCATCAGTTTTATTCATACCTTTATTATATCCCATTGTCATACTTGTTGCATCAGTTATACTAATTATTTCAATCTCAAAACCTTTTGGTACATTAAGTTGTTTTATACATTGAGTACATTTAGAATATTCATTTTTATCATTAACACATGTGATAAAAGAAATTTTATTTTTATTCATACCTTAAATCTCCATTAATATATTATTTTTATTTAATTTAGCTTCATCACAGCTATTAATTATTAAATATTTTCCTCCTATTTCAATATTGAACTTCCTATATACATTTTCTTAATATACTATACTAATATAAATTAACAATTGTGATATTTTATAGAATATATATCCATTATTTCATATCTTTATATAAAAATATGATAACTTACTTTTAATTAAAAAATGAGATATAGTTATTTATATCTCATTTCTTATTTTAAATTTCTATTTATTATTTTTATAATTTACTCTAGTAAGATATTATTTTTACTTTTAAATTATATAAGTTTATACTAAAAAGTTTTAAGACACCTTTATATAACTTTTAAGTTTATGTAAATTATACTTATCTTTATGAATATGTGCACATCTATTTATATTAGTATCACCTATTAATAACATACTTGCAAAAGATAAGCAACCTTGATATCCACATTCTTTGCAATTTAACTTCGGTAAACATTGATAAATCTGTATTGCATCTACTTCATTATTTTCATATAAATACTTTTTATTCTCTAAAAACATATTTTAATCCCCCACTACTAACAATTAATCCTCTATTCATTTAAATTATATCATATTTATTGTTAATTTTTAATCAAATTTATTTCCTTTAAGTAATTTTTCATATATTTAAATATTTAAAGTTTATTTATAGATTTATATTTAATATATCTTTTACTATTTCAGCTGCCATAGTCAGTCCTCCAGAAGGTGACATAAATGCTATACTTCCAGGAAGTATTCTATGTCCGTTAGATACTTTTTCCTTAACTTCTAATGGATGCTCTGTTGAAAACACTACTTTTAAATGCTCTATATCTCTATCTCTTAATTCTTTTCTAACTACTTTTGCTAATGGACATGTGTGCGTTTTTGATATATCACTTACTTCTATTTTTGTAGGATCTAATTTATTTCCCATTCCCATAGAACTTATTATAGGTATATCTCTTTTTATACATTCTTCTACTAAATGTATTTTTGATGAAACCATGTCTATTGCATCAGCTACATAATCATATTTACTATTTAATATTTCATTGCTAGTTTCATGATTAAATGTTGCTTTTATTGCATTTATATTTAAATTATTATTTATATCTAATAATCTTTCTTTTACCACTTCTACTTTATCTTTTCCTAAAGTTGAAGTAAGCCCTGGTAATTGTCTGTTTATATCCATTACTTCTACTTCAGCATAATCTACTATAGTTATATTTCCTACACCTGCTCTTACTAAAGCTTCTACACAAAAGCTACCTACACCACCAACTCCAATAACTAATACATGAGAATTTTGAAGTTTATTAATTCCATCTTCTCCAAGTATTAAAGCTGTTCTTGCTGTAAATTTATTCTCCATATATAATCTCCTTTTTATTTGTATCTAACTTATTATTTACAAAATATTTTTACTATATTACATTTATACAGTTAACTTTTATAGTTTTTTATCAAAGAAAGTTAGAGATATATATAAAAAATATAATATCAGTAATTTTATAATTATAGTTTTTTAAATTAAATTTTAATTATATATTAAATTATATTTTGAATTTAATTATGGTATTTATTATTGACTTCTTTAAATATTGATAATATAATGTTATAGATTTTATAAATATAAATTTGTAGTAATTGTAATTTAAAATTAAATATTCCTGTATAAGAATTTCTTATACCAGTGTTGAACACCCACTTAAAAAAACTACAAGTGGGTGTTTTTTATTACAATAGAAATATTTTCCTAAGGAGGTATACAATGATAAGTAACACATTATCAAAGTACAAAAAAGATAAGGATTTTTACAGGCGATTATTTATAATAGCTTTGCCAATAGTAATCCAAAACTTAATAACATCATCACTTAATATGCTTGATACTATGATGATAGGTAAAGTTGGAGAATTAGAACTTGCATCAGTTGGTATAGCAAACCAATATTATTTCTTATATTCTCTTCTTACTAATGCTATTGCAATAGGCTCTGGAGTTTTAATAGCTCAGTTATGGGGAAAAAAAGATACTCTTAATATAAAAAGGACTTTATCTAGATCTTTATTTTATAATTTATTTTTAACTATGGTGTTTATTATTTTAGGACTTATAATATCAGATAAAATAATGGCTATATTTAATAATGACCCTACTGTTGTTAAAATAGGTGTTGATTATTTAAAAATAGTTGTAATAAGTTATTTATTTACTTCAATTACATTTACTTTTGCTTCTGGCCTTAGAAGTATAGGTAACACTCGTCTTCCTATGTGGGGAAGTTTTATAGGACTTATAGTTAATGGTATTTTAAATGTAGTATTAATATTTGGTTTACTAGGTGCACCTAAGATGGGTATAAGAGGAGCTGCTGTTGCTACTTTAATAGCTAGAATAGTAGAATTTATAATAGTTGTTGGTACAGTTTATACTAAAGTCGATATATTAAAATTAAAGTTTAAAGATATCCTAGAGTTACCTAAATCACTATCTATAACGCTTAATAAAGTAACTTTACCTATACTTGCAAATGAAGCTTGTTGGGCATTAGGTAATATAACTTATACTGCAATATACGCAAGAATAGGTACTAGTGCTGCTGCATCTATTCAAATATGCTCTACTATAATGAATTTATTTATGATTGTTACATTTGGTCTGGCTAATGCTGCTGTTGTTATAATAGGTAATGAAATAGGTGCAAACAGAGAAGATAAAGCAATATCCGCTTCTAAGAAAATTTCATCTCTATCTCTTAAAATATCTATATTATTAGCAATAGTACTTGCATTTTTAGCTAAGCCTATAGTTTCATTCTTTAATGTATCATCTGAAGTCAAATTAGCATCAGAATATATTTTATATGTTTATTCACTTGTTATGGTATTTAAAGTTTATAATGCAGTTATGATAGTTGGTATATTAAGAGGTGGTGGAGATGCTACTTATGGTTCTATATTACAAGGAATGACTTTATGGTTAATAGGTATACCACTAGCTGCTTTTGCTGCTTTTGTTCTTAAGTTGCCTGTATACTTTGTAGTTATGTTTGCTACAATTGAAGAAATAATCAAAGTTATCCTTATGATGAAAAGATTCAAATCATTTAAATGGATTAAGAATATGGTTAAGGATGAACAAAATGAAGCTTTAGCATAATTTAGCACCTGTCGGTTTTCCAGACACTTTATACATTTAGCTAAAAAATAGGTAATAGGATTAAGTAAAAATCTTAATCCTATTACCTATTTTTCTATACTAGCAAAATAATTATTATTATATATAACCGAAGGATCATTTGGTTTTATAGATGCTGCTTTATCATTGTATTCTTTTGATTTTTTTATATCTCCAATCCTAAAATAACATAAACAAAGTTGGATGTATGGAATAAAATTATAACAATCTGACAATATAAATCCACCAGATGTTTCATTTATTTTTCTAGTTAATGCTAGTTTATACCAAAATATAGCTTGATTATATTTTTCTCTATCTAAAAAATATTTACCTATATCACAACATATTTCAGCTCTAGGTTCATCGAATTCAAAACTTTTAAAGCAAGCATTAATTGCTTTATTACTATCACCAATAGCATAATAGCAATATGATAAATCCTGACATGCATTTATACAATTTTCTACCCATCCTTTACCAGAATCTAAGAAGTCATTAAAAGCTTTTATTGCATCTTCATATCTTTTGTTGTAATAAAGCTCTCTAGCATAATAAAATTGTTGTCTTGGATCTAACTCTTTTCCATTAGCTATCATATTTTCAAATATTCTTAAATTTCTCTTTGGCTCATTTTGTTTTAACTTTTTATGAGATATTGCAGCATCAGAATATATTATATTTCCTGTTAGAGGTATTACCTCATGTATTTCTCCTATCCATCTAAATTTTTTACTTTTTTTAAAAATACGCTCTCTATAATATGAAAAGGTCGCATTTCCATCACTATCAAATCGTGTATTATATTTCATCATAACCATATCTATAGATTTATCCATATTCATTTTTAATTCTTTTATTTTTTCTTTATCTTTATCTAAAATTATATCGTCTGCATCTAGCCACATAATATAATCTTTTGTAGCTTTGGAAAATGAATAATTTCTTGCAGCTGCAAAATCTTCTATCCATTTAAAATAATATATATTTTTCGTATATTTTTTTACGATTTCCTTTGTATTATCTTCTGAACCCGTATCAACAATTATTATTTCATCAAATAAATCACTTACACATTCTAGACAACGTCCTATTACATCCTCTTCATTTTTTACAATCATGCAAAGGCTTAAAGTATTAATATATACCCCCTCCATTTTAACAAATTATAAATTCTATTTATTATATGTTAGATAATTTATTTTCGTATCTCATATTTACCATTTTTTAAATTTTAAACTAAAAATAAAATAGAGGCATGAATATAAAAATTCATTCCTCTATTTATAAAGTATCAAGTATTATATTTAATATTTAAGCTATGATATTAATTCCAAGTTCTTCATAACTTTTTAACTTTTCTAAGTTTTTTATATTTTTTTCTTCTTTTAAGTGAATACACCTATTTATACTAGCCTCACCTTTTATAAATTTTGTTGCAAAAGCTAGACAAGTTTCATATCCACATTTTTTACAATTTAATTTTGGCAAATATGTATAAATCTCTATTGGGCTTGGAAGCTTTCTAATTTCATAATTAGGAGTTATTTTATCTCTATTTTTATCTACATCATTTATTAAATCTTTTAAATAATCTAAAATTTCAAATGCTTCTGTTTCATTCAATAATTTTGCAACATTTATACTTTCTTCAAACATAGTTATAATTATATGTTCCTTATTAAATACAAAAGTATTTGCTTTTTTATTGTATATTCCTGTTTTTATATATGAATTTAAGTAAGGAAATATATCACTTATATTCTTATTTAAATTAGACATTATTCTTATTCTTTTTGAATCGGTTGTACATGGCTGAATAAAACTTAACTCAATACTTTCTAGATACAAAGGATTCCCCCCTTAACAATTTTGCATATCATTTAATGCAAAAACTAATTTATCTATATCTTCAAACTCATTAAAATACCCAATTCCAATTCTTACTGTTCCTATATCTTTAGTTCCTATCAACTCATGTGCATTTGGTGAACAGTGAAGACCTGCTCTGACCATTATGTCATAATTCATATCAAGGTTGTAAACTACTTCTTCTGCACTAATATTATCTATATTAAAAGATATAACTCCAATAATATCATTTTCATTTTGTGGACCATAAATTTTTATATTTTTCACTTCTTTTAGCTTTTTAAGTGCATAAGCTACTAATAGTTTTTCTTTCTCATGTATTTTATCTATTGTTTCATTATTTATAAACTTTATAGCTTCTCTTAATCCCACTATACCACTTACATTTAAAGTTCCTGTTTCTAATTTATTTGGATAATACTCTGGTTGGTATTCATATTTTGAATCTCCTCCAGTACCTCCAGCTTTAAGTGGTTTTATATCATAGTCACAATTTACTATAAGTCCACCTGTTCCCATAGGTCCAAATAAACTTTTATGACCTGTAAATGCTAATAAATCTATATTATTTTCATTTATATCTATATTTAATACACCTGCACTTTGAGCTACATCAACTAAAAATAGTTTGTTATTTTCTTTTGCAATCTTTCCTATTTCCTTAATTGGCTGTATGGTTCCTAGTACATTTGAAGCATGATTAAATACTATAAGTTTTGTATTTTCTTGTATATTATTTTTAACATCAACTGGATTTGTATAGCCATATTCATCTGCACTTACTTTAGTTATAGATATATTTCTTTCTTTTTCTAAAGTTTTTAAGCATCTCCATACTGCATTATGTTCTAAGCTACTTGTAACTACGTGATCATTTTCTTTAAGTATTCCTCTTAATGCTAAATTTATTGATTCTGTTATATTTGATGTGAATATTACATTTTTATAATTTCTAAAGTTAAATAAATCCCCTATTAATTTTCGTGTTTCATATACTAAAAAGTCTGATTTCATAGCCATTTTATATGAACCTCTACCTGAGCTTGTACCATTGTTTATCATAAAATCATATACAGATTTAGCTACAGCTTCTGGTTTTGGATATGATGTTGCTGCATTGTCTAAATAAATCCCCATGTTCTCTTCCCACCTTAATCTTAAATTTCCCTTAATTTAATTATAGCACAAAAATAAATCACCTTAATTTATAGATTATTTTTAATAATAAGTGTATTACTATAGCAAGATTTTTTCTATAAGTAGTACATTATATAATACAATAAATAAAAAATTCTAGTAAGTAAAAAACTGAAAAGTATTTAAACTTTCCAGTTTTTATTTTATCTCCAAGTTATATCTGCATCCTTTCTAGGTACAACTCTTTGATATTTTACGCTAGGATAACCTATAACCATACAAGTTATAATATTTTTATTTTCATCAATATTTAAAAACTTTTTAATATTATCATTTTCCTTAGTTGCTCTTACGAAAAATCCACTATATAAACACCCCAGTCCTAATGTATTTGCCATAAGCTCCATATTAGAAGACGCAAATGATGCATTTACATCTGATTGTGACGCAACTACAATCACTATAGGTGCATTAAAAAATAAACTGTCATTATTAGGATTTTCTTTATATTCATTATGCATTCTTATCCACTTTTTAGCATATCCTTTTATATCTATATTATCAAGAGTTAAATTATTAAGTACATGTTGCCCCATCCCGTTTAAAGTTTCTATAGCCATTGCTTTTAGTTTATCTATATCATCCCTTACAACTATATATGATACATTTTGAAGATTACCTCCAGTTGGTGTAAATCTACCTGCATCAATTATTTTCTTTATCTTCTCAACTTCAACGTCTTTATTTTTAAAATATCTTATAGTTCTTCTAAATTTTATAAAGTTAAGTAAATTATCAGAATCAATATCAAAGTTTTCTTTATTATATTCAACAACTTCATCCATATTATAATCATCTGTAGATACTGCATTTTGCGGGCATATAGCTATACAATGACCACATTTAAAGCATGTTTTATTTCTTATGTAAGCCTTATTATCTATCATTTCTATATCATTACCGAAACAATCTTTTACACATAGTTTACATCCTACACACTTTTCTTTTTTTACTTTAAACACTCAATCACTATCCTTTTATAATATAATTTAATAATAAATATTTATGATTTAAGATACTATACTTTCTTAATATATTACTTTATATTAATCCCCATTAACTTACTTAAATCTAGTGCTTGATTAACTGAAAAAGTCCCTCCACAAACATCTTTTAATCTTAATTCTATTCCATCTATATTACTACTTGTAAAATCTACATTGTTTAAAGATGTACCAGTAAATACTGATTTAGTTAAATTATTAGAATCTAATAGTAGAGTTTGATTTTCTATTTCTTGAAAAACAGCAAAACTAAAGTCTGATTCTTCAATATTTACACCTGAAAACTTTGAAAAAGCAAAATTTGAATATCTCCCTATGCAATTTTTAAATACTACGCTTTTTAAAGTAGAATCATTAAAACTACATCCTGTTAATTTACAGTTTATAAATTCCACTCTATATAAACTACTATAAGATAGATTAATGTTTGATATATCACAATTTTCAAATATTACATCTGTCATATCTATTCTTCTAAAATCACAGCATTCAAAAACTACATTTTTAAATATGCATGAATTTAAACTAACAGATAAATTTTCAATTCCATCTACTTGAGTATTTTCTACTAAAACTTCTTCTAATTTTTCATAATCTAATATTTGGTTTATTACATCATCACACTCATTTAAACTAATTGGTATTTTAGGCTTTTGTATTTTTGTCTTTTTTATCATTTTATCATTGTCCATTCTTAAATTTCATCAACTGTAAACTGATTTTATATTAATCAGTTATTTATGTAAATCTAAAAAACTTATCTTAAGCATTAAACAGTTGCTTATTTATGATACTATTTATTGATAAATTCATCAATAAAGTATATTTACTTATTATACACATATGATAATTTTTTAGTTTTATGATAAAATTTTAGTTTTTATATTTACTATTCTATATTTTTTATAAAAATACCTTTGTAGTATATACAAAACAAATCTATTATCTTACTTTGATAATATAATCAGATACTATACTGCTACGTCTTATTGCTAGATTTAAGATTCTATATTATAAATCATGATTCTATATAAATCTGTAATATAAAAGAAGAATAAATAAATTTTAAATAATTATAAAACTTATTGCTAATTAAACATATTATATATTATTGAAAATTTTTAAATATATATTTAATATACACTAGTTCTTAAAAGGGGGAATCAAAATATGAAAGGTATATTGCTAGCAGGTGGATTTGGAACAAGACTTCATCCTCTTACTAATGCAATATCAAAACAAGCACTTCCGATTTATGATAAACCAATGATATACTACCCACTTTCAGTCTTAATGTTAGCTGGAATAAGAGATATATTAATAATATCAACAAAAAGAGATATAAAAGTTTTTAAAGAAATGTTTGAAGATGGAAGCAAATTAGGCATAAACTTATCTTATAAAGTTCAAGATTATCCAAATGGTATTGCTGAATGCTTTTTACTTGCTGAGGATTTTATAGATAATAATAATGTCTGTTTAATACTTGGTGATAATGTATTCTATGGACATGATTTTGTAAAACTATTAAACAATGCTATGGAAAATAAAAATGGAGCTACAATATTTGGCTACCATGTATCTAATCCAAGTGATTTTGGTGTTGTAGAATTTGACAATGACAACAATGTGTTATCAATTGAAGAAAAACCAAAAGAACCAAAATCAAATTATGCAGTTCCTGGGATTTATTTTTATGATAAAGATGTATGTGAAATTGCAAAAAATATAAAACCATCTCCAAGAGGAGAACTTGAAATAAGCGATATTAACCTAGAATATTTAAAAAGAAAAAAACTTAAAGTCCAACTTATGGGAAGAGGAATTGCATGGCTTGATACTGGTACTACCAAGGGGCTTTTAGATGCTGCAAACTTTGTTTATGCTATTCAATCAAGACAAGGTCTTTATATTGCATGTTTAGAGGAAATTGCTTATAAAAATGGATATATATCAAAAGAAGACCTTCTAATATTATCTAAGTTTCTTTCAAAAACTGATTATGGAAAATATCTTGAAAAAATTGCTTTAAGTTAATGGAGGATTTAAGTTTTATGGGAAAATTTAAATTTATAGAAACAAAAATAAATGGATTATATATTATAGAACCTACTATCTTCAATGATTCTAGAGGATATTTCATGGAAAGCTATAATGAATTTGACTTTGATAATTTAAATTTAGATTTAAATTTAAATTTTGTTCAAGATAATGAGGCAAAATCTAAAAAAGGTGTTCTTAGAGGACTTCACTTTCAAAGTAAGTATTCCCAAGATAAGTTGGTTAGAGTAATATCAGGTAAAATTTTTGATGTTGCTGTTGACTTAAGAAAAGACTCACCTACTTATCTTAGCTGGGTTGGAGTTATTCTGTCTGGTGAAAATAAAAAACAGTTTTATATTCCTAAAGGATTTGCTCATGGATATTTAGTTTTATCTGATGAAGCTATTTTTGCTTATAAATGTACAGATTACTATCATCCAGAATTTGAGGATGGAATTATTTATAATGATCCATATTTAAATATTAATTGGCCAATTGCTAATATTGAAAATATTATAATTTCTGATAAAGATAAAAAATGGCCATCTATATATTAATAGTACTTATTATAATAACTTAAAATATTTATATATAAAAATTAACATTTATAAAAAATAAAATATAGCCTATCTAGGCTATATTTTATTTTTTATAATATATAATAATTTTTATACCAATTAATAGTTTCTTTAAGGCCTTCATCTATGCTATATTTCGGCTTCCAATTAAGTTCACTTTGAAGTTTTAATGAGTCTATCGCATATCTTAAATCATGACCTTTACGATCTTTTACATAAGATATTAAATCTTCACTTTTTCCTAAGTTAGCTAATATTTGTTTTACTATCTCTATATTGGATTTTTCATTATTTCCACCAACATTATATATTTCTCCAAGCTTCCCTTCATGTATTATAATATCTATTGCACTACAATGGTCATATACATGTAACCAATCACGTACATTAAGACCATTTCCATATACAGGTAGTTTTTCATTTTTTAAAGCTCTTTTAATCATCAGTGGAATTAATTTTTCTTCATGTTGGAATCTTCCATAATTATTTGAGCACCTTGATATTGTTACAGGTAAATTAAATGTTTTATAATATGCTTTAACGATTAAATCTGCAGATGCTTTTGATGCTGAATATGGAGAACTTGGATTTATATTATTATTTTCATTGAATAATAAGTCTGGCCTATCAAGTGGTAAATCACCATAAACTTCATCAGTTGATACTTGATGAAATCGTGAAGCACTATATTTTTTACAAGCATCTAATAGTATTTGAGTACCAAGTACATTAGTATTTATAAATATATCAGGATTAGATATTGATCTATCTACGTGAGATTCTGCTGCAAAGTTTACAACTATATCAAAATTTTCTTTTTCAAATAAATTTTTTATAAATTCCTTATTACAAATATCTCCTTTTATAAAAGTATAATTATTGTTATTTTGTATACTATTTAGATTATCTAAATTTGCTGCATAAGTTAATTTATCTAAGTTAAAAACTTTGTAATCTTTATATTTATCTAAAATATAGTAAATAAAATTTGCTCCTATAAACCCCGCTCCTCCAGTTATTAAAACTTTTTTCATTTTTTCCTCCTAACCCCTGCGTCTAGCTTTTAAAATATACTGGCCTGATAAATATTGAATTCTATTTTCTTCACTTGTTATTTCACATAGTTTTTTAATTAAATCCTCTTCTTCAAGTTGTTGTGTATAATATTGAATAGGATGCACTTCTTCTACTTGTAAATTAGCACTTTCAAACATTTTATACATTTCATTTAATGTAAAAAATCTTAAATGAGTTTTATCTAAAATTCCTACTTCTTGATATGTGAAGTTTCCATTTATTATTTCTCTAATTACACTTATATGCATAATATTTGGTATTGAAGCTAATATATATCCATCTGATTTTAAAAATAAATTTAAATCTTTAAGAAGCTTCCAAGGTTCTTTTAAATGTTCTAATAGATCCCCTAATATAATATAATCAAAGAAGTTTTCTTCATATGGAAGAATTGCTTTTTCTACATCTTCATTTATTATATCAGCGCAAGTACTTGCAATTTTTGCTAAACTTTTACTAAGTTCTATTCCATATAGATTGGCATTTTTATATAAATTTTTTATATAAAGTAATGTTGCTCCAGTACCACATCCTATTTCTAATACATTTATTGATTGATTTCTATCTTTCTTAAATAAATTAACTAAATCACTTCTAACTGCTGATCCATATAAAACATCTGAACCCCATTTATTATCAAATTTACTTTTATTAGAATAATATACATTTATATAATTTTGTACATCACTACGGAATGATGTACTTCCAAAGTGGTGTATAAATACATTTTTGCAAAGCAATAGCTTATACCCTTCTAACAATATTCTTAATGATAAATCATTATCTTCAAAATTTCCTGGTGTAAATCTTTCATCTAACAATCCGACTTTATCAATAACTGATTTTTTTACTAAATAACAGTATCCAACTAAGTACTGTTTTAAATCACATTTATCAGTTGAATCTTGCATATTTAATAAATTTGCAAAATCTATCATTTCATCTATATTTTGATAAATCACATTAATTGCTTGGCCATTTGAGCAGCTATTGCTTATAGGTCCTACTACACCTATATCGTCACTACTATATAATACCTTATCTAGATTATTTAACCAATTAGGTGTTACTATAGTATCATTATTCAATAGCAATATACTATCTCCTTTAGCAATTTCAATACCTTGATTGCATCCCTTAGGAAATCCTGCATTATAGTTATTATATATTACTCTTAAATCTTCTTGAGATTTTAAGTATTCTATTGTTCCGTCAGTAGAATTATTATCAACTACTATTATTTCATATTGTCCCTTTGGAGTAAATTTTCTTATACTTTCTATACAAAGTTTTGTGCAATCTAGCTGATTGTAAGTAAGCAGTATTATACTTGTAAATTTTATGTTTCCTTCTTGAACATAATCATAATTTATTATTTTATCTAAAGTATACTTATCTCTAATTATTTCTCCACTCATACTAATCTCCTTTTTTATAATTTAACTCTAATAAATCTCTATATCCATTAAGCCATATAGTTCCTAAATATTATGAAATCTCTTATTATTAAGATACTTTCTTTATATCTATCCCTATAATAATATGTGAAAAATTATTTTATTGTGATTTATAATATAGCTTTTGGTATTTTAATTTACATATATTGAAATATTAGTATTTATCTATGGAGTTATCTTAAATATTCTTTTAATGCATCTTCCCAATGTCTAAAATTATCTAAGTCTATTAACTTAAGCATAAAATTATCCAATACAGAATAACTAGGTCTTTTTACCTTACTTAAAAACTTATCAGATGTTATTGGATTTACCTTTATATCTATATTTTTAATTTTAAATATCTTTTTTGCAAACTCATACCAACTACAAAAACCATTATTAGTTCCATGATAAGTTCCATAATATTCAGTATTAATTAAATTTAAAACACAAACCGCTAAGTCCTTAGTACTAGTAGGACTTCCTATCTGGTCATTGACAACATTTATTTCTTTTTTGCCCTCTGATAATCTAAGCATAGTTTTTACAAAATTATTTCCATCACCATAAAGCCATGCAGTTCTTATTATAAAATATCTCGAGCAAAAATTTTTAGTATACTCTTCACCTAAAAGCTTGCTTTTTCCATATACACTTATTGGATTTGTAGTATCATCTTCTTTATATGGTGTTTTTTTATCTCCTTTAAAAACATAATCTGTTGATATATAAACTAATTTTGATTTTACTTTTTCAGAGGCTATAGCTAGATTTTTAGAACCTAATGAATTTATTTTATATGCCAAGTCTACTTCATCTTCACTTAAATCAACATTTGTAAAGGCAGCACAATTTATAACAACATCAGGTTTTTTTTCTAATATATAAGTATTTACCTCTTCAAAATTTGATATATCTAAAGATTCTTTATCACATTTAAATACTTCAATATATTCAGATTTAGTTTTTTTAATTTCTAATTGCTTTACAATTTCTCTACCTAATTGACCATTACATCCAGTTACTAATATCTTCATAGTTCTCTCCTTAATATTAATATTTTCTATAGTATCTTATTAATATTACCTTTGAAATTTACCTATTTATTAAAACTTATTTTATAAAAATTAAGTTATATAAACTTGTAATATAATTAGTAATTAGCATTAATAAAAACCACCATAACAGTCATTATTAATATAACTGTTATGGTGGTTTTTATAGTTACTATATTTAATTATTATACACATATGATAAATTTTTATATTTATGATAAAATTTTATGTTCTATATATTTACAAAAAATTTCATTGTTTAAAAATTTAGATCCTTTAATAATTTCATAATTACTAAGGCTCTAAAAATATATTTTTATACAGACTCTTTTAATTCATATCCATTTAAATTACTATCTAAAATATTATAAGCTATATTAGATAGTTCTTTTGTCTTCATTTTAGGATTATTTATGTGACTTATAATACTTGGTAATATTTCTACTTCTACATAAGCTTTATTTATTTTTCCATACCATCTACCTTTTGGTACATATATATCCTTAGAGTTTCTTATGACTACTGGTATAACTGGTACTTTACTTTTTATAGCCATTCTAAATGCTCCCTCTTTAAACTCTACTAATTCATTGTTTCTTGTTACCATTCCTTCAGGAAATATGCCTATACTTGAAGTGTTTTTTAATATATATGTTGCTTTTTGTATAGATTTTAATCCTTCTCTATTATTTTTTCTATCCATATATACACAATTAAACAGTTTTAACCAACCATCTATTATTTTAAATTTTTCCCAATTCGCTTCCTTTGCTATTATCATTCCAGTTGGTCTATCTACTATAGATGGTAGTATTAATCCATCAACCCAATTCGAATGATTTGCTATAAATAGCACATTTGTATCTTTAGGTAAGTTTTCATATCCTTTTACTGAAACTTCTACACCCATAGATTTTAATGTTTTTTTAGTATGATTCCTAATTTCGTCATATATTTCTTCTAAAGATACATTATTTTTATTATTTTTGAAAGTTATATACTTCGGTATTAATTTAATAAACATGATTACTTGTATAATTACAACTTTTATAAATCTAAAGTTCATAGCCTCCTCCTTGATGCACATAAAAATTCGCTTAAATTAAACCTGTAAGGTATATATTTAAGCGATAGTCTATTTAAATATCTATTAAACTTTATTTAGTAAAAGTAAAACATAGTATATCATATTTATATAAGTAAATATATTTGTAATATTTACCAAAATATTTTAATTACTTTATTTTAACTCCATATATAGTTCCATTTCTAGTTGCAACTACTAATATATCATTAAAAACTGCTGGAGAACTTTCAATGTTTCCATTTAGTAATACACTATTCTTTGTATCACCATTTTTTCCATCTATCAAATGTAAATATCCAGCACTATCACCTTGAATAATATATCCATTTCCATCATTATCATAAATATCAACAGGAGATGACCACATATAGTTATCAAATAATTTCTCCCATATGATTTCTCCATTTTCTTTATTTAAGGCAAACATACCACCTTTATTAAATCCATTGTATCTTGCTAAAGAAAATATTGATATATTATCTATATTATTTTTACCTATAGCATTTGTTGCCATAAGTCCTCCATTATTAGGTTTATTTCCTAATAATGATTCACATTCAAACTCTTTTTCCCAAATTAATTTTCCTGTAAGTCCATCTATTTTCTTTATTTTACTAATACCTGGACTCCCTTGATGATCAACTTCATTACCACAGTATACATATGGTTTATCATCTTCAATATCAATAGTAAGAGTTGCATCAATATCATCAAATCCATTTATAGACCATACTGGTTTTAATGTATTTAAGTCAACACATTGAATTACTCCACCATTATCTGCAAAATAAGCTAGATTTGCATATGTAGCAACTGAATTTTCTATCCCTAATCTACCTTTACTAAAAGATGATGAAAAATTATATCTATTTATTTTTGGATTTATACTTATAGTATTATTATCTTTATCATAGTTTGTATTTAATTTAATATTATATAAAAGTCCATTTTCTCCACCAACTACAACACTATCAGTAGCTTCATTTACAATAGATGAAGAATCAAATGCTGGCCATCCTCTATTTGCATATTTATCACTTCCACTTAACTCATATAAATGTTCTCCATCTATTAAACTATATATATTAAATCCAACTACTCCGCTTTCATTTATTCCTTCTCCCACATATAATAATGGAATTCCTCTAGGGTCAATACTTAAACTGCCTTTAATTGGGTTACCAACTCTAATTTTATCCCTTGTAGTCTTTCCAGATTCTAATTCTAAAAAGTATACATTTCCATCAAGACTTCCATATATAACTTCTGTAAAATCTTCTTTATTTTTAAACTCATCATATATATTCATACTTTCTCTTAACTCTTTTGGCCACTTAACTATAGATGGTTGACCAGTCCATCCTGCTCCTCCACCCCAAGAGCTAGATGATGTAGTAAATTCCCATAGTACTTCAAGTTCCTTATCATTTAAATCTGCATGTCCAAAAGATGGTGAGTTTCTAAGTGAATTTCCCCTGAAGGTAAATATACCTTCTATATCTGAATATTTGTTTTGAAATACGATTTCATTATCATGTTCAAAGTCTAATGTTGTTTTATAGGATAGTGTATCATCTTCTACATAAGATGTTTTAACTGAAGCTAAAATCGTTTCAACCTCTACTTCTTCAACTTTTACCTCCTGATCTACATTATTTTTTGTAGTTACCTTTGTACAACCTGTAATCCCCATGCTTAAAATTAGAACTAAACTTAAATAATTTCTTTTCCCCTTTTTTATATCCATAGTACCCCTCCTATTTTTATACTTTTAATATATTAGACACTTTTTTTCTTATACCTTTATTTGTTATTGTAATAAATGATAAATATCTATACTAATTAAGTATTTATTGTCGTTATTGTATTTATAAATTAATATATTAATTAAGATAGTATATAAATTTTATTAAATTAACTTTAATATATATAATAAGTAGTATATTTTATAAAGTTTATTTACAATTATCTTACTTAGATAAATATTAAGATTGGAGAAATAATATGTTTTCTAAAAAATATTCTATTATTAATGGTTCTAATAATGAAAAAAAGTGCCCAAACTTTATCTGGGCAATAGTATTATCGTTAATATTTATATATACTGGCTCACTTATAGGATCAATATCAAAAATCCCTTTATATTTAATTTTAAGAAATACTTCATTATTTTTTAATAATCAAGACTTACTATTATTATTAATTTCTTTATTTTCCTTTTTATTTATATCATTACTAGTATTTTTTAGAGTAAAAGTTATAGAAAAAAGAAGTCTATCATTTATTGGGTTTAATAAAAATAATTGGATAAAAAAATACTTATTTGGTTTTTTAATAGGTATAATAATGATGAGTATTATAGTATTAATACTTTTACCTTTTGGTTACATATCTATAGAAAAAAGTCCTATTCAACCTATTGGAGTAGCTTCTTTATCTAGTATACTAGTTATTTTAATTGGATGGATTATACAAGGTGCTACAGAAGAAATTCTTATTAGAGGATGGCTTTTAGATGTTTTAATAACTAAATATAATATAGGATTTGGGTTATTGATATCATCTACTCTATTTGGAGTTTTACATTTAGCTAACCCTAATGTAAATTACATAGCTGTTATAAATATTATACTTGTAGGTATTTTTTACGGTATTTACGTTATAAAAACTAATGATCTATGGGCTGTTTGCGGTATGCATAGTGCTTGGAACTTTGCTCAAGGAAATATATTTGGATTTGACGTAAGTGGTATAAGTGTTTCTATTGGAAGTTTAATAGATTTAAATTTAATTGGAAATGACTTTATTACTGGTGGAATATTTGGTCCGGAAGCTGGTATTGTAGCTACATTTGTATTATTAGTATCTATTATGGTATTATTATTTATTGATAAAAAAGGATATTTCTCAAATAAGTATTAAATTTGTAAATACATACGTTGTTCAAAACAATTATTTGATTAGAAGTTATCCACAACATATATATTTTATAATATCTTAGTGTATAAAACAGAATTAAGTTATATTGGAGGAAATCATTTTGTACAAAATCAATATTGAAGACACTATAATAAATTATTCTATAAATAAAAAATCTAATATAAAAAATGTAACAATAAAAGTAAAATATCCAAATATAGTTAATGTTGTTTCACCTAAATCTGTTAATGATGAATTTATACATGATTTGGTTATATCTAAAAGTAAATGGATTTTAAACAAGCTAAATGATTTTAAGAGTAAAGAGTCTGATAATCCTCCTATTTTACTTATTGACGGAGATAACATACCTTATCTTGGTAACTACTATAAGTTAAATTTATATAAAGAAAAAGATATAGTAAAATGCTCTCTAATTTTTAAGGAAGATAAGTTTGTAGCTAAAGTTCCATACAATATGTCTAGTAATGAACAGTATATTAAATTAAAAGACCTTCTTGTAAATTGGTATCTAACTGAAGGGTCAAAATTGATAAAAGAAAGGCTATCTATATACTCAAAAAAGTTAAATCTCTATCCTTACTCTATAACTTTAAAAGAACAAAAAACATCATGGGGTACTTGCTCTTCTAAAGGAAACATATATATAAACTGGAAAATACTCTTAGCTCCTTTAGATATTATAGATTATGTTTTAGTACATGAACTATGCCATCTTAAATATATGAATCATTCAAAGGAATATTGGTCTCTTGTAAGTACTATATTTCCAAACTATAAGGAAAAAAGAAATTATCTTAAAGAAAATAGCTTAAAGCTTAATATATAAATAATAATAACAACATAAAAAGTCTAGACAATAATTCTAGACTTTTTAAATACTATAACTATTTAATTCTTCTTCACAAAATGCAACTTCTTTGATTGCATTAATAACTCCATCATCATCATTAGTTCCTGCTATAAACCTTGCATTTCTTTTTACATCTTCTTCAGCATTTTCCATAGCATAGCTGTAATAAGCACTACTCATCATTTCTAAATCATTCATATGATCTCCAAATACCATAGTCTCATTATATCCTATATTAAATATATCCTGAAGTATATTTATCCCTTGCTTTTTAGTTCCACCTAACTTACATATATCAAAGCACGTAGCTCCTGATTTAGTTATCATAAGTTTATCATCTAATTCACTTAAAGCTTCTAATGCACTATTTATAATATTTTTATTTCCAAAAGTACTTATTTTTAATATCTTATCTTCTACTTTGGTAATATCTTTAATATATTTTACCTTAAGATTCCACTTTATGCCTATTATACATGGGATTATACTCTCACTATATACAGTTTCTTTAGCACAATATATAGTGTTATGCTTAGCTTTTTTTCTTATTATTTTAGCTACTTTATCCACCATATTATTTTCTATATAATTTTCAAATATAACTTTACCTTTATAAGTTATATAGTTTCCATTGTTTGATGCATATACTATATCCTCTTTTACATCTTTAAATATCTTCTTAAGAGAAAATATATCTCTTCCACTTATTGCTACAAATATTATACCTTTGTCATTAAGCTTTTTTAAAATATCATATACACTTTTACTTAGTTGTTTATTTGAGTTAAGCAATGTCCCATCCATATCTGATGCTATTAATTTTATCATAATACGTACCCCTTAGTGTCTAATTTATATATAGTTTATCATAAATTTAATTATAATTTAAGTATTTATCAAATTCATCAAATTTCAATTTAAATTTAGGCATACCTACATAATATGGAGCGATTTCATATAATCCAAAGTATACAACTATACCATCCTCATCTATATAAAAAGGTTGGTTTTCACCAATTCCTTTAAATCTTTCATCACCTTTAAAATATTCTTCTGGATTATCATTTATTTCTTCTGTTATAAATTTATTAACTATTTCCTTATAATCAACTCCCGGTTTAAACATATTTTCTAATGTTAATCTATCTCCATTTAATAAATTATAATTATAAGTATCTAAATATGTCATACCATGAGCACCACCTGTGAACTGATATTTTGTAATTGCTATGCTCATAATATTATTTCTATCATAGGTTACTTCATCATTTATATAAACTTCATATTGATATTTTATATATTCCTCATTAGATTTTGATAAATTTTCTGTATACATCTTTTCATATGCTATAGCTTGTTTTTTTATATTATTTTTAAACGCCATAACTTCTTCACATATTTCATTATTTATATTAATAATTACGTATCTATCATAAATATCATGATATACATTTTTATCATATAGTTTTAAAACTGGGTAAGTTATATTATATTTAAAGAATTCACTAGTTTTATATATATTTACTTGACCTACATAAGAATGATTTGCTTTACCGTCCAAAATATCACCCCATTTTAAAATCAATTTGTTTATTTATATTAACATTTTATAATGTTTATAACTTTCTCTGTATAAAATATGAAAACATTTTTCCAAATTTATAAAAATTAATTTTATATATTTTTTTTATTTATCTTTGGAACAATTTTTTACAAAAAATAGTATATATAAGTATAGTTAAAATTTATAAATTTTAACTATCTATCTAAAATTTTCAAGGAGGAAAGTACTTTGTCTTATAGTAAATATAATAAACATTTTAATGATGGATGCAAATGCAACAATGGTTACAATAATGGTTGCAATCATGGTTGCAATAATGGTTGCAATTGTAACAATTGCTGTGGTTGTAACAATTGCTGTGTAGGTGCTACTGGTCCTACTGGCCCTACTGGCCCTACTGGTCCTGTTCCTGCTGGTACTACGGGTACTACCGGTGTTACTGGTGCTACCGGTGTTACTGGTGCTACCGGTCCTACTGGCGCTACTGGTGCTACTGGTGATATTGGTCCTACTGGCGCTACTGGTGCTACTGGTGCTACTGGCGCTACTGGCGCTACTGGCGCTACTGGTGATATTGGTGCTACTGGTGCTACTGGTCCTGCTGGTGCTACTGGTCCTGCTGGTGCTACTGGTGCTGCTG
>JAEIGA010002779.1_pt1 | contig 27682 bp, 26 predicted proteins | sample 9270691 | NCBI WGS metagenome assembly JAEIGA01 (sample SAMN17057246, study PRJNA624740) | gut metagenome | biome: biome; isolation source: fecal sample | host: Bos grunniens | place: China: Xizang | collected 2019 | reverse complement strand
CAGCGAAGGCGTCGCCCCCTTGATACGGTGCACAATCTTCACCCCAAACCGATGGTGAGGAGCAGGCAACACACAAGGCATCGTATTAAAAAAATCATTACCCTGTGGGTGCAAACTAAGCTTAGCAGGAAGCATCGCCCTCTCTTTCAGAGCAAAACTCTCCCTGATCCACGCCACACATTGTGCCGGTACAATCCCCAGCCCCTTGATATCCTCTTGTGAAATTATATACATATTCTTACTATTAATGGTCTACAGTCTACAGGTTACTTCGTCCGTCCCCGTTGTCCGTCGACTATTGTCCATCGTCCGTCGACTGTTGTCCGTTGTCTTCAGCCCCCCGTTCACTAGCACGATGGATAAACTTATATTCCAGCTTCTTTTTCAAATCCTTTCGTGCATGCTCATCAAATTCTGGAGCATCCAGGAAGTAGGAGAGACGTTGCCACCATTCCTTCTTGCCAAGATGCGTCTTTACAGAGATATGGCGTAACCACTGAGCCTTTCTGCTCTCAGAGGTCTTTTCGTGATTCAAAAAGATGTAGGTACCCCACACCAATATAGCTGCAACAATTACGACAGCGTAAAATTGGCAATCAAGTGGGACATTCAAAGTCACCATAAGTGCCCACACCCCAACAACTATCAAATTAATGATGATAATTGACAATGTAGTGATACTATGGCTTATTCCCATTGCAACAAAGGCATGATGTAAGTGTGTCTTGTCAGGATTGAACGGGCTCAACCCCTTTGCCATTCGCATAGCCATTACACGCAAGGTGTCAGCCACCGGAACAGCAAGAAAAGCCACCACCATTGCTACAACATTCACTTGATCGTCAAAAAGGGTCGTCTGGCTGCCATTTTGTGTCACATTGATAACAAACCACGTCATCAATATCCCCATCACCATTGTACCCGCATCACCAATAAACATACGGCTAGTGTGTCCAAACACATTGTGGACAAAGAATAACCATAGGGATGCAGCCATAGTAAATGCCAATACAGCGTTTATTACATCTCCAATAATAATGAAAATTGTACCGAATAGCAAACAATATGTAATACAGAGCCCAGAAGAAAGACCATTCACACCATCAATCATATTTACAGCATTGATGATGCCCACTCCCGCCACAACAGTCAGAGGCACAGCAACCCACCACGTGAAATCATTCACCCCCCACATACCATGCAGCGAGTCAATACAAGCCCCCGTAGAGAAAATCAATCCCAGTATGACTAAGATTTCAATAACGAAGCGCACCTTAGGAGTCAGCCCCACAATATCATCCAAGGCACCAATATATAGCATCACCGACATCCCCATGAGGACGGGTAGTAAATGATGAAAATGCAAGTCTCCACCCGATAATAGTTCACCTTGCCAAGTATGGAGCAAGCATGTCGCCATCAAAGCACCAAAAATGATGCCAAAGAATACAGCCAAACCTCCCACCACAGGTACAGGCACCTTCTGCAACTTACGTGCATCAGGATTGTCTACCAAATCTTTATTCTTAGCCAGTTTCAGGATCTTAAAATAAATCCAATGCACCGCCGCAAATGAAGCCAACGCCGAGAGTCCTACGATTAATGCAATATATATATTCATAGTAAATATTAAATAGGTCAATGCAAAGATAATATATTTAGGAATAATACACCCCGCAATCCATCAAATTTTAAGAAAAAAAGACAAGTCTCATCACTTCGTCCCTAGTCTATAGCCCCTTGTCCGCTGTCCGCTGTCTGTAGTCCATAGACTGTTGTCCTTTGTCTGTTGTCCGTCGTCCATTGACTGTCGTCCGTTATCTGAAAAGCCATTCGTGTCCATCCGTGCTTATTCGTGGTTCCCTAAATAATTAGTGGTATGCCCTTAGCCCGTCGTCCGTTGACCGTTGTCCATTGTCCGCAGCCCTTTCACCGCAATCTCCTCCAAAAGTAATGCCATGTTTTAAAAGGGATAGTCCAGTTAATCTCAGATCGACAAATCTTGTAGAACTTCAGACTTCTCATGAACCGTAAACCAACTCTCGACCACATCTTTTGTTGTGACTCCCGATTGATTCTCTCATCATATTGTCCAAAGTTTCCACTCATCATAATCTCATGAAGCAAGAACTCACCTAGATTCTGGTTCGCCTCAGTGATAAAATAGCGTTCCTCCAATCCGAACACCTTGTGCAACACCCACATCGTAGCACTTGCAAAATGCCTCAATCCTAACAACTCAATCATCTCTTGTACATCACCCCCCTGCCCGTTGTCCGTAGTCTGTAGTTTGTTGTCAATAGTCAACTGTCTACAGTCTATAGGAAGGCTTCGCCCATTGTCCGTTGTCCGTTGTCCGTTGTCCGTTGTTATCAACAAATAATAATAATCCATCATTTGTCTTAGCCCAATTCCCTCATCAATCAGATGGTTTTGCAGATGAATTAACTGAAAAATCACATTCAACTTCCACGTAGGCACAGCGCATGCTCCACCCCCAATCATCTTCAAATTGCCAAACGAGTGATGAGCCTCCGCTTCTATAAATCTTTGTAAAGCCCTGTTGTGGCTGGGACAATGCAACCACGTCGGTGTGAAATGCACCTCTACTTCTATAGGAGCAAACTTTGGATAATCAATATGGTGGTAAAAGCAAGGTTGTTTGCCGATTTCAGAAGTGACAAACCTTACCGTCTTCTTGCGCCTATGGCTTAATGTGCTATTTCCGAACTCTTCATCCTTAGGCCATACCCAAATATCGATATCACCAGGCATTCTGAGATCAGGGTACAAATACAATTGTGCATTGCCCTGTCCTTTCAAGATACAAGTATAAAAGCCACTCTTCTCAAAATGCTCAGAAATAGTAGCGCACCCCTTGTCAAGTTTATGGTTGTACGTTTTTATCCGTCCCGCCAATGCAAACCACTCCAATAGCACATCTTTTGGCGGTCTGCACGCCTCATCGACCTTCTGTACACCAGCGAACATTACCCCCACCAGCGTCTGGCGCTTCGCCATCTCCAACAGCGCTCGCCACTCCTTTGCAGAAAGCTCTCTTGTCCACTTCCCATCTTGTCGGATAGAAAACCGTAAGAATTCAAAAAACAAATTTGTCATATATATTGTATATATAGCCAACAGTCAATAGTCAATAGCCCCTTGTCTGTATTCCATATCTCTCCTCTCTCCCCTCTCCTCTCTCCCCTCTCCTCTCTCATCTCTCCTCTCTCATCTCTCATCTCTCACCTCTCAACTTCGACTTCCTCAACCCCGAAAGCATTTTAGCTATTTCTTCATATTGGACTTCGATATTTTTCAAATCCTTAATCGTAATATATCCCAAATCTGCAGCCAACTCTAACTGACACATAACTTCATTTAGAGAACCATAAGCAATTTCAATGAAATGGGCTTGTTCTTTGAGAGAACGTCTCCCCATTCCCTCAGCGAGATTAGAGGCAATAGATATCGAAGCACGGCGTAATTGGTCACACAACGCATATTGCTCTTCCTTAGGGAACAACTTAAGCATACAATATACCTGCTTAACAAAATCTTTACTCCGTTGATAAACCAATAGTTTCCGATACGTAAATACTTCCATGCTTATAAACATTAAAAAATCCCTCTCTCCTCTCAACTCTCCCCTCTCAACTCTCCCCTCTCAACTCTCCCCTCTCAACTCTCCTCTCTCTCCATTCCTCCCAGAGCATCCGTGGAATGGTCGTTACAATCTTCCAGCACCTGCGGAGTTGCTTCTTCGGTTCTTGTATCACTCGATAGATGAACTCCAGTTTTCTTTTACGTACCCACTCCGGAGCACGTTTCTCGTCAAGTCCACTGTAGAATTTAAATACAGCTCCTACGGCAATCATCACCCCGCGCTTCAAGTGCGGTTGCAAGCGATGCATAAACTGTTCCTGCTTCGGAGCCCCCAGCGCCACCCATATAATGTCCGCACCGTCCTCCTCAATCATTCGTGCGATACCCTCATAGTCGAAGTCTTCAAGACCACAGAAAGGCAGTTCCACGAACTTCATGTCCGCAACATCAGGATTCATCGTTTGCGTCACATTCTTTTGCAAAGCATTTAGCATCTCCTGATGCGCCCCTAGGAAGAGCATTCTATATTGGCGTGAACTAACAATATCTTCAAATATCATCGCCCCACAGTAATGCTCGTAGTGCTCTCTATGAATCCAACGAATAAATGTAGGCACCCAGCTACTATCGCTAATAGCAAACATGCCACCGTTGATAACGTCGGCATAGTCACGATGCCTGAAAGCATTGGTCACCACGTTAGCATCCGCCACACAGATATACCCAACCTTACCCTCCTTCAGAGTTTGGGTAATACGTTCTGCCACGCGTCCGTGGTCAAACTCGTAGCGTATATTAAAATATTTTTCCATAAGTCACTTCAACAAATATATACAAAGTCTTATTTAGGTACCCTAAGATGTGCCGCCGTCAGCACTTCCACGACATTGGAGTGATAGACTAGTGCTCCATCATACTCCTCCTTTATTGATAGCATTTCATCTTGATCCAAGTAATAATCGTCAAAAGGAGCTAAATCTTCACTATCGGGAGTCGCTATCACAAAATAAGGTTTCACACTTCTGTGAGCAAAATAAGACTTCTCCTCACACAAGAAACGATATGTTCTTTTCAGTTGTGCTAATGCATTACCTACATTTTTTCGTAGATTCTTGGGCAGGCAATATTTCATTTCAAGAAACAGCATCCAAGGTTTTCCTCCATCATTTCGAATGGCCGTTAAGAAACATTCACATTGAGATGCTTGAGTACCATCGCTACGTTTCAGCAATCCAGGATTTTCTTCAATATTAACAGCTTCAAAAGCTATATGATTATTATTCCGCAACTCAAATGAAGCTATTACATCTAGCCTCTGCTCAGCAATCACAACCCCCTTGAACTGTAACGGAGTATTGTTTCGATTACTGCAATAATGAGTATAATCTGCAATGTATACAGTACTTGAATAATCTTGTTTATTCATAATAATTCAAGAGTTCATTAAACTCCCCCATGACTTGCCTCATTATATTATTGAAATAGTTCTTCCTGATTAATCCTTTTTCATCCTGTATAGTAGCATTTCTATCTCCTTTTTCATTTACCAAATAGCCATTTTCTATTTGCCATACCGAAATTAGCCCAGGATTTATAGCATACTTAGTGGCATCTATATCCGATTTTCTTTCCTCATCCATATTCTTTGCCACAAGATGTGCCAATAGACAATTGTTCAGAGCATACAGCACATAGGGGCTATGGGTAGTCAGTACCAATCTGTGTTTTCTTCCATGATTCACCATAGCTAGCAAGAAATAGAGAAAGTCTACTTGAGTCTTGGGGAAGAGGTTCTGTTCAGGTTCTTCGATGATAAACTGTGTATGCGTATATACCCTTCCCTCCATTATGTCGTTCATTCGCTCCAGCAGTTGCTTTTTCTGTTCATCTTGGTTACCACTATTTTTTGACACTTCAGCAAGCACTTTCTTGATGCTCATCATCTCTTCTGGCGAGTAGGGCTTCTTCTCCTCATATATGCCGCTTGCACACCAATTGAGCAAAACCAAGAGTGGCACTAAGGATTGCATACCACTCGAAGCATTTGTCAACGATACCTTTTCTCCATTTTCAAGCACCAACACATCCCTATCCATCTTCTCGTTATAATAGTATGTTACCCCCAAATTTATGAGTTTCATAGCCTTAGTTGTCGGATAGTGGCGTTTCGATTCTAGCCAATCCTCAATAAAGCTAAGCAGGTTATCCTCCCTATCAGCATATTTCTTTGCATTTGTCATTGCTGACACGAAACTTCTCTCAGCAGGTATATAGCATACTTTGGGAGTCACTGTCTTTTCGATAGTGTAAAGCAGCAGCTCCTTTTCGTTATAATGTGAAGCATTATGTAAATCAAATCGTTCGGGTATGTCCAGAGGCTCGTCCGCATTGTAAGCAAAGGCAACATTATCACCTATATACAAAATCGATGAGTTCTCACTGAAGAAACCCTCCATACGATGAAATTTCTCCAATTCAGCCAATAAGCCGTGCATCGCCACCGACTCTGTTTTTTCAGCATCTTTCTCTAGCCAAGAGCAGAAACTTATGACTTTAGCTATTGTGCTCTTACCACTACTTTGTGGCCCAATAAAAACATTTATCTTATTTAAGGGGATATCTATCGATCTTATAGGCCCCACATTCTTTAACACCAATTTATTCATACCACACTAATACTACAGCAACAACATATTATCATTTCTGATATCAATTCTTGCAAAGTAACAAAATCTTTTGCAAAAATCATAATGCTTTACGTTTTTTTATTCTATATCGTCCTACAGACCTCGCCTCCCCGCAATCCGCCCTTCGAACCTCTAACACCGTAATTCAACCTTGGGATCTAGTTTTTTACTGATAGCAGCTACTCCCTTTTTATTATTCCTTTATAAAATTCAGTTACCTTCTGGGCAATACGCTCCTGCACTACAGCTTTGTCAAATTCGTATTGTATGTTAAAATAGGTTTCCATAGATCACTTAACTATTTCTTCATATATTTCTACCATTTTCTTTGCTTTACTTTCCCAACTGAGTTCTAATTGCTTCTTCTTGCAATTTGCTGACAAGAGAGTCAATTCCCCTCGATGTGCATTGATGTAGTCTAATTTCTCGGCAAATCCTATTACGCCTTCTTGATGATTCGTAAGAGGAATCTTATAGCCAATGGTATCATCAACGACAACACCTTGGCCACATGTATCGAAACACAATATAGGTATATTATTGGCAATAGATTCAAGAATAACATGAGGCCCTCCTTCGAACACACTTGTAAAGAAGAAAAGATCTTTCTCTCTCATCATTCGCTGTACCTGTTCGTTGGGAATCTTGCCATACCAAGTACAGATACCGTTTACATCCAGCTCTTCTGCCAGACTCTTGTATTGTTGCACCTCTTCATCTGTGCCACTGCCCACAATGTGCAAGCGGAAATCGTTTGGATTCTTTACTTTTGCAAGTGCTTCAAGTGCAATGGAGAGCTTCTTTGTAGGAATAAAGCGTCCCACCCACAAGAGCTCTATGGGGCGTCCCGTGCAATCTGTATGTTTGTGGCCGTCATTGGGCTTTAGTCCAGTCTCGCCAATTACGGGAACCTCAATGCCATAATTCTTCTTTATCTGTTCTTTTGTGACATCAAGTGCTGCAATGAGTGCATCGCAGTTCTTTATAGCGTCCTTCACAGGTGAGTGCTTTATCTGGTATCGGGTGATGAAGTTCTTGAGCGACTGTTTCAAGCGCACTTTTGCAGGCAAGTCCTGAAGGAACTGCAAAGGTATTTCTCCCATACTGCCAATAGGTCCCCAAACATGCTTTACTCCTTTTATTCTCCACAGAAATCCTGGCTCACGGAAACCAATCATATTGAGCTGGTGTGTTATATCTATGTGGTGTTCCTTACATATTTGCTCGGCAAGTTTTAATGTGCTCTTTTGCCACTTGCGGTAGTAGTAGTAAAAACGCCAGTCTCCTTGGTTCCAACACATATCGCGTACTTTTTGTGGTACAGGATTGTAGAAGAAAGTAATGTTCTCGCGCAGGGGGTGTGTCTTCAGCACCTCCTCTATCTCGTCTCGCCACTCACCCTCAGTTATTACAAAGCATCTGCAATGTTTTGCAATGTTGGTAATCCAGTTCCAGGCCATTCCTGGCTCGCTTCCCCAATTAGGAGCTACAGCATATGCGTTTATAAGTATGTTTAGCATAGATAATTAACTTAATGCTGTTCTTAAAAAATCAATAGATGTTTTGCGTTCAACTTGTAGAAGTTCTTGTACTTTTGAAACATCATAACTTGTATATACAACTTTAGCACAATCTTCTTGATATACAATTCTTGAATCCAGATTCAGTATTGACAAAAGGCTTGTCATTCTCGAATTTTTCTTTCCTGCTCTAGACAGAACTGTATAGAAATTTTTTCCAAGGTTCACAGAGAATGCTGTTCCGTGGAATGAATTAGTAAATACAATCTCTGCATTTTCAAATAACGAGACAAAATCTGCAGGACCTATGTCAACAAGGTTTGTTATGCCTTGTGTTTTCCAGTTGAACATACCTCTTACGCCTACACGGAACACTGGCAGATTGTTTTTCTGTGCATAGTCAAGTGCCAACTCCTGAATTTTTTCAGAAGGATGTACTTCATATATAAGAACGTAGCCTTTTGAATTTGGATTATAATTTGAACTGCAATAATTCCATTCTGCTTTATTCAATAACAAAGTGGGGTCAAGAACGACCTTCGCCTCTCTGCTTGCTACCTCTTTTACAATTTTAGCACCATCTTTTTCTCTTACAGAAATGTTATTCAGATTATTAAGTAGCTCATGAAATTTGCTTTCATACAATTTAGGAAGCTTTGATACTCCGAAACTGGAAGCATATGATATCTTCTTTTTGTTATTGGGCGCGAATGTCAAGAAGAAGGGGGCTAGGTTCATTCCAGTTCCTGGGTTCCAAACCTGATCGCTTCCTACAATATAAGCATCATATTCGTCGCAAGTATCATAAAGTGAATCTATTGTTCTGTATGTTTTTGATAGTTTCGTGTTTGCCTTGTGAAAGTTTTCGAATTTCTTATTCCTTATTCTCATATTTTTCGAGAATAATGGAATAATGTTGTATATTATGGGATTGAGAATACTGAATTTAATAAACTCAATTATTTTGGTTTTAGTAGTTTGCTTTACAAAAGGTCGCGATTTTTGTGTCTTTTTAAAATCGGGGTGCTTGTAATATAGCATATCTATAATCTCAGCATCATATCCCATAAGGTTCAGCTTTTTTTGCGTAGCATATGCCTGTAATTCAGCTCCAAAATTGTTACATTTCAATATTGTTATAATACCTACCTTTTTCATAATAATCCTATTTAACACTATCCAATTTTGCAGCAACCTTTATTGCTTTCTTATATTTAATTTTATTACCACTTTCGTAACCGATTTGAAAGGCAACCATAGCAACCTGAAGAAACCTTTGTTTAGACACATACTTTTATATAATGCGCTGCCAATCAGATTTTTTCGAAAAGCAACTCCAGGATGATATCGCAAAAAATCATATCCATTATATAATCTATTGTTGCTGTTTACCGCTTTTGCCCATGTTTCAGGTATAATATGCAACCCTATTGCTTCTGATAATTTTCCAATGGCTTTACAGTTATTTGCAACAACAAGACTCACACCCTTTTCGTAGTTGTCACAAAAATAACCATGAAAGTCGGCCGCAGTGAAGTCTGCCACTCTTTTCATCGTTGCAAATTTGCAATTCATACACGAATGCCTTGCAGTCATCATAGAAGCAAATATCTTATAAAACTCCGTTTTATTTTGTTCTACAATGCGATTTTTATCTACCACTAAATTGTGATCACCGCCTCCCCACATTCCACCTTCTATCTTTTTGCGGAATCGATTAAATTCATTAGCCTTGCAATGCTGCAAGGTCATATCAATGGCGTCGGTTGAAGGAGGTGCGGAGCACACAAGTTCTATTGTAATTAGATTCTTATATTCTTTCTTGAGGAAGTTCTTTAGCGCTGCGCAATAACAAGGCAAACCGCAGAACAGAACTTCTGTTTCATTATTGAGTTTCTCTTTAACATGGCGATATATACCAGTCGGATTACCCTGGACATATTTTGAATTACAACCTTCTAATAATTCTTCAATGTCATTTGTCAATATGTACGTAGGCCGGTTATTGCGCATTATAACCGTTGCCACATATCCACCCCGTTCAATAATCTCCATGCCCATCTGTGTACAGAAACCACCACTTGCTGCATCTAAACGAATTTTGTCATTTCTGCTCCAAACCGCATAAACCTTTGTCTCTGCAAGTTCAGCACGCTGTGGCACATTGATGGCTGGACAAACTTTCTTACAAGCATTGCAATTCACACATTTCTCAGTGTCTATTTGGGGATACAAAATTCCGCCAATATGATTTATGACAATGGCATCCTTATTACACGAGTCAACACATGCCATACAACCAGTGCAGTTTTTTTGTGAAGTTATTTCTGAGTACATTATACAATATAAGCGATGTGAAGTTAGAATATTTTGCGGATTATATATAGTGGCGTGTAAGCAAGAATATTCGTAAAGTGTCTAGATATGAGCCTAAATGAGTAGTTCGGTCTCTTATATTTGAAAATATACACAATTAGACCTTTTAAAAGTATATCAATGTATATGCATTTCTGATATGTATTAACTCCTTTGAACGTCATTCCCCAGGATAGGCATTTTTCAAGAGGAAGAAGTTTACCACTTAATTCACTATTTTCTCTCACATAAATCATAGTATCATGAGGAGTATATGCTGTTATACCACTATTCAAGACATTGAAACAGTATAAAACGTCTTCCCCTTTTGCCATATTCTCAGGATATTGTGGCAGGATCTCTTTCTTAACTATGAATGAACCTAATCTGAAATTCCATTTTTTATCCCAAATCATTTTGAATGGATTTGGAAGTTGGCAATTTTCTTTTATCGTTGATGCAGGAATGTCGATTTTTCCGGTTCTTGTAATAAAATTACCACACAATATATTGGCTTCAGGGAATAGTTTACCAAGTTCAACTAATGCCTGCAAACAACCCTCACACATCAAATCGTCTGCGTCAAAAAACATAACCCATTCCCCATGCGCTTCTTTGATACCACGGTTGCGAGTCTTAGAAACTCCCTCGTTCTCTTTGTTGATAAGTCTGATTCTACTATCGTTGATAGAATTGACCGCTGCAACAGAATTATCTTTGGAACCGTCGTTGACAACAACGATTTCAAAGTCTTTATAATTCTGTGATAGTATAGAGGATAAAGTTTCCTTGATACAATGTTCTTTATTATACAATGGAATAACTATAGAAATCATTTTATTGGGTTATTTTTCCCATAATCTAGGGAATAATACATGTATGTAATTTGATATAAATGTTATGCAAGCTGGTATTAGACCGTAATTTTTCTTTTTATAATAGAAAAATTCAAATGGGTTAGAACCATTTCCTCCTGGTTTATGGAATGCCTTCCAACGTTCGGTTAACCTTACATTGGAATCACACCATTTAGGTTTACTTGTATGCAGGTCGCATACTCCAAAAACACCTTTGGCTACATATGCTTTCAATCCTTTTTTATGCACCATCAAACTGTAGTCAAAATCTCCCATAGCATGGCGATAGCGTCTATCATTGAAACCAATCTGTTCAAAGATGAAGCGTGGTATGAGCACAATGTTGCCATGGAAAACAACGCATTCTTTTTCGCTGCTTACATCTTTGATCAATTTGCCGTTTTGGGTATGTCCGCCATATGTTATTTCCTCTTCATTTGAACTTGAACAACAACTTCCAATTATCACAGTCTCATCTTGTTTATCTTCAGAGCAACTTACCAAACGTTCTATTGAATTTCTTCTTAAGTAGGTGTCATCATTCAACCAAAGATAATAGTCGTAGTTGCCTTTTGCGGCTTCTTGCCATGCTGCATACATTCCTCGGTTCCAGAACAAGTTGCCATCACCTTCTATAATATTTACATAAGGGAATTGGTCCCTTACAACCTCAGGCGTACCATCCGTACAACCGTCGTTTGTAAGGAAAATATCAACTTTGTAATTGCCATTATTATGTATTGTTTGTGCTTTAATGTTTTCTAAGCATTGTATAGTTTGTGCTCTTCGATTGAAAACAGTCATGACAATAGCTATATGTTTCATATCAATTGTTTTGTATTATGAATATGTTTTGTGAACGGTAATATTATAAATGGTAACGCAGGATATAGTGGATAATTCATCAATTGCTCTCCTTGAAACAAAAGGGCTACTATAATCGGAACTATCAATTTATTTCCAAATGCCATACATAGCAAAACAAAATATACAATAAGTGCAATAACCCCCATTTGTGCCGCATAATTGCTAAAAGCATTACCATGACCTAAATTTTCGCCCCAAAGAAACGAGTGATCAGCATATCTTGTTCTTTCATTTAATCCATTTCCTACTAAGGGATGCTTTTTTATATAATGTACGTCGAATAATAGTGAACCAAGTCGAGTGTTTGAAAAATCGCCACCCTGTGCCAATGAATTTTCTGTTTGCTCTTGCAGTTTTGCCCCTACAAAATCAAGATTATTGTACGCATAGAATAAAGCACCAATGATTAATGGGAGATAAAAAGTATATGTAACAAACTTCTTTTTTGTTTGTGTCATATAATAGTAAATTATTATTACAAATAAACAGATATATCCAGTGGTACTAATGGTCGTAATTAGTGCAATAAGTAATATAGTAACCTTCTTCCTATTTTGTACTATAAATGTTTTTAGATTGTCTATATAAAAAAGTGGTACTAACATTAAGTAACATGCAAAAGCACCCGGTTCCCAAAAAGGTCCAGAATTGCGCAATTCGCTAATATTTAGACTGTTGAATATAAATATGGAATTGCGATCATCTGCAATTGGGAACAAATTTGGTACTTTAAAACCAACATACTCCAATGTAAAGAAAACTACTGATACTAATGCAAAAAAATACATTACATTAAGATATAAATCCCTAAAACGATCTTTAAGAATCCACATTATAGTGGCACCAAATAAAACCTTAGCCAATACATTGATAGAACCGAGAAGTGAGATACTTCCCAAAACCCAATATTGCCCAAGGAAAATACAAATCAACATTATACAGTATTTCCATAATTTATGCCTTTTTGATAAGTCCTTTCTTAGGAGCGAATATATAAATGCAATACCCCCCGTAATACCAAACAATATCGGTACGTTTAAATGTGGACTACCACTCATTAGAACAAGAAGCGACATTAATATGACATCGGTTTTTTTAAAATTTTCCTTTTTCATATTTAATTAAATTAGCCATTCTTTTTACTATGGAACAGAATAGTTGTATATGTTTCTTTCAATTTTCTTATAATGCTTAAAGGATTATGTCTTTTAAGTGCCAAATATTTGCAACTATTGGTATTTTTATTATTTATAATATTTTTATATAGTTTTATTATTTTTATCGCTATAGAGTGAGGTACAACAGGAGAACCCATGTATGTTTCATCGTAGTCCATCAATGTTGGTATGCCACCGATATTAGTGGCGATTGTAGGCATTCCCAAATATTGTGCTTCAGCTAAGCTATTTGGACTGTTGTCGATATATGAGGGGTGGACATACATTGTCGCATTTTGCAGAATCTCTATCACCTCTTCGGGTTGTTTAATACCTAAGTAGTTGATGTTCATGTTGACAGAACGTAGTCCGCAGGAATTCTCTATTAGTCTAATTATTTTGTGGTTGCCCTTTATGCCAATAATATCCCATTCAAATTCTATGCCGCTCTCTTTCAAAATTTTTGCTGTTTTGAGCACAATGTCGAATCCTTTATATATAGTTGGTGACAATGTTGAAACAATTCTCAAATTTCCTCCTTTATATTTCCACTTCTCAGCTTTATAGAATGGTGCGCGCAGCACCTCATCAATATGAAAATATTGTATATTCGGGTTGTAGAGTTCTGCAATCTCTCTATCCCACTGCGTACGACCAATTACATATTTGCACCTTTTTAGGTGTTCTTTCTCTCTTTCTGCCATAACTCTCATTCTGCGGTTGTTGAATACCAATCCGTTGCGCAACCAGAATTCCCTTATATCAGTAATAGACATAAAATCATTTTCGCTGACGCCAGCAGGATAAGATATATTAGAGACTGCACACAAAAGGCCTTGAAGATGGACTACACACGGAATGTCTGTTTCATCCACTATATAGGCCAAATTTGATTCTGTACCAAATATATGTATTATATCGGGATTAAAATCGCTTATAACCTCTTTTAAAGGATTTACTATAGATTTGTCAAAGACATCCTTTTTGTATCCATACCAATAGTAGTATAATTTCTTTAATATACCTCTGCTGGGGATATGTATAGGGTAGTACAAGGTGTTGCCACGTTTCTCTTTTTTTAATGGGATTGGTGTTACGAAAGCTAATGCCAATTCTATATTTTGTTCCTTCTCAAGGTATTGTTGTAATGCGGCGATCCAACCAACGCCGTTGTATCCGTTTATTTGAGAATCGTATAAACCTTTAGAAGGAGAAATAATTAAAACTTTCATCTTTAATTAAAAGCAATCTTCCTGATAATTTGTATAATATACTTGTCATAGCTTAATATCGCAATAATATTACTATGAAAGTTTTATTGTAAATTCGATGAAATATTTAATCGTTGATAAAATTTTTACATCTTTTTACCAAGTTTTCAGCATATTGTTTCCATGTCGTTTTATTTTTAACTACATTATTTATTGAAAACTTATTGTTGATTTTAAATTCAGGTACCAATTCTCCATTCTTCCAATCCATTACCCAAAACAAATCTCTAATACCATCAAATCTACATATATCATCTTGTCCCTTTGTTGCTAAATCTGTAAAAATCACTGGAGTCTCTAATCCAAGGCATGGTAAAGCGCAATGAATTCTAGATGTAACCACTAATTTTGCTCTAGAATATAATTTTACCAATCTTTCTGCTTCTTTTAATCTATCTTCATCTGTAGGAAAATTGTTCTTATATTCTTCATTTTGCTGACTTATATACTCAGCATTCAACAAAGTATCTTCCGTGAAATATTTTTTATAGGCAAGATAAAATGTTACTAACGCCATCCTTTTTCTAAAGAATCCTTTTTTACTTGGATGTTTTTTCGCTATCTTTTCAATTTTTGGCCAATTAAATATCAAAAAAACAAAGTTTTTTAAGAGTGTAAAATACCCCTTATCTACTTTATAAGAAGGATCAACAAAATAACACTTATCATCTTTTTCTTCTGATTTGTACTTTTGACCTAACGTGAGAGTCATACATGCAGAAAAGTAGGCGTCTATGCCCTTTTCCTTAAGATGTTCTGTTGTATAATAATCACGGCATCCAATTGGAGCATACTTCTTCAAATATGATATACTCTCATCTGATAACAAACCATCTATAGCACTTGAATTAAAGTGAGTAGATACGAACAATGGGGTGATTTTATTAGATGGAGGCCACTGAGTTATGTCATGCATATACCATGCATTCATAATAACCTTACACTCTTCGTCTTTGTAATCTTTTAATCTTTCTCGATTAATAAAACCATCAATTGACGGTAGGTATTGTGAGGAGGCTAGAGCTTGTACATAATCTCCAATATTACATTCTTTATGACCACGAACAGATAATAATTTATACTTCATAATTATTTTTTGATTATTGTTTTTTGTTTGATGGTGTATTGATTATTTACATCATAAAGATTTATCTACAAAGGTTTAGAGAGCCATTCATCGTTTAATTTTCTGAAGGATTGTTTCAGAAATGAAATTTCTCTCATTTTCGTTAAGACCAATAAATCCGATAATGACTGTTTCAATAAGTATAACTACTGCACTTTGCGTCAACAATGATATTAAATCAGTGGTAGGGATATATTCACTTTTAATAAAAAACAAACCTAATAGAGGAAGTGAAACTAATATTATTGGTAATAAAACTTTACGAGCAAACTGTTTCAAACTGAGATTGATGATTTTTTTAAGATATAAAACACGTACTATCAACGTACATATGAGAATAACTGTTCTTGCAGCATATACAAGACTAGGTGGCAAACCTAATTTGCCAACTATATAGGCCAATGGGATATTTATGAGCAGTATTACACTTATTACAACTTGGTATGTCTTAATTTTGCCAGTTGCAAAAATAGTGACCCAAAGCGGACCTGATAGTGTGTCAACAAGTACACCTAAAATGATAAATATGCATATTGTTATTGTGTGCGGAGGAATATCGCCAAGCCACAGATAAAGAAGGTATTCTAAATTAAATATTATTGGTACAGCTAAATACAACATGATGAGAAAAGAGAACTTTGCTGATTTGAATATGAGATTATGTTGTCTTATACGATCTTGTTGAGCTTCACTCTTTGTTAGTTGGGGATTAAGTGCAACTTGGAAATTGTTTGCAAATCCTACAATAATGCTATTTACTTGGTTAGCAATACCAACTGCAGCATTACAAATAACACCATAGAAAAAATTGATAATAATACTCAACCCTTGTTCCATTCCAACATTAGCGAGACTTCCCAAAATCGTCCATTTCGAGAAATCTACTATATCTTTCATTATTGTATTATTTGTTGTACTTACTAGTTTAATTCCAGGTAGCTTTTTCAATGTATATATAGTATTTATAATCAGCACGATGAACATTGATACGAAAGTAAACATTGCATAGGATATCAGTTTGTCAACTGGACTAATATATAGCATGTACGCAACCAATAATTTAAGAATAGCTTCAAGTATTCCAATATAGGCGTAAATGCTCATTCGCTCATAAGAGATGAGCGCGGCATTCAACGGACATCGTATAATGCTTATAACACAGGTGATAACAGAGAATTGATATACCCAATTAGCAGCATGCAATCTGCTTTCAGGAATCACTAGTTGAGTGTTAACAAACCATAGTCCAATGGTCTCGGCTACAATCAGAAATAAAATAGACAAAATGAGATGAAGCCTAAAACAACTACTGAAAACTTCCTTGATATTCGGACTTTCCTTGCCCAATTCATAGGAGAGAAAACGCTGTGTTCCACTCAATAGTGAATTATTGATGAAAGTAAACAGTATAACTACACCTCCTATTAGTGTGTATATACCATAGTTTTCTGCTCCTAGAACCTGAAGCACTATACGACTTGTGAAAAGCCCAATGATCATTGTTAACAACATTCTGAAATACAGGTATATTGTATTCTTCGCAATGGTGCTATTCGATGTGCTACCTTTCATTTTTTAATTGTTTCAAAAGTTTGTCAAAGTGCATTGATGCGCAAAAAATGTGCACTCTTTTACCATCTTTCAATTTGGAAGGATAGAATAAATAGAATGTATCATCAACAACCAAACCGCTTGCTTTGTACATGTATGGGATTCGATGAAAGCCGTTCGAGTGTAACAGAGGCTTCCTAAAAAAACTATATGAGAGACCATCTTTTGACTCGCCTAAAAGAATCTCTGTCCCCCTCTCTGGGGTTACCAAAGAATAGTATTTGCCTTTATAGTCAAAGATATCTATATGCCAAAAATCAAACCCCTTATAATAGTTCTGCCTAGCAATCCCCTCAAACTTGAAATAAGAAACCTGCAATGCTCCGTCAATTCCAAAGATAGCAATGCTTCTTGGTTTCTTTTCAAGACCTGGGGTGTTGTCACCCATATTAGGAGAATACACGGCTAAACACTTGGTTTTGCTGTTGATGTTGTACACAACTGGAGCTGCAAGATACATCGATTTATTGTCTGGGTTGTCGCAGAAGTTCTTTGTAGGCCCAAACTCCTTGCCGTCGAAATAGCGCCCCATCATATTCTTGTAGCCGCTTTCTGATCTAGTGTTGACAGTATCACTTTCTTTCCAAAAAATCCATAGTTTTTCACCATCGTAGTGCATGTTGCAATCAGCATTATATCCACTTTCGTGAGGACCTTGTACTATGCCTACAAAATTCCAATTTAGTGGTGGAGTGACATCATCGCTATCGCCATAGTATAATAGTGGATTCTCGTATTTGCTATCATAGTTAGGGTAGGGGGTTACCACCATCCACCATTTGTGTCCAGCAAAGCCCTCAGGGATATATCGCACACATGGATGTATGAGCCAATCGCCGTATTTGTTGTCTATGGTGTTTAGAGTTTCAACGTCAATGTTCAGTTCTTTACCTGGGGACATGGCAACAGGTGTCCTAAAAACAAATTTTAATATGTTGTTGCATATTCTCTTTATAATAGCCATAATTTGTTACTTGTTTTTACTTTTTGTAATAACATTTATTTGTCAATTGTATTCAAACATTTACAATTACATCTTAATCATGTAGTTATTTGTCAAAAATATATTATATTTACTCTCTTCTAATATGCAACTCAAAAGCTTCGGGGTGTTGTGCAATAAATCTTTGGGCATCTGTTACGACCAAAGCTAGATATCCGCCACCACCTGCTCCTGGCATCTTCCATGCGAGAACGTTTTCCATCACACTGTAGTGAGCAATGGCTTCTGCTATATATGAATTGTCTAGCTCGGGATGACCAATGTATGTGGGCGCAATCATTCCTGGGAACATAGCAGTCTGTGCTTCAAATGAGGCTCTATATGCTGCAGCAAATGCATTGAGGTCGTGAGCGATGATGGCATTCCAGCATGCTTCTGCTGCATCGGCAAGTGCTTTTACCTTGGCGGGGGTGATGTCTTTCCCCTCTGCGGGGTTCCATTGGAATCATAACCAAATGTTCCTCTAAGAAGCGGAGGGTCATTTCGTCTGTAGTGTTCTCCACCTTCTTGGGCCAGAAATTATTGTCATAATAATGTCTGCATAGACCGGGTACACAGATACCAATAGAATCCTGCGCTCCAGAAATGTGTCCATCGCCTCGCTCGGGATTGTTCTCAAAACAGAACACCAATCTAGCCAACATTTCAGGATTCATCTTAGGCAGTTTGACTGGCCATATCTTCTGAATAGCCTTGCGAGTGCTAGTGCTCAATCCACAACGGTCGCGTACTTCAAATGTTGGTTCCAAAGATATTGTAAGCGCCCAACCTGGATGATGCATACTGACATAGGGCTGGTCAATCCATGTGCCTGCAAGGTCGAGTCTTGTTGGAATGGCTGAATGTTGAACGTTGAGCGTTGAACGATTCGCGTTATCTTCCTCTTGAGAACTTAATGCCGCCTTGAGTGAACTAGAACTGCGGGCTTGCAGACCTTCAGCGGGAGTGCGTTCCAATTCTATATATTGTATGCCTCTTTCTTCGCATAGTTGGCGCTTGGCATCGCTGCCACCTTCTGCGTTTACAACAAATATATCGGGTTGTACGATGTCTAGGGTAGGAATAAAGTCAATAATACCGCGACCTTGGTTGATATACGCTTCTTTGACAGTCTTAATATTTTGCACCATAAACAAACGTTCTTCCTCGGGGAACATTGGCTTACGATGTTTATATTCTAGATAGGTGGCATCGGAACCGATACCGACATAGAGGTCGCCAAATTGTGAAGCTTGCTTGAAGAATTCAATGTGACCACTATGAAGCAAATCATAGCAACCTGATACAAATACTTTTTTATTCTTACTCATATTGGGACGGATGAAAGTTAAAGAGGAGAGAAGACTTCGTCTGACAACTGACAACTGACAACTGACAACAGTCAAGGGACAAGAGACAAGGGTCAAGGGTGAAGGGGCAAGAGAGCGATGGGCTTTGAGTTGTGAGCTGATTTAATCTTTTTCCCTCTTATTTGATCCTATAGCCCTGAATTTATTTGTTAATGTATTTTTACTTATATTCAATACTTATTTTGTATGTTAAAATACCTGTACATTTTTGGTATATATGGTCAGGGGCCTCACTGCCTTCGCAATTTAAACTTCCTTCTACAAATTTCTCACACTCTCTTGCCATAGTGTAAATTACATTCTTTAAGTCGAAGTAAAAAGAGGTGCACTCTCCATTTAGACACTCAAATATGAAGTTCGCTTTTGAATTTGGTGATAAAGTTATAATTTTATTTTCATTTAGAACTCCAAAAATAGATTTATGAATGACTTCATACTCTATCACATTATTTTCAATATTGGGGAAAACTGCAGAGACTAATCTTTCATCTCCGACTTATTCAATGAATAGGTCTCGGGGCTATTTGACTAAATTCTCTTTTATCCAATTGCTATCAGCCAAACACTTTGTCCATGCTGCATTTCTGCCACTCCTTATTACAATCAGTTTGTCATCTTCATCTATATATTTCATTAACAAGTCTCGAATGTTTGCGGCAGAATCCTTTGTAACAACGGCCCAGGTGGATTCTGTTAATCGTCCCCATATTGGAAATTGTTTGATGGCCTGTATTAATGTATCATAATTTCTATTGGGATATGATAAATCGTATGATATGATGTAGCAATGTTCTTCCATATATTAAAATGGTAAATCATCTGTTTCTGTTATGTTACACGAGGCGGTATCAGTATATTCAAATTCTTTTTTACTTATCCACTCATCTTTCCAATCCGTGTACTTATACTCTCTAAGGTTCCCATTCTCTTCAAAAATGTCTTTGTTGAAGTTAAGTTGAAATACTTTGTCCATCTGTCTTTCCCAAGTATAAAAAGATGAACTAGTGGAATTTTCATATTCATCAGATCTGCTCCATCCTAAAAGTTCTAATAGATTACATAAATCCTTGTAATCTTTAATCCAAAATCCAAAATTTATTTTAAGTATTTCAGATAGTCTTCTTACTATAGGATGAGTCATTTTCATCAAATTCGCGGCTCCTTCACTACTATTTTTATTAAATTCGACTAATGAGTCTATAGTATTTTCAAGATTCTTCGTTACATTCTCCAGTTGTTGCGCCAGATTAAATTGGCGAGCCTTTGATTGATTATCCAAAAAAGATTGAAATAAGCCTGCTAATTGCTCTTTTAAATAATGTAAAATATCAGCAGATGTCTCAAATGATTTAATATTGTTGTTTGACGCCAAACCTTTTATCTCTTCAATGAATTGGTAAATCCTTGTGTCATCAGCAAATTTGTACTTAATAGTAGTATTCTCTTTGTTGACAGCATAAGTTTCATATTCTGTAAGAATACTTTTATCAATAAATATATATACTTGCTTGTTGTGCCTTATGGCCGTTCTTAATTCTTCATTACTTATGGACCAATGACTTTCATTTGATTTTGATCCGAATCGCCCTCCGATTATGGAAACCAAAATATCAATATTGTTAATTTCTTTATAACAATAATTTTCTAAATGCTCTTTATTGCCGTATGGTATGTTTCCATCTTCGTTTCTTACAGATTCATATCCTAATGATTCTATAAAATTGGAAATATCTTCTCTTGTTTGCTTCAAATCGTAATATGTAGAACTAATAAAAACTCTTGGTTTTGCCATATACTTTATTGTTTATGTTATTTTTCAACTTCGGCTTTCGTCCCCCTGCTAGTTGGGATAATGCGGGATGTTGAGAGTTGAGCAAGGAATGATTAAGGGTGAAAAATTGAAGTTGAGATTATCTTTTATCAACGTGATTACACGGATTACATGGTTTTGTTCGCTCGATGGGGTACCTTAAACTCGTTTTAATATTTCATCTGGCGTAAAACTGAGGCGAATGATGGTACATAGACTGCGCCCCATGTCTTTGACTGATGCTCCGAGTAGCCAGACTGCTTCATCAATGATTAGGTAGCGGTCGTGTACTGCTTGCGGAAGTTGCACTCTCTGAACGGGAGCGCATTGTTGATTATGTCTCTGAAAATCGAGTTCTACTTGTTCGCGGTAACGGGTGTGTACGACGCATTCAACTCCTTCTGCTCGTTTATCCAGAACAAGTAATGTGCGTTCGTCAACGTATGGGTCTATCAATATCAATCTCTTCGATGCTGAACGAACAAGGGCTGAAATAAATGTGTAGGCATCCCAAACGCAACCAGTGGAGAATAGTTGTTCGGTGGTGGGAGCAGGTGATAGTTCATCCATTCGTGTTAGGACTTGCTCTATTTTTTCTTCCGTATCCCTTTGATGCTTTTCTAGTAATTCGACCCTTTGAAATAACCCTGCATTTTGAGAAATAAATCTTCTCATGGAAATAAAGGCTTCCATAATACGAATGCTCACCTCTACAGCAGTTGCACTCTTCAACACAGCGGACAACATTGCTACCCCTTGTTCGGTAAATGCATATGGGAGCGTTGTTGAATGCTTAAGCGTTGCAAACCGGTCACAATTTGTGACTAGATCTCTTAACTCTTCCTTAGATAACTGAAAACGAAAGTTGTCTGGAAAACGTGCAATGTTTCTTTTTACCGCTTGATTCAAAACTTTTGTTTCTACACCATATAATTTAGCCAAATCTCGATCAAGCATAACTTGCTCATTCCGTATTCTTAAAATAAAAGCGGTTAAGTCTTGATATTGCAAGATTTCTTTCTCGCTTTTAACTAATGGGAATATGCTTGCGTCTTCTTTATTCATAGTGCAGTATGGGATTAGGAAGAATAGAAAAGGGGAAGGAAGAGAGTTTGACGATTAACGTTTAAGGTTGAGAGAATGTCTTCGGCGTATCTCGGGTATTTACAAGGATGTAATGTGAGTGATTATAGATGAAAGTTGAGAGATGAGGGTTTAGAGTTTAGAGGCTATGCAGCCAACGGCCTATTGTCAACGGACAACCGTCATGGCTAGGTTGTTTTATAATGCAAATACAAATGTATGATATTTTATTTAAATTCTACTTGTTTGTAGATAAAAAAGTCTTTGCCCTGCAATTTAATGTTCCTTCTGATGTTGATAATTTCTTTTAACAACGTGATGACACGGATTGAACTGTTTTTTCTGTGTTTTTTGTATCAACGTGATTACACGGATTTATTCTTAGATTATTGACGCATAGCTTCGCTTGCTGGGATTAAACTGTTTTGCTATGCAGGACAAGGAATCTGTTGAGATTTTTAACAACGTGATGAAACAGATTGAACTGTTTGTTAGCTGATATCTCGCTAATTCTTCGTTAGCTTGATAGACGTGATGGCACTGTTTTATCTGTGTTTTTTATCAACGTGATTGAATGGATTTTGCTGTTTTGCTGCCACTTTTGTGTTTAAGGTGCTGTGGGTCAGTGGTGTGGGTGATGGCGGTAGGGGTGGCGGTAATTTTTTTTGTTGCACTTGCTGCCATGCTTCTGCCACTGTTGCTGCCATTGTCACTGCCTCGGTGTTTATTGAGATTTAGGGCGGGAGTGGCAGTAGAACAGTAGAATGCGCACTGGATTTTATGGTGAGGGGTGTCCTTGTGTGCGCGTGGTGTTGCGGCTGAAAAAGGTCTAAGGTTTTTTTGAAAAGGGTAAGGCCTTTTTTGAAATAGGTTAGACTTTTTTTACACAAGGGTTGACCTTGTTGATTAAGTGTTAAGAGGCGGAGCTAGAGCCTGATAACGGTCAACAGACAACAGACTACGAGGCTAAAGGCATGCCACAAATATTTTTGTTTAACCACGAATGCGCTTTGCTTCACTAATGGACACGAATTGCTTTGCAGGGTGATTGCTGGTTTTACCAATAAACACCTAATGCACAATACGTTCCCATATTAGTTCTTCAAAATTACCAAAGTTGATTAACAGCCCCAATTTTAAATCTGTGGCCTTCAAATAGTTAATAGTTTGGGCACGATGCACGTTATCTAAACATGAAACTGCTTTTAGTTCAACTATTATCTTGCCATAGCATACAAAATCGGCCTTGTAGGTTTGATGTAGTTCAACACCATTATATGAAATTGTTAAATCTTTCTCCCGCTCATAGGGAATTCCATGCTGTTGAAATTCAAGTTCTAATGCTTCTTGGTATACTGCTTCGAGAAAACCTGCTCCTAATGTTCGGTGTACTTTCATGGCTGCGCCTATAATTTTAAAGCATTCTTCCTTGTAATAAACCATAGTCTTGTATTTGTTTAACCACAAATATATTTTTTTTAACCACTAATGCGCTTCGCTTCACGAATTGACACGAATATTGACTGGCAACTTTTGTTTTGTTATTAAATTATTTGTGCAGATCCGTGTAGATTCGTGGTTCCCCTTAATTATAGTACCGCAAATGTTTTTTAACCACGAATGCGCTTCGCTTCACGAATTGACACGAATTTATTGGCTAGCAACTTTTGTTTTGTTATTAAATTATTCGTGTTGATTCGTGTTGATTCGTGGTTCCCCTTAATTATAGTACCGCAAATGTTTTTTAACCACGAATGCGCTTCGCTTCACGAATTGACACGAATTTATTGGCTAGCAACTCTTATTTTGTTATTAAATTATTCGTGTAGATTCGTGGTTCCTTTTATTAATAGTACCGCAAATGTTTTTTTAACCACGAATACGCTTTGCTTCACGAATGGACACGAATATTGACTGGCAACTCTTATTTTGTTATTAAATTATTCGTGCAGATTCGTGTAAATTAGTGGTTCCATTTAAAAAGAATGAGCTTCGCTTCACGAATTGACACTAATCTATTTATTAGCAACAAGATGTGAGGTTTAGGACGATTAGATGTCTATGCGCTTCAGCAGGTATAATGTGCCACAAGAGCGACGGTAGCGGCGAATGTTGGGGAGGTGAGCTAGGAAACGACCAAAATGGGTGAGACTGCCCAAACGGAGTTGGGAACCGGCCTTGCTGCGGAGGATGTCGAATATCTCGGTGGTGGTGTATTTCTGGGCTTCTGTATCTTCCTCTGCTGCGACTTGGAATGTGTTGTAAAAATATTGTTCCAATGGGGTGCGGACCTGAAATTGTCGGTTGTGCTGGATGACTTGTTCGGTTTCTGCGTCATCAAACCAACTGCGCTCGCCAGAATTGAGGGCGGCCATCACTTGGGCGTATAGCTGAAAATGATTGATGGCATGGTTGATCTGGATGGGGGCGGTGAGTTCTATGCCTATGAAACGGCGACAACCGGAGGGGTCGGACAGGATGTCGTTCATATTGGTAGTGGCGATGAATGACGCGCGGCGTGGCAGGTCTTCCATGGTGCTGCCGTAAGGACGCTTGGTCTTGACTTGCGAGAGCTGTATGACGTTCTTGAGAAATCCTTGTTGCACGCTCGGGGAGATCTTGTTGAATTCGTCGAGATTGATGAGTAGCAGTGAACTCATGGCGTAGAAGACTTCCTTTTTGTTCTCGAGCAGGAGGTTGTCGGTGTATCCCCAGCGTAGTTCTGGGGGTAGGAGGTTCTTGCAGAAGGTGGACTTGCGGTAGCCTTGGGGTGAGATGAGCAGGGGTACGATGCTGTTGCCGTATCTGTGGTTGCTGCCCATCCATTGTGCTACTGTGGCCAGGAGCCAGGTGCGAAACCATTGTGGCCATTCTGGTAGTGAGGTCGGTACGGTGGCGGCTAGGTCGCCGATGTGGTCATGTCCATCCCAGTGACCGACGGTGCTTTGCAAGTAGTGATAGACGGGATCGTAGCGGCGTATTTTGTTGGAGTACAAATAGCGCTTGATATCTGCATCCCAGACTTCTATTCCGGCATGGTGGAGGTCGATGATGAGTCCGCGTTGCACACTTTCATCTACGACTCGCCAGCCATATATCCATTTGTCATATTCGCGATACTCGGTGACACCGCGTACTTCGTCGTAGCGAAAGGCGTAACGGTGATTGAGTTCTCGTATCATGCGTTCGGTGAGCGAAAGGCTTTTTTTATCGCTTTCGTTGTTTGTTTCTGCTGTCGGGAAGATGGTTTCGAGTTTTGCTCGATCACCTATTTTCAATGGCTGGGCATCGGGATTATAATAGGGGTTGTCATCAAACGAGAGCGGAAAATGGCCGTGCAGCGGGTTCTCGGTGTCGGGTGTGTTGATCGGTCGCACGGTGTGTCCTAGTGCAACTGAATATATCGCTGCGGCATGGGTGTAGGCTTCTTCGCAAAAGCGGGTGGCGCCTGCTTCGGTTGCTGGCAAACTTTCGTCTGGGCGGCTTACTCTGACCAGCACGATGATGTTGTTGCCCTGTGTGCCTATGAATGAGGCGAGGGTGAAGGGCAGAAGTGATGTGGCGTATTTGGCGGCGGAGAGTGCATCGGTGTGTTTTTGTCCGGTCAGTTCTAGGGCGACTATCCCATTAAACTGTGTCATCTCGATTTTGCCGTCGACTGTTTTCTTGAATTCTGCCGAGGGGTATATCTGCGGAAGTGATTGCATCTGCTGGGTGATGTCTCCGCCGTAACGATGTATTTCGCGTAGACGCTGTGTGGTCTTCTGTGTTGTGTTTGAGCGTAGTCGCTCAAGGAGGTCTTGACTGGTTGTCAATGAGCACTTGATTGAATGGTGCTTGTCTGTGGTTTGGCGGGTGAAACGCCATGTTTTTTGTTCGTTTTTCATGTCTGATATAAGTTTGTAATGTTATCTCGCTAATTCTTCGTTAGCTCGATGGGGGGGCATACTGTTTCATATGTGTCATCGTTTTGTTTTTCTTTTTACAACGTGATTGAACAGATTTAACTGTTTTGCTGGCGCGTTGAAACGATGTGTGAGATCTGTTTCATCTGTGTCATCGTGTTGTTATTTCTTTTTACAACGTGATTATACAGATTTAACTGTTTAGTTCTGATATCTCGCTAATTCTTCGTTAGCTCGATGGACTGATGTCACTGTTCTGTCTGTAACACCGTGTTGCTTTTCTTTTACAACGTGATGACACTGATGACACTGTTGTTTTTACTGATATCTCGCTAATTCTTCGTTAGCTCGATGGGCTGATGGCACTGTTTTTGCTGTAACACCGTGTAGTTTTTTTACAACGTGATGACACTGATTGAACTGTTTTGCTGGCGCATTTAGATGTTTGAGATCTGTTTCATCTGTGTCATCGTGTTGTTATTCTTTTTACAGCGTGATTGAACAGATTTAACTAGTTTGCTAGCGCATTTAGATGTTTGAGATCTGTTTCATCTGTGCCATCGTGTTGTTTTTTTTACAACGTGATTGAACTGATTGCACTGTTTTGTTCTGATATCTCGCTAATTCTTCGTTAGCTCGATAGACGTGAAAGCACTGTTTTTTCTGTGCCATCGTGTTGTTTTTCTTTAACAACGTGATTGAACAGATTGAACTGTTTTGCTGGCGCATTTAGATGTGTGAGATCTGTTTTATCAGTGTCATCGTGTTGTTTTTTTACAACGAGATTGAACAGATTGAACTTGTGGATTAGTAAATGTTCGCTGCGAATCTCTTGATTTGTAGTTTCTCTTGTCCGAAGTTTATAAGTAAAGCAATTTGTAATCCCGTTGCTTTAAGGTAATTAATTACTTGAGCTTCGTAAATGGGATCTAGTTCTTTTACCGCTTTTAATTCCACTATGACCTTGTTGTCAATTACAAAGTCTGCAATGAAATTACTTTCTAGTAATCTTTCGTGAAAATATATTGGTAGGTGCTTCTCGCGTTCAAATAGGATCCCGTTTTCTTCTAAGACTATACTTAATGCTTCTTGATAAACTTTTTCAAGGAAGCCGCTTCCTAATTCGTTATGAACGGTAAAACAAGCATCTATTATTTGACTTGTTGTTTCTTGGTATAGATACATTTGCTCTTAGAAGTTTTCTGCGATATGATTGAATAGATAAGTGTTGAAATCAACTGTATAAATTCAGTTTTATACATTCGTTAGTGATTGAATCTCATTACCTATGATTTTCTGTTTCTTCTGCGATATCATGTTTTTTACAACGAGATGACATTGATGACACTGTTTTTTTTACTGATATCTCGCTAATTCTTCGTTAGCTCGATGGACTGATGTCACTGTTCTGTCAGTAACACCGTTTTGCTTTTCTTTAACAACGTGATGACACTGATTGAACTGTTTTTTTTACT
>JAEIGA010002778.1_pt1 | contig 27689 bp, 25 predicted proteins | sample 9270691 | NCBI WGS metagenome assembly JAEIGA01 (sample SAMN17057246, study PRJNA624740) | gut metagenome | biome: biome; isolation source: fecal sample | host: Bos grunniens | place: China: Xizang | collected 2019 | reverse complement strand
TAAATACCATCGACATCGTTGGCTCGTCGATTGCAATTGGATCGAGAGCCTCTGGATTCTCGTAATCGCAGATAGTGTCGCCTATCTCAAAGCCGTCAATACCGATAAGTGCACAGATATCGCCTGATTTCACTTCCTCCACTTTCATACGACCCAGACCCGAGAAGGTGTGTAGCTCTTTGATCTTGCAGCGCACCTTGCTGCCATCTTTCTTGGCAAGGGTCACGTTTTGACCATTCTTCAAGACACCACGGTGTACGCGTCCCACAGCGATACGACCCAAGTATGGACTATAATCCAAGCTGGTGATAAGCATCTGTGGTGTACCGTCCAACATCTCTGGTGCAGGCACATGCTCAATGATGGTGTCCATCAATGCAGTGAGGTCAGAGGTTGGCTTATGCCAATCAGTGGACATCCAGCCGTTCTTAGCCGACCCGTATATGGTTTGAAAATCCAATTGCTCCTCAGTCGCATCAAGGTTGAGCATGAGGTCAAACACTTCCTCCTGTACTTCGTCTGGACGGCAGTTAAGTTTATCGACTTTGTTAATGACTACGATAGGTTTAAGATTTAGCTCCAAGGCTTTTTGTAGCACAAAGCGCGTTTGCGGCATGGGTCCTTCAAAGGCATCCACGAGGAGCAGTACACCATCCGCCATATTCAGTACGCGCTCCACCTCACCACCAAAGTCGGCGTGCCCCGGAGTGTCAATCACGTTGATCTTGTAGCCCTTGTATTCAATGGCTACGTTTTTCGCCAAGATGGTAATACCACGTTCTCGCTCTAACTCGTTATTGTCAAGGATGAGTTCGCCTTTCTGTTCGTTGTCGCGAAAGAGGTTAGCGGTGTACAACATCTTATCAACCAAGGTGGTTTTACCGTGGTCAACATGTGCGATAATTGCTATATTTCTGATGTTTTGCATAACTCTTTATATAGTTAAAGGCATATCTTGTAAGCCCATAATTAGTCATTTTATAAAAAAGTTCGCAAAAGTACAACTTTTTTCTCACATACGCAAGCGCACACGTGAAAATCTCAACGAAAAGTGCTACTTTACCCTATCTATTTCGCTATATTCCGAAAAGAATTGCTACTTTTGCACAAAAAATAATGTAGTTTATGAAATTTATAGGTAATGTGGTTTGGCTCGCATTAGGTGGATTACTAACCGCAATTCTGTATTGGATAGTAGGATGTATACTCTTAATGACTATCATCGGCATTCCTTTTGGAATACAACTATTGAAGATTGGAAAATTTGCACTTTGGCCGTTTGGGCACGACTTTATTCCTGCGAACACCCCAGCTGGCTGTTTGCAGATATTTTTCAACGTAATATGGTTTTTGTTAGGTTGGTGGGAAATTGCACTCACACATCTTATTTTTGGGCTTTTGCTCTGCTGCACCATTATAGGTATTCCATGGGGATTGCAACATTTTAAACTTGCTATAGGCTCTCTATTCCCATTTGGCAAAGAGATTGTCTAATAATTATAGAAACCACGAATTTACATCAGAACATACATCCATAAATATTAATCACCCGTTTCCGCCCATTTCATCGATAGTTTCCCTATGGCATATAGATAATATAGCCAGCTACTCCTGCGAGGATGATTAACATTATTGGATGGGACAAAAAAGAGAGTAGCGACTTCATCCGTATAGCATCAATTCGAATGAACTGCGGCAAAATTGTTAGCAAACATACAACCACGAAAATAAACCAACTATGCCAATCTATAAAACTAACCGAAGGCTGATTAATTGGCTTGATTAGCAAGAGCGCTGCCGCAGCAATCATTCCTAGCACGGACAAGCGTAGCATATGCATAGAACGTGTAAAGTAAATATTCCGTTGAAATCGAGTATTTATAACAAAATAAACCTTACATAAAGCCAACATAATAATTAAACTCGGAATGACAATTGCAGTCGTTGCGAGAAGACTTCCCCACACATTACCGGTAGCCGTATAGCCCACATATGTAGCGCAATTTATACCAATCGGTCCTGGTGTAACTTGGCTAACGGCAAGAATATCCACGAACTCCTCTTGGGTCATCCACCCGTGCACTTCAATTTCATGTTGAATTAACGAAAATATCGCTAATCCACCGCCAAATCCGAACAAACCTATCTTCAAAAAACTAAGGAATAATTGCAAATATATCATGATTTTCTCCTTTCTCTAAGCCACGTGTAAGCTATTGTTGCTAGTACTGTCACCAAGATAATCCATACAGGTGACAAGCCTACAAGCCAAATCAACAATGCCCCAGCAATTGGTACAATAGCAGTTGCCCAACTGATTTTAGCACTATAAGCCATACGACATAATGGAGCAGCAATCAATGCTACGACAGCAGGGCGAATCCCTTTGAAGATGGCTTCTATCGCAGGTAAATCTTTATAATCTTGAAAGAGCATAGCAATTGCTAAAATAATCAAAAAAGAAGGAAGAACAGCGCCTAGTACAGTTGCGATAACCCCACGCAAACCTCCAATACGCCAACCTATAAAAATTGCCGAATTCACCGCAATTAATCCAGGAGCGGCTTGAGCTAGTGCTATCATATTCAAAAACTCTTCACTATCAATCCATTGCTTGCGCTGGACTACCTCACGCTCTATCATAGGTAACATCACATAGCCTCCACCTAGGGTAAATGTACCAATCTTTAGATATGTCCAAAACAATTGAAGATATAACATCAGATATATGAATTAATTATTCGTTTTATCTTTTAGCTCTTGTTTTATGAACTTGACCAACATGTTGATAGCAGCATTATTATGCCCGCCTTGCGGAATAATCACATCGGCATAACGCTTACAAGTCTCAATAAATTGCTCGTGCATAGGTTTAAGCACACGTTGATACCTATCCATAACCGCCTCAATTGTTCTACCACGCTCAACGATGTCACGCTGCGCGACACGGATAAGTCGATCATCCGCATCTGCATCTACAAAAATCTTAAGATCCATTTGTTGGCGAAGATGAAAATCACGAAGTGCCATAATACCTTCCACAATAATAATTTCTCTAGGTTCGACATGTATTGTCTCAGGCAATCTCGAAGAAGTAATATAATCATAAATCGGCTGCTCAACCGCTTTCCCTTGCTTGAGTAATTCAATGTGTTGTGCTAGTAAAGGCCACTCAAAAGCATCAGGATGGTCAAAATTGATATTTTGACGTTCTTCTACTGGGACATGGCTACTATCCTTATAATAAGAATCTTGCGGGATTACTACGACTTCACCTTTAGGAAGGCGTTCAAGAAGTTTGCGTACCACAGTTGTTTTTCCAGATCCGGTACCACCTGCAATGCCAATAATAAACATGGTTAGACTGATTATTGATAGTTATATAATAATAAAAAAATAGTATGGAGCACAAAGGTAGTAAAAATTTATGATTTAACAAAGTATCTGGTGTGATTTTATTTTATTTTTTCATATAAATATAGGTAAAAGTACATTAATAACTATTTTTTTAGTAATTTACAGCTAATAACCATCTTATATTCACCATAAGAAACGAAACAAAAATAAAAACATAGGAAGAATTAATATCGTAAAAAAATATAAGATTCTCTTGCATGAGTGCTTTTTTTTTAGTACCTTTGTCGGCTTTTAGTTTTGGACCTATGATTCTGCAAGATAGAATATTCAAATTAGTATTAATGTGTACCTTTCTTCTGCCCACATTGAGCATGCAGGCGGAGAGGATCGTGCTCCATTCTGGAAAAGTAATCCAAGGTGAGATTGTACTAAGAAATGAAGAGGTAATCATCATTCGCCAAGCCAATGGTACCCGCTTTCAATACCCCACTAACGAAATACAAAGTATTCAACAAGAAGCGCAAAAAACTTCGGATTCATCGAAAGAAAAACAAGTAGAAACACACAAAGCAAATCCATTAACCTTGCGCGTACAAGCGAATGGAGGAGCATTATATGTACCCTTTTTAGGTTGGGGAGGACAAATAGGTGCAGATGTGATGATTGGATCACATATCATCAATGGGAAATGCATATTTATTGGCGGAGGAGTTGGATATAGGGCAAAAATTCTTACCAATAGCCATCAATATCAGTTTCTTCCACTTCAAGCTGCCATCCTTGCTCCACTAACAGATGGAAAACATGCTCCTATGGCAGGCATTAGTATTGGATATGGATTCTCCGCCAACAAACAAGCAAAAGGCGGAATTTGTTTAGGAGCAGATTTTGGATGGCAATATAATGTAAACACGAATTTCTATCTACAACTAGGCCTGTACGCAGAATGGCAACAAGCGCAAATAGACATAACAGAAACTATTAATAATCACGAATATACGAATAATATCGGTTGCAACTTTATCACACTAGGTTCTAAGATTTCAATTAATTTTTAACTTAGCATGAAAATCATAAAAAAATATCACAACAAGCCAGCCCCTCGCAAACATCGCATTTCGATATTGCTCAACGAACGTGAGATGCGAGCCTTAGAACGCTATTGTGAATTATATACCGTAAGCAATAGATCTCGGCTAATTCGAGAGACACTCATGCGTAATATTCTAAAACAGTTCGAAAATAACTCTCCAACGCTATTCGATTGATACACAAACACTCACGAATTAGCCAACAGAACCTTCTAGACTCACTTGTAAGAGTTTTTGCGCTTCTACCGCAAATTCCATAGGCAACTTATCCATCACTTCTTTGGCATAGCCATTAACTATTAATCCGACAGCATCTTCAACCCCAATACCACGTTGCTGGCAATAGAAAAGCTGATCTTCACTAATTTTGCTTGTCGTAGCCTCGTGTTCAATAATTGCGGTAGGATTTTGAATACGCATAGTAGGAAATGTATGGGCGCCACATTTATCTCCTAGTAAAAGACTATCACATTGGCTATAATTGCGCACATTCTCTGCATTAGGCAGCACTCGCACGAGCCCACGATAGGCATTTTGGCTCTTACCCGCAGATATACCTTTGCTGATAATACGGGAACGTGTATTTTTGCCTATATGAATCATTTTCGTACCAGTGTCAGCTTGTTGGTAGTTATTCGTAACAGCCACCGAGTAGAACTCTGCACTAGAATTATCTCCCTTTAAAATACAACTTGGATACTTCCATGTGATGGCAGATCCTGTCTCTACCTGCGTCCAACTCAATCGTGCATTCTCATGGGTAATTCCGCGTTTTGTAACAAAATTATATATTCCCCCCTTACCATCTTTATCTCCCGGATACCAGTTCTGAACTGTGGAGTATTTCACTTCAGCATCTTTATGCACTACAATCTCTACAATAGCAGCATGCAACTGGTTTTCATCCCGCATAGGGGCCGTACATCCTTCTAAATAACTTAAATAAGCACCCTCATCCGCAATGAGGAGTGTACGCTCAAATTGTCCAGTATTGCCGGCATTGATACGAAAGTAGGTACTGAGTTCCATTGGGCAGCGAATTCCTTTGGGGATATACACAAAGGAACCATCTGAGAAGACAGCCGAATTGAGTGCCGCATAGAAATTATCGTTGGCAGGGACCACAGAGCCGAGATATTGTCTAACGAGTTCAGGATATTCCTGTACTGCCTCCGAGATAGAACAAAAGATGATTCCTTTTTCAGCAAGCGTTTCCCGGAAAGTCGTCTTAACCGACACCGAGTCCATTACCGCATCTACTGCCATATTGCCAGCAAGTGCAGCACGCTCTTCGAGAGGAATACCCAACTTGTCAAAAGTTTTCATAAGTTCGGGATCAATTTCTTTTTTCTCCTCTCCGGTATGCGTCTTTGGTGCAGCATAATAGGAAATCGATTGAAAATCAATCTCTGGGATATTAAGATGCGCCCAAGTAGGGAGGGGCATCGTCAACCATTTGCGATATGCTTTAAGGCGAAACTCAAGCAACCATTCTGGTTCATTCTTTTTAGCAGAGATGAGACGAATAACATCTTCGTTTAATCCCATAGGAATAATATCGGTTTCAACATTAGTCGTAAAACCGTATTTATATTCTTGAGATGTAAATTCTTCTATTTCTTTCATTGTGCGAACAAGCAAATGGTTATTAAACAAAAAAGCCGCTCTTATTCAGCGGCTTTTGGAGGTACCTGGCGGATTCGAACCGCCGTCCCCGGTTTTGCAGACCGATCCCTAACCGCTCGGGCAAGGTACCAAACTTGCACTCATAAAATCGAAATGCGTTGCAAAGGTACTGCTTTTTTTTGAACTGACCAAATATTTTTCAAAAAAAATACAAGAATCGCCTTGTCATCCCCATTTTTTTACAATTTCATCCATTATTTGGAAGACCTCCTCCTTGGTTTCTGCCCGAAGGAGTGCAATGCGTGTTTGCCTAAAGTCATATAAACATTTGAATGCAGGCGAGGCAGCAAAATGGCGACGACTATGTACAATACCTTTGCGCTCATCTCCAATCCATTCGATGCTACGAAGTACATGCTCCTTGAGTATATCAACGCACCAACGGATAGTACGAGGGGGAAGTAGCTCACCTGTAGATAGATAATGCTGCATATCTTCAAAAATCCAAGGACAACCGAAAGTGGCACGACCTACCATGATAGCATCTACCCCGAATTCATCGAATGCGCGTTTAGCTTGTTCTGGGGTTGTAATATCTCCATTCCCAATAATTGGAATGTGGATTCGAGGATTATTTTTCACCTCTCGGATCAACGTCCAATCCGCATCACCACGGTACATTTGGCTGCGTGTGCGCCCATGGATAGCTAGTTCCGTAATACCACAATCTTGGAGTGGTTCGGCAATATCTGCGATAATACGATTATTGTCATCCCAACCAAGGCGTGTCTTAACAGTAACCGGAGTATGCACGGCATTAACCACTGCCCGTGTAATATCAAGCATCTTGGGAATATCTTTTAGAAGCCCTGCACCGGCACCCTTTCCTGCAACTTTCTTTACCGGGCAACCGAAATTTATATCGATGAAATCGGGCTTTGCTTGCTCCACTATTCGTGCAGCATCAGCCATACTCGCCGGTTCACGTCCATATATTTGTATTGCAACAGGACGCTCTGCATCGCTAATTTGCAGTTTACGAGTAGTAGAGGCAACATCGCGCACAAGTGCATCGGCATTGACAAACTCAGTATAAACACGTGTTGCACCAAATTGCTTGCACAATAAGCGAAAGGCAGGATCAGTAACATCCTCCATTGGGGCAAGATATAGTTTAGCGTTGTCTTGCATTTATTCGTTCGTGGTTGGATAAATTATTGATTAATCGTAGGATATGTGATACGATGGTGATTCATTTCGATAAGTTTTCGTTTAAATACTGCACGTATATCTTCTAGATCCTTAAACGATAATGCTGTTTCTGCAAACTGCCCATCTGCCACTTGCGAGTCAATCATTTGATCTACCATATCGGCTATAGACTGCTCGGTAAAATCTTTGAGAGTTCGAGAGCGTGCCTCAATAGCATCTGCCATCATCAAGATAGCAGCTTCCTTCGTAGATGGTTTGGGGCCTGGGTAGGTATATTCTTCTTTGTTTACGTCCGATACGGATTTTCCTGCATTAATCGCCGCATTCACCGCTGTATTGTAGAAGTAACGGGTTACGGAAGTACCATGGTGCGAGCGAATAAAATGCACAATAACTTCAGGTAAACGATGTTTGCGCGCAATACGCTCACCCTCTTCCACATGTTCAATAATCACTTTCGCAGCCTGAGTATATGACATTGCGTTCAAAGGATTACGATCCGTTTGATTTTCGATAAAACACTCCGGATTCACCATTTTACCTATATCATGATATAGCGCTCCTGTACGCACAAGTAAAACTTTCGCACCAATCCTCTTAGCAGCTTCTGTAGCTAGGTTGCTCACCTGCAACGAGTGTTGGAAGGTACCTGGTGCTTTCTCTGCAAACTCTAACATTAGATTTGAGTTAACGTTGGTGAGTTCAACCAAAGTAATATTGCTCAATAGCCCGAAAGAACGTTCGAATAGGAAAATTAATCCGTAAGAACAAATTACTAGAACGGCATTGATCCCAAAGTAGAAATAGTATCGATAATCCAAATCACCAATACTGCCATTAGTCAATATCGTCACCGCTGTATAGAGCAAACTATAAGCAATCCATATAAATGCGGCAGTCTTCGCCAATTGCGCACGTTGAGTCATGTCGCGTAAACTTATCACTGCCACAATACCAGTAAGCGCCTGGATAAAAAGAAAATTATACGCTGTTGCAACCGCAATAGACACAATAAATACCGTAATTAGGTGTACAAATATGGCAGTACGCGAATCATAAAATACACGTGCAATAATGGGAACCCACGCAAAAGGAATCAGATAAATATATCCTACAGGTGCGTATTGCAACACTAAAAAAGCAACCGATGTAATTATGGCCATCAAAATTACAAAGAACAAAATGTGTCGAAGATTATCCAATAACTTGCGACGGTAGGTATATAGATACAAGTAAAAAATCAACAACAGCAATACGATGCAAACTCCATTCACAAGAATAGAAACAAGCGAGTTACGTTGAGAAATATTATTTTCCGCCATAGCATAGCGCAAAGATACCAACTGTTGGTATATATCTTCTGTTATAATCTCACCCTTATCTACGATTTTAGCCCCGGTTTGTACCATTCCATGTGTGAGAGAAACATTAGATTTGAGAACATTCTGCTGAGCAGATGAAGTTATCGAATCATACAACAAATTGGGCACCAATTCTTTTCCCAACATCTGATACACCATCATCGGCGTGTATAATTCTGCAACAGGGACTACTACCTTTGCTACCCTATTTTCTAAAATTGTCACATGTGAACAATGTGATTGCTTGACGCGCTCTAATTCCTCTAAAGAGATGACGTAAACGTCTTTTTGTTGTGCATCTTGACTCAATATATAATAGGGTGTATAATCTTGTAACACCTGCTCATACTCTTGTTGCAGTTGCGCTTCGGTCTTATAGATTGGGAAATCAAACTCTGCTGTTAGAAGCCCATAGCCCCAAGGTTGTCCGATTTCAAAATCATACTTGAAGGGATTGGCATAACGCGGGCACAAATAGATGCATAATGCAGCCAATGCAGCGAGCGATAGAAGTTGAATCGTTATTATTATAGACTTTTTCATAGTATTGAATTATTTTCGTTTTTTTGCAAAGAATGATTGCATTAACTCTCGGCATTCCTCCTCTAAAACCCCCGATGAAACCGAACATTTTGGGTGCAATGCATTAGGAGCGAAGATAGTGAATCCACGTTTTTCATCCGTAGCTCCATAAACTAGGCGTTTGATCTGTGCCCATCCAATTGCTCCAGCACACATTACGCAGGGCTCAACCGTCACATATAAGGTGCATTGAGAAAGATATTTTCCTCCCAAGGTATTCGTGGCCGCTGTAATGGCTTGCATCTCAGCATGTGCAGTTACATCAGCAAGCATTTCTGTCAAGTTATGCCCACGTCCAACAACTTGTCCATCCGCTACCACTACACATCCTACAGGAACTTCGTCCAAATCATACGCTTTGCGCGCCTCTACTAGTGCCAGCTGCATATATCGGATATCATTCTCCATATTTTTCGCATTTTACACGAACAAAATCACCGATTTCATCGGGATATTGTTCCAAATGATTTCCAATTACTACCACGTCCGCTCCAGCATCAAATGCCTGCCACATTGCTTCAGGTGTACAAATTCCACCGCCTACGATCAATGGAAGCTCTAATTGTTCGCTTACAGCACTAATAACATCAGTTGAGATGGGCACCACAGCCCCACTGCCTGCCTCCAAATAGATTAGTTGTTTACCTAAGAGCTGTCCCGCCAACGCTGTAGATACTACCTTATCCACATCACTTTGTGGTATAGGCGTAGCATGTGATACGATTTCAACGCTACTTTTCCGCCCTCCATCAAGCAAAATATAGCCCATTGGAATAGATTCAATACCAGATTCTTTTACTTTTTTTGCCACCTCTATATGGGGGGTAATCAACATATCAGCAGTTTTAGCATTGAGCAAGGACAAAAATAGAAGCGCATCAGCATTAGGAGAGAACTGCGTTATATTCCCAGGAAAAAGAACAATAGGTTTATCGGTGAATTGGCGCAAATTTGCAATAAAAGTATCCATCTTACTTCCGGTACTTCCACCCACAAAAATCATATCAGGCAGAGATAGGTAAGATTGCAAAATCTCTTCCGAAAATGGTTTTTCGGGATCCAGAAGCCAAACTAGCAATTTTCGAGACTTCTCTTTGGCTAACAATATGTGTTTTAATACTGCCATGTCATAGATTCCATTATCATACGCACATCTTGTTTGAGATAGTCGTATATAGGTGCCAATGAATCTTGATTAGGGACACAATTACAATATACTGATCCACGAAAGAAATGTTCGATGGAATCGGTCAAAACAAACTGTATCGGAGTAGCCGTATTGCCATGCAACTCAGAATAAAGCCCCCATACTCTACTCTCCGCATTGGCAAATTCTTGCATGGGGATAGAAGACGCTACGGTAGTATGTTTATATAGAAACTCCTGTGCATCGCGTGCTAGTGTTCGAAAGTTACCACGCACTTGTTTATAGCTACAATGAATAGTAGCATTTAGCGTAGGGTATTGAATATCAATCCAATACTCCTCTCCTTCTGCAGGGCGTTTATCAATATACGCATTCTGCGACAGCCGGAAAGAGTATGGATACCCTTGCATTTCAGTATAGGCGTATGCGGTATCTGGAATAGATATTCGGAAGTACCCAATTGGTTTAGGTACAGTATGACGTTGACAAGAATTAAAAATCCCTAATATCAACAAAGAGAATATCACTATTAGATTTTTCATATTCAGATAAAATGAGCATGCAAAGGTACAAAAAGTTTGCGAGATACGCAAATTTTACCCAAAAGTTTATGGTTTATACAAAAGATTTCTAATAGATACAGTGCCACCTCCGTCATCGTTCACTCCCCTAGATAGGGTCTTAATTGTGCGGTTATTGTGCGCTTATTGTGCGTTTATTGTGCGTGAATAGTGCGTAACTTACTATACAATTTCGAAGCACTAACACATTTGTATTTATGCCCGAGCCGAAAGAGCGAAAGCCACCCATCCACACCCCATATAATTATGTTGTGCAACATATCCTGCAAAATAAATAGAAAAAAAATTGCATAAATAATTAATATTTTGTAACTTTGCACACTTTTGAATAAAAGAACATAAAAAAAACAACTATATCATGAAGGAAAACAACTATTGTGTAATTATGGCAGGCGGCGTAGGTAGTCGTTTTTGGCCATTTAGTCGCAATGCAAATCCCAAACAATTTCTCGATTTCTTCGGCACAGGACGCAGCCTATTGCAGATGACGACAGATCGTTTTCGTCCTATTGTTCCTATAAAAAACATTTTGATTGTTACCAATGTCATGTATCGCGATCAAGTACTAAAGCAGATACCTGACTTGCAAGCTAATCAAGTTTTATGCGAGCCAGCCCGCCGCAATACCGCCCCATGTATTGCCTACGCCATGGCAAGAATAAAGGCGATGGAAGCAACGAGACGATTAAGCGATAGCACGCAAAGCGGTAATGCAAAAATTGTAGTAGCAGCGAGTGATCACCTGATACTACAGGAGGAAAAGTTTAGAGATGTGATTACGCAATGTTTCGATTTTATCGAAGAAAACGATGCGCTAGTAACACTAGGAATGAAGCCCACACGTCCAGAGACTGGTTATGGTTATATACAGATGCAATTGCAAGATGGTCACAATATAGTTGATGATTTGAAACTGGATACTATTTGCAAGGTAAAAGCATTTACTGAGAAGCCCAATCTAGAGGTAGCTAAGAAATTTATTGAAAGCGGAGATTTTCTGTGGAATTCCGGCATTTTCATTTGGAATCTACGCACTATCGAAACTGCTTTGCACGAGCACATGCCTGAGTTGGCACAGAAGTTCATGTTAGGGGCAGAAGCCATCGGCACCGTGAAGGAAGATGGTTTTATCCAAGAGATGTTTCCCTCCTGCCCTAGCATTTCAATCGACTATGGTTTGATGGAAAAGGCTCAAAATGTGTATGTTATGCCAAGCGACTTCGGTTGGAGCGACTTAGGAACATGGGGGTCATTGTATGACTTGAGCGAAAAAGACGAGGCAGCCAACGTGACCTTACACTGTAATGCAAGTTATTACGACAGCCATGGCAATATTGTAACCCTTCCTAAAGGGCATCTCGCTGTGATTCAAGGATTGGAAGATTTTATTGTATCGGAGGCTAACGGCGTACTACTCATTTGCAAACGCGAAGATGAACAGCGGATACGACAATTTTACGTAGATGCTGAAATAAACTATGACGGAAAGTTTAACTAGGCAAAAGGAAAAAGTTTAAAATTTAATGGCAAAACATATATGAGTTACTTGAATTTTGACAAGACATTGTTAATCAACTTAGAGCGTAGTTTGAGCAAGGAGATGATTCGCACCAATCGTGCTGGCGCTTATAACTCGACTACACTAGTGGATTGCAATACACGTAAGTATCATGGTCAGTTGGTACTCCCTTTAGGTGCGCCACTACCAGAAGGCAATTATGTGCTATTAGGCAGTTTGGACGAAACTGTCATTCAACATGGCGCAGAGTTTAATTTGGGCATTCATCAATATGGCGACAACCTCTACATGCCCAATGGGCACAAGTACATTCGAGAGTTTGACTGCGAAGTAATTAGCAAGACAACCTATCGCGTAGGTGGTGTGGTATTAACCAAAGAACGCATGCTGGTTAGTTTTGAGCCACGCGTACTGATTCGTTACACGTTGGTGGAAGCACATTCCCCAACCACTTTGCGACTCAAGCCCTTCCTCGCCTACCGCAACACCAATGAGTTGACCCACGAAAACCACATGGCCAACTCTGATATGCGTGAAGTAGAGAATGGTCGTGCAGCAAGAATGTATGAATTATTCCCTGAACTGTACATGCAATGCTCGAAAAAAGTGGAATACACACACGCCCCTACGTGGTACAAGGGGATTGAGTATATGAAAGAGCAAGAGCGTGGTTTCTCCCACAAGGAAGATCAATTGGTGCCTGGTTGGTTTGAAATGCCAATGAAAAAGGGAGAAAGCGTAATTTTCGCTGCTGGTATTAGTGAAGTTAATCCTAAGACACTAAAAGCACTCTGGGAAAAAGAACTCAAGCGTCGTAGTGCGCGCGATACGATGTTTAATAGTTTGAAGAATGCTGCATCGCAATTCTACAAACGCGAGGGCGACAAATGTTACCTGATGGCAGGTTATCCATGGTTCCAAGCATCTGCTCGTGAGGAGTTTTTGGCGATGCCGGCATGTACGATGGGTATTGGTCGTCCGGAATACTGGGACGCAATTGTGAATAAGACTGCCATAGAAGAGGTACGTAATTTCATGGAGGGCAAAGAATGTAAGTTGGTAGGGATGGACGAACCCGATGTATTGCTATGGTTTATTCATGCCATGCAAGAATATGCCATCTATACCTCGCTAGAAGAAGTGACTCGACTATATGGACAACTGATTATAGACATCATGTTGTTTATTCGTAGGCAACAACACCCTCGCTTATTCCTACACAATAACGGCTTATTATGGGTAAATGGCAAAGAGCGTCCAGCCACGTGGATGAACGCCGTAGAAGATGGTCGTCCTATTACACCCCGCACGGGTTACGTGGTAGAAATCAACGCATTATGGTACAATGCAAGACTCTTCACCGCTGATATCCAACGCCAACTCGGCAAGGAACAAATAGCCGACTTAATGGAATACCAAGCAGAGATTACTAAGGATAGCTTTATTAAGACATTTTGGAATGGTATGTATTTAAATGATTATGTAGATGGTGACTATCACAACAATGAAGTACGACCTAATCAGATCATTGCAGCATCGCTACCTTATTCACCACTAGATCGCATCCAACGTAAAGCAGTTGTAGATATTTGTACTAAAGAGTTGTACACCCCAAAGGGACTGCGAACCATCTCGCCTAAGAGCGGGAACTATCGTCCAGAATATATTGGCGGTCAGTTGGAACGCGATAGAAACTTCCACAATGGACCTGTTTGGCCATGGACAATTGCAGCTTATGCCATTGCCTATTTGAAAGTTTATCAACATTCTGGCGAGAGTTTCATTCGCCGTCTATTGACTGGCTACGAGGCTGAGATGAGTGAGTTGTGCATTGGTACACTGAATGAGTTGTATGACGGCAATCCACCATTTAAAGGACATGGCGGAATGAGTTATGCTCCAAGTGTGGCGTCAGTAATTGAAGTATGTAACACCTTAAAACAATACGAAGCAAAATGAAAGCATTAATGTTCGGTTGGGAGTTTCCGCCCCATATTCTTGGTGGATTGGGAACTGCGAGTTATGGATTGACTCGCGGAATGGCGCAACAGGAGGACATGGAGATTACTTTTGTTATCCCAAAACCTTGGGGCGATGAAGATCAGTCATTCTTACGTATTATTGGTGCAAACAGCGTACCTGTGGTATGGAAGGATAACCACTATGATTATGTACGCCATCGGATGGAGGGCAAAATGTCGCCAGAAGAATACTACCACATGCGCAATAATATCCACTATGATTATACGCGAATTGGAACAGATGATCTAGGATGCATCGGCTTCTCCGGTCGCTATCCAGACAACCTATTAGAGGAAATAGGCAACTACGAAGCTGTGGCTAGCGTACTAGCACATTCGTTGCAATTTGACATTATTCATAGTCATGACTGGCTAACTTACCCTGCGGGAGTATTTGCTAAACAAATTTCAGGCAAACCACTCGTCATCCACGTACACGCTACTGATTTCGACCGCAGCCGCGGAAATGTTAATCCCACTGTATATGCCATTGAGCGCAGAGGTATGGACGAAGCCGATCACATCATGTGCGTGAGCGAACTTACTCGCCGCACAGTAATTGAGAAATATGGTCAAGATCCTAGCAAGGTGAGTACGGTGCATAATGCAGTAGAGCCATTAGCTAATCCTGATGAGTTTGTAAAGCATGACCGCAAAGACAAACTTGTGACATTCCTTGGCCGTATTACTATGCAAAAGGGACCAGAATACTTCGTGGAAGCTGCCGCACGTGTATTAGCTAAAACCGATGGTGTGCGCTTTGTTATGGCAGGTAGCGGCGATATGATGAACAAGATGATTGACCTTGTAGCACAACGTGGCATTGCGGATAAATTCCACTTCCCTGGATTCATGCGCGGTCGTCAAGTGCAAGAGGTACTAGCCGACTCGGATGTATACATCATGCCTAGTGTGAGCGAGCCGTTTGGTATCTCTCCACTAGAGGCGATGCAAGTGGGTTGCCCTTCGATTATCTCGCATCAATCAGGTTGTGCAGAAATCCTATCACATGCAATAAAGACAGATTATTGGGATATTGACGCTATGGCAGATGCCATCTATGCGATTGTAAAGTACCCAGCCATGTACAAGTCTCTACGCGAACTTGGACGTGACGAGGTAAACAACATCAAGTGGTATGATGCTGGATTAAAAGTACGCCGTATTTATAATATGGTGCTCGGTTGGTGATAATAAAATTTATAAATTTGAAAATACTATAAGTCATGAAAAATATTTGTTTTTGCTTCCAGATGCACGCTCCTTACAGAATGAAGCGTTATCGTTTTTTCGAGATCGGTCAAGATCATTACTACTATGATGACATGCAAACAGAAGAGCATGTAAACTGGTTGGTCAACACCTCGTACATGCCTCTATGCAAGACCTTGGCAGAAATGATTCGATTGTCGAAAAAGAACTTCCGCTGCGCCTTAAGCGTGAGCGGTGTGATGTTAGAGATGTTCCAACAATTTACGCCAGAAATGATCGATGTGCTCAAAGAGTTGGCAGACACAGGTTGCGTAGAGTTTGTTGCGACACCCTATAGCCAGTCATTGGCTGCAGTATATAGCGAAACTGAGGCTGCCGAACAATTGCGTCTACAACAAGCCATGGTGAAAGAACTGTTTGGACAAGAATCCACCACAATCTGCAATACCGAACTCGTTTATAGTGATGAAATCGCCATTTCCTTATATCAACAAGGCTACAAAGCTGTGATGACCGAGGGAGCGAAGCACATTCTCAGTTGGAAGAGTCCAAATTATGTATATAGCAGTGCTTCTGCACCAAAGATGAAAATGTTGCTCCGTAATGGCAACCTTAGCGATGAGTTAGTATTCCATTTTGCAGACCCTAATTGGTACAACTACCCTATGGATGCAGAACGCTACACCCAACAACTGTCAGACCTACCAGAAGACGAGCAAGTGGTAAATATCTGGGTAGGAGCAGACACATTTGGTATTCGTCAGCATGCTATGACTGGTATCTTTGATTTCTTGAAAGCTTTGCCATACTTTGCTTTGGAATATGGAATTGGATTCATGACCCCATCAGAGGCAGCGAAGAAGCTAGCAGCCAAAGATGTAGTGGTGGCTCCATATCCTATCACTTGGGCAGGCGAAGCAAAAGATTTGAGCATTTATACGGGTAATGATTTACAAAATGAGGCAACACAAAAATTATTTGCTGTAGCCGAACGTGTACACCTATGTAAAGACATGCAACTGAAACGCGACTGGCTACTTTTGCAAGATGTGAACTACTTGCACTATATGAATCATATTGATTCGGGAGCAAGCCATTATGAGTCGGCATACGATGCATTTATCAACTATATGAACGTGCTATCGGACTTCCTTCAACGTGTGGACGAGCAATACCCAACCACCATCGAAAACGAGGAACTCAACGAGTTGCTTAAGACCATTCAAAACCAAGAGAAAGAAATTGAAGAACTCGAGAAGCAACTAAAAGAAGCCAAGAAAGCAAAAAAAGCCTGCGCTAAGAAGGCAGAGAAGTAACCAATCTTATTGCTGCATATCACTCGCCACCTGCCACCCGCAGGTGGCGAGTATCTATTTCATACAGAAATATTCCTATTTCATACATTTTACATTCCTATATTTGCACATCTCATAAAAAAACACTACTTTTGCATTCGATTTCATATGAAGACCCATCTTATCATATCAACTGCAAATGAACTGCTGCGCGTAGCAGCAACACACATTATATATATATCCTCAGATGGGAACTATAGTAATCTATTGATTTCTGGTGGGGAGATACGAATGGTTTCGTTTCAGTTAGGACAGTTAGAAGAGATGATTCAAAAACAACTACCAAAAGAGATTAGCTCTAACTTCATTCGTATAGGCAGGAGCCTTATTATCAACATTAATCACATCTATCACATTAACATCTCACATCAGAAATTGCTTTTAAAAGACCACGACAATACCTACACACTCACTGCCTCAAAAGAAGCACTCAAAGCATTGAAAGACTTAATCGAAAAAAATATATGAAACAAAACTTATACGATATACAAGATACCGAAATTCGTATCATTGGAGGCTCTGCACCAACACCAAAAAAAAGATACGGGTGGATTATCTTCGCTTGCGTACTAGCTTTAGGATTAATAGTTGGCATCATTCTATTATTTGATAGAGCACATAGCGAAGAGGGGGTATTTGAGCAACATGTCAAAGTAAGCATTCCTCATCCATTACGTGGATGGATAGAATCACTGGATAGCATATCTGACAAATGCGTTGTTATCAAAGATACTATTGTCAACGATATACCTACACGTTTGTACGTTCCGCTAAATATCACACCGCACTTAGAAATTGGATATGAATGTATTGAGGATACCACTCACAATCTCCTTCTATGCCAAGCGGCTGATGTTCGTGCTGATAATCTTAAGATTGTAGGTGCTTTTGTTCTCCGCGGAAAACCACTCAGCTGGGGACTAAGCAAAAAAGGCTATTGTAGCATCATTGGCGACCAAGTAACAGTAGGAGTAGCCGAAAACTCTCCACTCTTTGAAAAAGCCACCGAAACCAAAGGCTATTTCTTCCGACAATATCCGCTCGTTTCTAATGGAACACTGGTAAAAAGCGAACTTAAGAACAAATACATCCGACGCGGTTTGTGCGAACTAGAAGGAAAGATTGTTGTAGTAGAAACACAAACCAAAGAATCGATGCATGACTTCTCACAACTACTGATTGATATTGGTACAACGAATGCCATTTATCTAGTGGGAGGAAGTGCTATAGGATGGCATCGAACAATAGACGGGAAAGGGGTAGCATCTGGACAATGGGAACCCCGTCCGTATGAAAATGTAAGTTTCATCGTTTGGAGCAAATAATAATAGATTCGAATGTATCAAATGGCGTGTATGACATCAATTCATACATGCCATTTTTCATTTCATACAATCGTGCAAAAATCTCTTTGTTGTACAGGATTTATTTCCTACCTTTGCACTCGAAAACAACACCACGTTGTCATTAAACCCAAAAACCATGTTTTATCAAACCAAAAACTATTATGAAACAATCATTCACAAAACTCTTGCACTGGCTCAAAAGCCTGCGCCCCAAAACCATCTTTCTCCTCACTTTCATCGCTGTGGTTCTGATTGCCACTACCATTTCTTTGAGCAACACCTTCTCGTCTGCCTCCAAGCAACTCAAAGACAAAATCCAGGGCGAAGAGATTGGCAACAACAAACTCCGCTATAAACATGGCGAATACATCTACAACCCCGAAACGGGCAAGATCCTTATCGACAGTATCGACTGGCTACATGTCGCATACGGCGACACGATTGGCATTCTGGCTAAGAACAAACGCCGTGCTTACATCAATCTCAACTCCGCCGAACTCATCACCCCGCTCGAATACGAAAAAGCATGGACTTTTTCGTGCAACCGCGGCGTTATGGTTAAGAACGACACTATCTTCATCTTCCGACGCGACGGTTCCCTCATCAACCCCGATGGATTCAAGTACAAAGGGCAATACGAACTCATCTTCCACCACGACAAATTGGTTGTTAATGTGGACAACGACAAATGCGGTCTAATCGACACCGCGGCCCAATGGGTCTTGCAACCCAACTACTCCAAGATCGAAAACGAGTACCAACATCGCCTCTACAACACCATGATCGGCGAGCAATGTATCATCTACAATTACGACCTCGACACCATACTCATCGGCAACTACAAATCCATCGATGTAGATTGGTCTGAAGGAGTAATCGCCACCGAGTACAACGGCATCCAACATCTTTTCTCCTACGAGGGCAAACTCATCTACGAAGTCATCTTCAAGGACATCGAAGAGCTCACGTACAATACTGGACGAAAAGACGCCCACGGCAATACCATTTGGGAAGAAACCAACTGCTTTGTTTATGTGGATTACAACAACAAGAAGGGGCTTATGGACAAGCACTACCACGTGCTCACACCGCCACTTTTCTACGATATCAACGCCAAAACCAAGCATACTTTCTTTGCTTCCTTTGGCGAATGGTCTAACCGCTTCGGCACACTCATTGACGACCATGGCAAACCGATTCGCTAATATTCTCACTAGACTCGTGCTCATCTTTTTGATGAGCACGGTAGGCATTGTCTTGCTCTTTAAGTTCGTCCCTATCCCTTTCACTCCGCTCATGCTCATGCGTCAGATTGAGGCACGGCAAGAGGGACGCCAACTGCAGATACGGCACCAGTGGATGCCTTTAGAAGAGATTTCTCCCGACCTCATCGCGGCTGTTATCAATCACGAGGATGCCAAGTTTTACGAGCATAGGGGTTTTGATTGGGAGGCAATCGCATGTGCTTATAAACAAAACCAGCGCTATGGTCGCATCACATGTGGAGGCAGCACGATCTCCCAACAGACGGCCAAGAATATCTTCACCTTCCACTCGCGCACCTACTTCCGCAAGGCAATAGAAGCATATTTCACCGTATTGATCGAGTTTTTCTGGGGAAAAGAGCGTATTATGGAAGTATATCTGAACATGATTGAAATGGGCGATGGCGTCTTTGGTGCCGAAGCGGCAGCCAACCACTATTTCTCCACCTCTGCTGCAGGTCTTACCCACAACACCGCCAACTACCTAGCCGCTCGCCTACCCGATCCAAGGAGGTAAGTGAATCATATGAAAATTCGGCTTAACGGAGTGATCAAACACAAAAAAACTTTTTGGAAGTGAACTTTCCTAGATTTTGTTTGTATATATGCATATTTTTTTATACCTTTGCACCCCAATTATAAATTGGGGTAGTTTTGGTACTAAAGAAAACAGCACTTGAGTAGATCACGTATCATATTGTATTGTATCTGTACTTGCATACTTGCAGTATGCAGTATCGTTAATTTGTTCGCCGATGAAAAGACGGTTCCTACCATCATACGTGCTTGGAACTTAAGTAGTTGGACTGGCGAAGCGGATACGCTACCCACGATAGACTCTTCATATATGCATTTCCCTATGCGAGATCGATTGAACGATTATTCCATCTCCAATACTACCAACTCCAACCTCGTATCCCCCACCCTATCACGAGTGTATTTCAGCAGAAAAAAGACTACTGACTTCTTATTCGCCGATCCATACACTCCATATATTATCACACCACAACAAGTCAAATTCTACCACACCACAACACCCTACTCCACCATCGCATACAAAAAGGGATTTGTACAGAATCTTGACCAAAACGACCTCAGTTTTTCATTCACGGGAAATGTAAACCGTCGCACCAATCTCGGCATGTCGATTGACTACCTCACATCTTATGGCAGATTTACCAACCAAGAAGGAAAAACTGTATTCGGCACCCTATTCGGAAGTTACAACGGCGATCATTACTCATTACAGTCCGCCTTCACATGGAATTCACTCAGCAACTTCGAAAATGGAGGATTACAAGATCCAACGGACCTACAAGGAATACTAAACCCTGAAGATATGCCCGTCAAAATGCAAGGTATGTCTGGATTAAGATACCTATCGGGATACGTCAACCACTATTACAGCATCTGCGTAGAAAGAGAAAGAAAAGTCCACTATCGCGAACGAGACGAAGAAGGAAAATGGGTAAAAAAAGACTCTATCAAAATAGAGTACGTACCTGTCACCACCTTCCGACATATGTTTGAAGTCAACGACGCTACTAAGCGATACGTGGAAAAATCCGCTACACAAAGCATCCTACCCAACACCTATCGCAATCCACTACTAACCAACGACTCGGCTGCTTGCCTAACAATCAAAAACACACTCGCGGTCACCTTCGAAGAGGAGTTCAACACCCTCCTCAAATTCGGCGCGATGGTATATGCCATGAACGAATGTCAACGACACACATCGGCTATCGGACAAACAGAAGATATTGTCAACCTAAACAACACATACAACAACACCTATCAGCAGGTCATCAACAACAACCTACACCTCATGCCGGACACCATCTTCGGCGAACGATGGACCAACAACACATATGTAGGAGGCGCATTATACAAGCATCGAGGGCAATATATTCATTACGGATTCGACGGAAACGTATGCGTATTAGGATACAAATTAGGAGAATTCCAGGTCAATGGTCACTTAGATGCAGGCTTCCGCATTGGGAAAGACTCTATGACCATTGCTGCAAAAGCATTCTTCCGAAACGAAACACCAGATTTCTACTTGCAACACTACCGCAGCAACCACTATCGCTGGAACAACAATTTCAAAAAAACCATGCGACTGCAAGTCTCTGGAGAACTTGCGTATCCTACAAAGTGGGTAAAACCCAAATTGAACGTATCATTTGAAAACATTACAAACCACATCTACTTCGATACAGATGGCACCCCCAAGCAAATGGATGGTAACATACAGGTATTGGCAGCTAACCTACAACTTAATATCACGACGCCATGGGTAAACTTAGATAACCACATCATCTATCAACACTCGTCGTCGGACAAATTACCATTACCCGCCCTGATTTTATACCACAATCTGTATTATCATGGCTGTTGGTTTAAAGCCCTTGACACCCAAATTGGAGTGGACATGCGCTTCTTTACCAAATACAATGCCCCAATACTGAATCCTGCTCTCGGACAATTTTGCATTCAACAAACTGAACAAGTGGGCAATTATCCTGTTATGAACGTATATGCAAATTTCTACGTACGTAGTTTACGTCTGAAATTGTTTGCACAATACCAGCACTTTAACGCTTCATTTATGAACAAAAAATACTATGAAATGCCTGGGTATCCTATGGCGCCCGATATGTTCCGCGCTGGTGCGGCATGGCATTTTTACAAATAATTCCAATACATATGCAACAAACAAGTAATTTACATACTATTTTATTATACGCAAAACAAGAAGCACAACGATTAGGGAATACCGAGATATTGCCTGATCACATGATTCTTGGCATCCTTCGATTAGCAGATGGGAAAGCATACGAACTATTGATGCAAGCAGGACTTAATCCGGTAGAACTCAAGCGCTCAATAGACGAACGATTAATGCAATCCACTACTAGCAATACAGCAAAGATGTCACGCGCCAGCGAACGCATCATGCGATTAATGATTATAGAAGCTAGATTGTATCACGCTGAAGAATGTGGATCTGCACATCTGCTACTGGGTATACTACGCGAACGCGTCAACTATCCCGCAATGTTTGTCGAGCAACAATTCGGTATTGATTACGAGCGCATCGAAGGATTATATCCCAAACCACAACCATTGCCTCAAGATGGCATCAATCTTGACTCCGAATTCGCAGGAGAACAACCATTTGAGTGGGGGACCAAGAACAAAGAAGCAAAAAACAACACAAGCAAGACAGGCACACCTACGCTAGATAAATACGGAAGAGACTTGACCGCTCAAGCACGCAATGGCGAACTTGATCCCGTAATTGGACGTCAACCAGAAATAGAGCGCGTAATACAGATTCTTTCACGGCGAAAAAAGAACAACCCTATCCTTATTGGAGAACCTGGTGTAGGTAAGTCCGCAATTGTAGAAGGACTAGCCCTGCGTATCGAAAGTGGCGAAGCTGCCACACTGCAAGGCAAACGCATCGTATCATTAGATATTGCCTCCATGGTAGCAGGCACTACCTATCGTGGGCAGTTCGAAGAACGCATGAAGTCCGTCATTACTGAATTACACAAGCATACAGAAATTATCTTGTTTGTAGACGAAATCCATACCATTATGGGAGCGGGCAATGCCCAAGGTTCGTTGGATGCAGCAAACATCCTTAAACCAGCCCTCGCACGAGGCGAAGTGCAATGTATTGGAGCTACTACCATAGCTGAATATCGCAAATCTATCGAGAAAGACGGAGCATTGGAACGCCGTTTTCAAAAAGTTGTGGTACAACCTACATCGCCAGAAGAAACCTATACAGTTCTAACACATATCAGCGAAGTATACGGCGCATTCCACCATGTGCGTTACACCGAAGAAGCGCTGCGTGCATGCGTAAAGTTGACCGACAGGTACCTAACCGATCGATTCTTCCCCGACAAAGCAATCGATGCCATGGACGAAGTCGGTGCTTGGAAAGCAGGAAATAGGGAACATAGAACAGAAAATGAAGAAATAATAGACATCACAGAAGCTGATGTGGCTTTTATTGTAAGCCGTATATCAGGAGTACCCGTACAACGTGTAGCGCAAGCCGAAGGCGAACAATTGCTCAAGTTGAGCAGTGTACTCAAACAACGTGTAATAGGGCAAGATACTGCCATTGAAACCATCGTAAAAGCTATCCAGCGTTCACGAATGGGCTTGCGCAACCCCAACAAACCTATAGGCACATTTTTCTTGCTCGGCCCTACAGGTGTAGGAAAGACCCATTTAGCACAGTGCCTAGCGGAGGAAATGTTTGGCAGTCGCGATGCTATTATTCGTTTCGACATGTCTGAATACATTGAAAAGCACACGGTGAGTTTATTAGTAGGAGCCCCTCCTGGATACATAGCACATGAAGAAGGCGGAAAACTTACCGAAGCCGTACGTCGCAAGCCATATTCAATTGTTCTCTTCGACGAAATAGAGAAAGCACATGCTGACATCTTCAATATCCTACTGCAAGTAATGGACGAAGGCAGATTAACAGATCGACAAGGACGCATGGTAGACTTTCGCAATACAATCATAATCATGACAAGCAACGTAGGAACACGTCAGATTAATGATTTTGGAGGAGGAGTTGGTTTTAATGCTGATAATATCAACGAAAAGCAGACAGAACGTATGCTTACCAAAGCGCTAGACCGCACTTTCCCACCAGAATTTGTCAATCGATTGGATAATATTGTGGTATTTCATCCACTCAACGACGAAGCTTTGGCATGCATTTTGGACTTAGAGTTACACCCACTTCAACTTCGCTTAGAAGCCATGGGCTACAAACTGCAACTCAGCAATAAAACCAAAGAACAATTGCTAGAGCGTTCACGCGATCACAAATACGGTGCGCGACCATTAAAACGCGCAATACAAACATTTATCGAAGATCCTATCACAGATATACTTTTATCTGGGAATATCGAAAATAAAACTATTAAAATATAATAATTATGGTAAAAGAGATTACAGATGCTAATTTTCAAGAAATGTTAGCAGAGGGCAAACCCCTCGTGGTAGATTTTTGGGCTCCATGGTGCGGCCCATGCAAAATGATGTTACCAATCGTGCATGAATTGGCAGAAGAGTATGCAGATCGCGTGATTGTAGGCAAAGTAAACGTTGATGAAAACGACGAAACATGTACTACTTATGGAATTATGAACATTCCTACGATTCTCTTCTTTAAGGATGGAGAATTGGTGCATCGACAAGTAGGTGCAGTTAGAAAACCTGACTTACAGAAGCTTTTTGAAGAACTTTTGTAATTTTTCTGCAAAAATATTTGCATAATTCAAAAAAAAGCAGTACTTTTGCGCTCAAATTGCCTTTGTAGGCACTATTAGTGTGCCTGCATAGGTAATTTCGTGCGTAGTCACCGCAAAAAATACCGAGAAGCACATGGCTTCGGGGTAAGAGCGGAAGCATTGAGCGCCCAAAGTCGCATAGCGACAGTCATAGCGCGAGATTGCCGAACGCGAAGGTCTGGTAGCTCAGCTGGATAGAGCAACAGCCTTCTAAGCTGTGGGTCTCGGGTTCGAATCCCGACCGGATCACTAGGTAAGTAATATTACCTATATAAAACAATTTAACTATTAACTATTTATTAACTGTACTACATGCGTCAGTTAAAGATTACCAAATCTATTACAAACCGCGAATCTGCATCGCTCGACAAATATCTCCAAGAAATTGGTCGAGAAGCACTTATCTCGGTTGATCGTGAGGTAGAATTGGCTGGCCGTATCCGAAATGGCGACAGAGCCGCCCTTGAGGAGTTAACACGTGCCAACCTACGCTTCGTTGTTTCAGTAGCCAAACAGTATCAAAATCAAGGGCTCAGCCTTCCTGACCTAATTGACGAAGGCAACCTTGGGCTTATCAAAGCAGCAGAAAAATTCGACGAAACACGCGGCTTCAAATTCATCTCATATGCAGTATGGTGGATACGTCAATCCATCCTACAAGCTCTTGCAGAGCAAGCACGCATTGTGCGACTTCCGCTAAACCAATCTGGCTTGCTTAACAAAATCAACAAGGCATACCAACGCTTTGAGCAAGAACACGAAAGACGCCCAAGCGCAGAGGAACTTGCAGAAATTCTTGATTTACCTATTGACAAGATCGCAGACTCCTTAAAGATGTCTGGACGTCAGGTAAGCGTAGATGCACCTTTCGTAGAAGGAGAAGACAACTGCCTGATTGATGTGATGGTCAACGAAGACTCACCTAATGCAGATCACAAACTCATCAACGAATCGCTCTCACGCGAGATTGATCGCGCTTTAGAGCAGCTCACACAAAGAGAAGCTGATATACTGCGCAATTTCTTTGGCATTGGAGTACCTGAAAAGACTCTGGAAGAAATAGGCATCGAGCTTCATCTTACACGCGAACGCGTAAGGCAAAACAAAGAAAAAGCCATCCGGAAACTTAAGACTAGCTCACGCAGCGGCATCTTAAAAACTTATCTCGGATAAAAATAAAAGCTACCTAATTTAGGTAGCTTTTTCATTTATCATTCATTCGTCTGTTTGAATATTTGTACGAATTCTCTAGGATCAGGCGCATCGAAACGCACCTTTCTCTCAGTCATAGGATGAATAAACTCCAACACTTTTGCATGCAAACACAGGCGATCAATGGGCGAATACTCATTGCCATGACCATATTTGCGGTCTCCAACCACGGGATGACCTATACTCTGCATGTGCACACGAATTTGGTTGGTACGCCCCGTCTCTAAATTCAACTCCACCATACTAATAGGCATTTTTTTATCACCTTCACCTATTGTAATAGACTTAAGTACCTTGTAATGCGTCACCGCTTTTTGTCCGCCATCGTCTTTAGGCGATGAATAAACCATACCTGTGCGCGAATCTTCTGTAAGCCAAGTTGTGATGGTCCCTTCTTTCTTCTCCAAATGTCCTTCCACTACAGCTACATAGGTGCGTTTAGTCACTAGTTGCTTCCAGTAGGTACGCATATACTCCTGTAGTTCGGGTGATTTTGCAAACACCAACACACCACTTGTCTCTCGATCTAAGCGGTGTACAACATGGACGGTATTGCGATTAGATTGCTTACGTACATACTCTTTTAAGATAGAGTATGCCGTCATCTCACTGCTTTTGGGGTTGTAAGGCACTGTCAGCAATCCGTTTTTCTTCTCCACAACAATAAGCGCGTCATCCTCATAGATTACTCGCAATTTGGGGTGGCGCAATTCTACATTGCCTCTTCCTTGCAATACTTGCACCACATCTCCAGCCTTGAGCGGAGTATCATGACGGGTTTGAATACCTGCGTTGACAGTCACTCGTCGTTGACTGAGCAATTGTTTCACGCTAGTGCGAGTCATTCCGCCTAGTTTAGCAAGTAGAAAAGGCATCAATTCGATTGCCGCCTCCACTCTAAAAGATGTATCTTGTTTGCGTCTCATTGTTTAATCAGTAAATTCGGTGCAAAGGTACGACAAAAAATACACATACGCAAGTAGAGCGAGCTATTAATTGCAAAAAGATAGATAAATTTTATCTATCTCATCCGCTATTTGTCACTCATTCAAGCTCGCTTGAGAATGAGATGATGAATAGCGGATGATAAGGTGTAAACCGTTTTTGCAAATGATTGCGAGCGAACTGGAGTATGGGCTGCATTGAGCGTGAAGGAGTGCGACGGAACGCACTCCGAGTGTTGTGCCCGAAGAGTTCCCACTCTGAGGAATCAGCACAACACATAGAATGGCGCAATATATAATGGGGCCCCCACGAACTTCGTGAGTGAGTGGGGAGAGCGGAGGCACAAGTCGCCCTAATGTTGACGCGGTCAACAGTCAATGCGACCTTGTTGTCGAACGCGAGGTCACGCAACCGTATGGTTATAGGGTAGTGTCGTACAGGGTAGACACGACCGCCTAAGTGCTAGAACGTGCTCTACCCAAGGCAGATGTCCGAAGTACGACTACCAATTACGGGTTTAT
>JAEIGA010002777.1_pt1 | contig 27691 bp, 54 predicted proteins | sample 9270691 | NCBI WGS metagenome assembly JAEIGA01 (sample SAMN17057246, study PRJNA624740) | gut metagenome | biome: biome; isolation source: fecal sample | host: Bos grunniens | place: China: Xizang | collected 2019 | reverse complement strand
CCCGAAACTCTTATTCGCAGGAGCGCCGAGGGTTGTGGCGCTCCGACCTTCAAACCGCGTTATAATGCGGAAAATTTTCTCGTTCTAGCGACTCATAACGCAACATTCTAAAAATTCCCGAAAACTACATGACTCCGCCCCAAAATTTTTTATATCCAGGAACTTCAGAATTTAGCATATTTATTTGCCAAAGCCCACTTTATGAATCTCTCTTCACCTCACTACTTTTTTCGTATCAAATTTAGAACCAGGGCGCATAGCCCTTGCCGCAATCTACTTTTGGCCTAACTTGGCCTCGTCCCCAGCTCTTACCTAGTTAGTTCCTAGTCCAATAGACAAAAGAAAAAAACGGAAAGACTCACATCTTTCCGTTTCAAAAAATTCGCAGCTTTTCCTGTCAAATTTATCGCGCTTTCTGCGTTTTTAATTGATTTTTATTAAAAAATATGCCTCGGACGGAGTCCGAGGATATATGGTGGAGGATAATTATACGACCGAACGGTATAGAAAACCGCTCATTGCGCCGGCCACGAAGCCATTTTTCTTTTATTATATCATATTTTTTTATAAAAATCAAATAAATTCCGCAATAAATTGACATTTTTTATTATTTTTGATATAATTATAATGGGAAAGAATATATAGGTGGCTGCCGCAATAAACAAAAAGAGGACGCATATAGCGTCCTCTATTACTTGTTAAACCGGCCGGGACTTATAGACCCAGGCTCTTGAAGAAGTCCGCAAAGACATCATCAGTGGTTACGGGCTTATCAGCAGGAACAGCGCGCGTAGTGAATCCAAGTCCATTGGGCTTGCGCACCTTTTCTACTTCTACTCCGGTATTCTTACTCTTGGTATTGGCCTTAATAGCCTCGACATCCAAAAACATCAGAACCAGGTCAGCAAGAACCTTAAGGTCGTCATCATCCCAATCGCCCTCTTCAAGCTCTAAGGCGGGATACCACTTAGCAACAAAGCGGAAGGCATCATCCAGAAGCACCATCAAATCAGAGCGCTTGGCTTCGTTGCGGGCGCGCTCCTCAGCATAAGCCTTCATGCGGGCGACTTCTGCGTCCTTTGCGGCCTGCTCTTCGGCCTCAATGCGGGCCTGGGCGGCATTAGCTTCATCAGCAAAGCCGTTCATAATATCATCAATAGATTCGCCATTCTTCAGGCGAGTGTAAATATCATTCATATACATACTCCTTTTATTATTATAGATATATTATATAATATTTTTTTATAAAAATCAACTTGAGGATAACGGAGACGATGAAATTTATACGGAACAACGCGGGAGCCGAACGCAGGTCAACTCCATAATTTTCACAATTTCTACAATTTCCATAATTTTTAACTCAATTACCCTACCGCAGAAGTCGGATAAAGCTTCTCCCATTGTTCATTCAAATCGCCCATAGTCTTCTTATACCACTCATTATCATATAGTGGTCCTTCCGTTTCCTCTTTACTTCCAGAAGTAATAGAAATTTCTTTTACACAGGGTGGCGGTGCAGGAGGCTCCTTCTTCTTTGGTTGAAAAACCTCTTCATCAAAATCGACCACATGAAGTCCTTTCCTATCACTACTTACAAGCGCAACTTGCTCGCCTTTCCAGAGCATCTTACCCCAACTACCTGTATACCAATAGACAGCAAAGATATTATCGTCTATGGAGGCGCTGATAGCATCTGTTAAATCATTGAAATCATATACATTTATATTTCTATATGTACCTAATCTACTCATAACTTTCTCCTTATACTTTTTCTATCTATATTATATCATATTATTTTATCTTTTTCAAATCTTTTCTTTTATTACCCTAAACATTTCCAATAGGCTAGAATAAATCAATATATTGCTACTCTAATTCATTTAGGTCTTCTTCATCAGTAGCTCGATATATACCTAATAAATGAGGCTAAATGCCCTATTCCTTATATTCTCTTATTGGCCTATGAATTTTATAAGCTTGCGCTTTTCCTTCAACTGCGCGCTTGTGCTCTTTAAATCTCTATTCAAAACTTCTTTTAGTTTTGCCGACATAAATAATTTTATCTTCGGCTACTATTATATAAATACCGCCTGCCATTTTTTATTCTCCTTTTTTATATGTTTTGACATTTGATATTTGCTCTTTGTTATCGCGGGGGCAGATGCTAGAGTTCTTGAATAAAGGAGCGAAGCGACTTTATTCAAGAACTCTACTCTATTCACAAGAAAACTATTACTATTTATATGGATACTAAATTTTGCCCACTTTCGATAAAAATTTGACCACTTTTATCAGAAAAAAATGACCACTTTTTTACTCCGGCAAAGAATTCCTTACTTTCAAAAATTCTAAGTAAGTCTTTTCTTCCTTGCGCACTAGATGATAATCAAGCAAACCTAAGCGTTTCAAAATATCTAAGGTGTCATCAACAATAATATTATTAGAAGAAGTTGTAGAAGCAATTCCAATGAAATCCTTAATTTGCTTCAAAGTGGCAATGAAAGGAGAGCAACCATTAGCATAATATCTATTAAATAAATAAATATATATACTAATACTATTCTTCTATAATACATTCATCAATTTAGTCAAAGTAGTATACTCAATAAGATTAGCCTAATTGTTATCTAATACCGTCAAATAATAATAATCATCTTCTTCGTAAACTAATTGCTATTCTAATAAATGCCCAAAATATTTAGCAATTGTTTTACGACTCATTACTTTTTCTTCTTTTCCTTCAGAATCTATACGAGTAAAATCTCTTTCAATAGCAACCCATTTTACTAAGCTTTTATGTATTCTACGCTTTGAAGAATTTACACTTTCACGCTCTGAATTACACTACAACCAAGCATACAATAAATCACAATAATCTTTTTCTCTTACAATGCTGGCAGTAGAAGGCATTTGTCTTGAATTTTTCTATATTTCCAAGTTTTTTCATCTCCTTTCATTATATCTTAAAAATCAATACTTTTTTATTTATTGATTCTGACCAGAATTTTATGACCATTTATAAGAAAATTCTGGACAAAAATATAGAAAAAATCAACCAAAATAATAGAAAATTTTGACCATTTTTATAGAAAAAAATGACCATTTATTAGAAAAAAATGACCACTTTTATCCATTTTGCCCACTACCTATTTAAAACTTCATCTCTCACTGCGTTTTCGTCATTTTGCACAAAAATTTACCTCTTTCCCCTAATAAATTTGTGCAATATGCACAAAACGCATTATCTTTGTCCGCCCTGCGTACAATACATTGTCCGAGATTCGGCCTATCGAGCATAATCCAGTTGAAATTCTTTATTAAAAATTATATAATATTATTACAAGATAAGGAAAGACGTCAACCTAATCTAAAAAATAAGATAATATAAGGAGAAAAACTATGAACACTTTAATCGAACAGCTTAATGAGGTCCATTTCAAAGCAATCGAGGACATGATGATGGAGGTAGAAACTGTCGCCGATGAAGAGCCCATCACCCTTCCCGCCGGCTCTTTAAAACAATTCTTCCGTTCTTATACCGCCGCCCTTGCTTTTATTACCGGCAATTTAGAGTATGTAGAGCAATACTTAAAAACCAACAATCTTATCTAATATAAAGGCAGGACTTTAGTTCCTGCCTTTGACTTTTCTAAAAAAATATTATATAATATAAATAAAGAATTAAAGAAAGGAAATAATAATGCCTAAGCAATTATATTATTGTATGCTTTGGCGCAATTTTAACGAGGAGCCCATGACGAAGTTTATCTATGCCGATTCCGTCAAAGAATTGGTAGATGAATTTCTCTATTTCGGCTTTGCATCTGTTTCCATAACTGATATTACAGATTTGGAGGTAGACCATTTTGACCTGTAAGTATTGCGGCCAAGAGCATGTAGCTATCGTAAATGAAGACGGAACTGGTATGTGCGTCAAGTGCTTTGGGGTTGCGGGAACTTGTCATTTGTGCACCTGTGGCACATTATGTGACTTCGAGACCAACCCCATTAACATACCGAAACAAGAACAAAAAACTATCCGTCAGGGAAACATGATAATGCAAACAGTAGTAAAAAGCGAAACACGAATCCGAGAGACCTGTCTCAAAAATTGTTTTTGTTACGACCCCGAATTTGGCTGTTTGAAAGAAAATGGAACCTGCGGAAAATATGCGGAAAGGACGCTCAACCGTCCGGAAAAGGAGAATTAAATATGTTATTTATTGTTATTGAGGTTATTCTTGCTATCGGTCTCTTTATCTGGGCCGGTCTTGATATTTATTATCACTACGGCAATAAGAAAACAATTAAGATTTTTGAAGGTTTTACTCCCTTTGATAATGAGGGACCAACAATTGCGTTTATGTGCGTAATTATTATACTTATTCTTACTCTCTTCGCTGGCGTTGGCTTTTATATTGATGGATATACAAGCCGCATTAGTTGTGACGAGCAGTGCGCTGCCATCGAATATCAAATTGAAAATGGCGCCTTTGGTGACGATGCTGGACTGTATAATCTTAACAAAGAAATCCGTGAGTGGAACGCCGATGTAAAATGGTATCGTGAATACCGAGATAATCCGTGGTTTGGTCTCTTTATTCCCAACTTCCTCGGTGACTATCCCACTTTTGATTTAGTGAAAGGAAATTAAACAATGTTATTTTGGTTAATGTTTGCTTGCAGCTTTGTCATTAGCGTTGCTGTTGCGTTTATTATCCCCACCAATAGCACTTTAGCAGCCTTTGGTCTTGGCTCGGCTGTATATATTGGCTTGTCTATCTTGTCAATTGCTGCATTCATTGGTTTGTCGATGCTTTTGGGCAAAAGTGATACATTCGTATTGAAGAAAAATAGAACCTATACCATCATCTCGATGGATAATGGACTGATTACTATCGCCGGTGGAGAAACTCTACCCATCGATAAAGTCCATAATACCGTCTATTGTAAAACGGTTTCCTCACCCGTCCTCAATGTAAAACAGTATAATATTGGCGGATGGCGTCGTCGTTGGCTCTATGAAGCCTATTCAGACCGTTGGGAATACACCCTTTACCTACCCGAGACCAATTAAGGTCTCGGGTCTTTTTTGATTTTAATAAAAAAATATGTTATAATATTTATATAAATGGAAAAAGGTGATAAATATGAAAACATTTGAATTGGTCTTTTTCAACTGGGACGAAGCAATTGAATACGAGCGTCGAATCATCAAGTGTGATACTTATGCTGAAATGCTTGTCTTGGCAGGCAGACGGTGCAATGAATTAATGGAAGAGCTTAACCTCGAAGATATTTATTGGAATTATACGGAGGTGTGTTGATATGTCTATTAGTAATACAGTTTTTCATCCGTCTCGTGTCGAGGACCGTATCTATGATTTGATGGCGGAAGAGCAATTTATTATTAGTACAGATGTTTATACTGATACTTTATGTTTTGAAGTTTACAAGATGTTAGATAAAGAGTTTCCCGAGATTGAGTGGGAGGCTTTTTCGACCAAAACCCCAATTGAGGGCGTGTGGGCACAAAGTTTTGCCTGGGTTGAAGACGGACATATTCATTTGATTGGGTGGTATTATAAAGACACGGAGGTAGAATAAAATGTATCTTATCTATGATAACTTTGCAGGAATGAATACCCCTATCTGCGTCTGTGAAACTTCTGCAGACGCTGAAGAAATATGTTTGGCTTTGGCACAAGAAGATTTATATATCCGTTATTATATTTCTGTTCAGTGCCTAAGATATCCTACACAAATGCTAAATTATATTACACTTGCTAATTCAAGTAATTATAAGTATAAGGAGGTGCCATATCTTGCCTAACTATTATGTTGCCAAAAGCTATCAGACTTGGCCCGTTGAGGGTGAAGCCTTTGAAAACAACGGCAAAATGTATTTGAAAGTGCGCAATCCAAAAGGAGAAGTTAAGCAAGTGCGCGCTTACTCAGAAACCGAATATAAAAGACTCTACAAAGAAACCTGCGCGAGCCCCGCTTCAACGTCCGGTGTAGTCGTAAAGCCACAGGGTCCCGTGGTCAAGAATATTCTTGGTTTTGATGAGGGCTATATTTGGATTTTCAAGGGCAACCTTGAAAACGCAGAGTATTGGTTTGAGCGTACACCAGAATGTCGATTTAATGTGTTTTGGGGATGGTATATTGTTTCTACCGAAACCATTCCTTTTGATATTCCGTCTTGTATTGAAAGCGTAAAGCTTCCTTGGGAAAGAGTAGGTAATACCGATGGAACACTTTTACCTAAGGGTATTGTAGAGGCTGTTGTAAATGAACTCCGTTTTGGAGGTCATCCCTCTCAATTTCAAGGCTCTATCGGCAATCGTCTAACTCTTACCCTCTACATCAAGCAAATCGAATCTCTGCCGCCTACACAATATGGCGCACAATATATTTATACTTTTGAAGATGCCGATGCAAATATTTATTCGTGGAAAACCGGTGTTAATAAAGATTGGTCTATCGGCGATGAGATTCGTTGTAAGGCTGGCGTGAAATCTCACGATACGGTTCGTGGAGTTCGTCAGACCTCTCTTACACGACTAATTCAAGAAAAGGAAAAATAAATGCCTTGGGAAAAAAGAAAGAAGATAGAAAGGGTATATCCCATACAAGATTCTACCTGGGGTATAAGTATGCCAGTCAATCAAGCAAGGTTTACTTTTGAATCTTTTCAACGCCTTATAAAGGGTCTTGAAAAGTCTAAACACTATCGAACAATCGTTTTTGATACAATACCTAGTTGGATGGAGGAAAAATAATGTTAAAAGAAATATTATGGGTTTTATGTATGATAATTATAGGAGCTCTTTTGTTGTTTCTTGGAACAGCTTTGGGCTTTTATCTTACAGTAATTTTATTTGATGGGTCTTTTCTTGCCTGCTTTATTTGCGTTACCGTGTGCGATTTATTAGCTTGCGCAGTTTTAATGAAGATAGTGTCTTGGAGTTTCGGACGGTTCTAACAGAACCGTCCTCTTTTTGATTTTACATAAAATTTATTATATAATATATATAAAGTGATGAAAGGAAATGATAAGTATGAAAGTTGATTTTGAACGAGCTTTGAATTTTGTAGAGCATCTCGTTGAAATTGGTCTGCTTGATGCCATTCGTGACATCCCTGGCTTTTCTCCCTATGGCTGGCTCAAAAAGCACGATAATCTTTTTGATACTTATTATTTCGCAGATGGCGCCTGTAAGGGTGTATTCTGTTTCCAAGACATTGATTGGGTAATCAAATTCGATTATGATAAGGGACATAGTTATTGCGGCCGCGAGTTAGAAAACTATATCGCTGCTAAGGAAGCCGGTTTGGCTCACTATTTCCCCGAGACCTTTGCTCTTCGCAATTACGGACATATCCACTTCATTATCCAGGAGCGTTGCGATTGCAGTGAAGACGAAGTCCAGGATATGATGTTTGACTCTCTGAAGCGCCGTTATACTGAATGGGGTGATGAAGTGCGGGACGATGATATTTGGGATGAGATTTATGATATCGCAACTCACACTGCATTGACCTGTATGTTTGATGACCCCGAACTCGACGAGTTCGTTGATGAACATCATATTAACGATTTACATACTGCCAATTTCGGCAAAATTGATGACCATTATGTCATCCTTGACTTTAGCGGCTATGGTTTAGCCGTATGGGGGAAGTAATATGAAAACTGGTTGGTTATCTCCGACAGGAGAATGGTTCCCGTGTGAAGTGTATGAGCATCTTTATATGGCGCGCAAACTCAGCGGTGAGCATGGCTGTCGAGCCGATGATAAACTCATTGAGCGAGGCTGGGTGAAGATTTCTATCTCCCACTGGCCAACCAAGAGATGGAGCATCTGGTGGCGACATCATTATCTTACCCCCGAACAAAAAAGATTTTTGGAACCTTATTTTGCGCCAGATAGTGAATTTCCAGTGGACGATTTTGAAAGAGATTATTGGGAGGCTGAACTATGAAGCGAATTTATTTGAATGTAAGTGTTCTTGGTTTTTGGGATGTTCCCGACGACTGCACCAACGAAGAGGCTCAGGCGTTAGTAGACAATTTTTTAGAGGAAAATTGTCTTACTGGAATTTACAATGATGCTGATTGGGAAATGCTTCCCTTAAGAGAGGATTGATATTATATGAAAAAGTATAAAATTTGGCTTGACGACCTACGGCAAAAGCCCCAGGATACAACTGAATATACTTGGCTTTGGTATAAAACCGCCGAGGAACTTATTGAAGACTTGCTAAAAAAGTATTTCAACTGGCATCCTCATTCTATGGAAATTGTTGAGATTTCTTTGGATAATGACCTTGGCGAGGGTTTGATGGAGGGATACCAGGTCCTTGACTGGCTTGAGAGCTTGATGATTCCTGTTGATTTTGATATTCATATCCACACCAGCAATCCCGTGGCGCGTGAGCGTATGCGTGCCATTATTCAGCGTAATGGTTGGATGGAGGTAAGATAAATGGATATAATAATTGGTGTTTATATAATTATTATTGTTGTTGTCAATTTCATATGGTGGCTCGCCGCAATAGACATGGCTGGTGAAATAGGTCTTTGTTTTTGTAATCCAAAGTGGATTTATAATCACACCAAAACAAATTGGTTTGGTACAATCTGCCTAACCATTCTAGCCAACGTAGCTTTTGGACCTACAGCACTATGTTATTGGCTTTATAAACTTTGTACTGTTGGGAGGAAATAATATGTTTGGAAGAAAAGCAAAGCTAATTGAAAAACTGCAACGGCGAGTGGATGAATTAGAAGAAATCATTTGTCCGTTCAATCAACACGACTGGGTAGAAATTGATAGCTATGATATTCCCATCAATAATTATTTGGATTTTGATACAGTTCATGTATATAAATGTCGTAAATGCGGAAAAAGGAGAGAAAGATAATGGAAGAAAGAGATAAAACTGAATTTGAACAAGGCTTCAATAAGGGATACAAAGATGGTTTTCGTGCCGGTCGCCATGATGAATTTATTTCTCCTTTAACGCAGCGTATTTTTATTGGTTTGCTTATTGCTGCCACTATTATCTTTGGACTTTTTGCATTCGGATTTTTAGGAAGCGTGCTTTTTGATAATATCATTGGCGGTATTATTGGCGCAATTATCTGCGGTCTTATCGCAGGTGCTAGCGCCGGAGCTGCTTATTATCTCATGGAGGATATGAATCTATGAGAGGCGAATGGAATCTGCGCGATTGGGAGTATGAATATTATTCCCGTATCTTACGCACGAAAATCGAATATGCCTATCGGCATAAAAATGAAGAAGTTTCATTAACCGGCTATGACCTCAATCCGCAAAATGTAAGCGACCTATTGGAATACATGGGTTGGGAAGATGACGATTTTGAACACAATGGTTGGGAACAGGATTGCTGGCAGCATTTTTATAAAGATGGTTATGATACCAAGTTAACCGTTTTTTCTTGTGGCATGACTTTCAAACTATGTATTGTATTTTATGAGGAGCAAGTATGAGTAGAGGGTATTATGGTTTTCGTAATGAATATGAGCATTTTTCATATAAACACGTAATAACGACTATTGTTAACTCCTTAATAACTAATATTGACCAAGATAATGTTGAACTTACTCATATCGATATTTCTCCAACACAGGTAAAAGATATTCTTGATGAACTGGGTTGGGAACGTTACGAGGTTAATAGAGACCGAGATACTATTTGGGAATACTTTTATCATGAAGATTATCCCACTAAAATGATGAGTCTTATTACTGATATTGACTTGTTTAGCATGACAATTGATGTGGTTGATAGAGAGGAAGAGTAAGCGCTCTTCCTCTTTTTTGATTTTTTATAAAAAATAGTATATAATATATATATAAGTTAAATGAATTACAGGAGGAATTTGTTATGAAGACTAATAAGGAAATGGTTATGGAAGTTCTTGGCAAGTATGGCGCAATGACTTCTCGGCAGATTGCCGTTCAGGTGAATAACAAGATGGGCGTTGTCCTTACTCCTGCGCAGGTCGCAGGTGCGCTGCGGCCTTTGGTTGCCCAGGGTAAGGCGGCCAATAGTAAAGATTCTCAAGGTAAGACCGTATATTGGTTGAATAAGGAGGAGTGGCGCTAATGTGGAAATGTGGTTTATGTGGCGCAATTTTAGATAGCGCCTGCCCCGATGGCTGCCCCGAATGTGGAGCTCCTTGTGTCGGCTGGCTTGATGAAGCTGGCGGATGGCATGAGGGTGGTTGCGGTAATATGCCGGACGGCACTTTCTGTGGCGAATGTAATCGTATGGAATGTGGTATTTGTGAGGTTTGGAACCGCCGACAGGCACAACTTAGAGCTTATGGCGATTGGCAATGTGAAGAATGCGGAAGCGTACTTGAAATTTGGCTTGATGAAGTTGAAGAAGAGCGTCCAGCTGAAGGCGATGGGTTCCGTTATGAACGTCGCCATTTGATGTGGCATTGTCCCGAATGTGGATGCGACTATGAAAATCATTGGGAAACTCAATGGGGAGATACCAGTATCTCTATGATAAAGAGAAAGTATTGGGGGTAATAAATATGCTAAATAGTTATGCTAATAATAGTTTCAAGTTTGATTTGAACGCAGTGAGTGGCACCTTACGCAAGTCCCACCCTAAGAGCCGTTTTATGGTTCGTGCAGTTGATAAAGATACTTGTGCCTTTGACCCCGATAAACCTTCAGTATATTTTAAGGACACTAAGCAAATTGTAGTATTACAAATTATGCTCACAGGTAATGACAAATGTCTTATTGAGTTTGTAGATAAATCCGATTTTGAGGAGGGCTAAATATGTCTGTTTTAGAAATTGGAAATAAACTAAAAGAGACCTGGACCTTTTGTAATGGCATCTTTGGCGACCGCTGTATCGCGTTATGCCTGCACGGGTCTCAGAATTATGAGTTAGACCTGCCCGAATCCGATATTGACGCTAAGTTGATTCTTGCGCCCAGCTGGGAAGAAGTAATCAATTGCCACAAGCCTATTAGCGAAACCATCAAGGGACCCTATGGCGATATTAATCTTTGCGATGTACGCTTGTTTATTGGAGTAAATTTAGAGAAGCAGAATTTCAACTTTTTAGAAACTCTATTTACTCCTTATTCCTTTGTAAACCCATATTACAGAGACCTTTGGGCAGAGCTAATTGAGCACCGTGAAGAAATCGCACATTATAAACCCGACCAAGCCATTCGTACCATGATGGGACAGGTAGAGAATCAATGGCGGCGTTGGGACCGGTTTGACAATAAGAAAACTTTGTATCACATGGCGCGTATTCATAGTGCCATCAAGCGCTATCAAGAGGGCTTATGCTTTGCGGATACTCTTATCCCAGAAAATGCAGAATGGAATATGGAGGTGCGCTTGGGCAAAGTTGATGAAGAGACTATGGAGATTTTTTTCAACAAACTTTATAGCGAAGCGCATGAGCTGTCCGAGCCTGAAAACTACAAAGGCCCCGAATACCCTATCGCTTACATGACGATGGATAGTCTCAAAGAACAGTTTGTTCTTCGAGCACTTTACGAGCGTGGCGTAGATAATTGATTTTATATAAAAAATATTATATAATATTTATATAAAGTTAAGAAAGGAATGAAAGTGATGGGTATCAAAAACTGGCTGATTACCGGCGATACGCATGGACGAGTCGCTGAACGTATACACAATATCAAAGAAAATATACCGGAATATAAGCCCGAAGATACGGCCGTTATTATCTTAGGCGATGTTGGTTTGAATTATTACCTTAATAAAACCGACCAGAAGCACAAGAAAGAAGCAGCTGCGTATGGCTATACCATCTATTGCGTTCATGGTAATCATGAGGCGCGTCCTGGTGAAAAGCTCGGTATGAAATTAGTAAGTGATGAAGATGTCGGTGGTCCTGTTTGGATTGAGGAAGAGTTTCCTAATATCCGCTATTTTACCGATTGGGGCATTTATAATATCAATGGGTTGAAAACCCTTGTTGTTGGTGGTGCTTATTCCGTTGATAAGTTCTATCGTATTCAAAACGGTTGGGCTTGGTTTGAAGATGAGCAGCTTGCCGATTGGGAGATGGCAGCTTGTGCTCGTGGAGCAACTGCATATCCGCATTTTGACCTTGTTCTTACCCATACTTGTCCTTTGGGTGTACAACCGGTTGATTTGTTCCTGGGTTTTATCGACCAATCCAGAGTTGATAATTCCATGGAAATTTGGATGGATGAGCTTGGTCGTTCTATTAATTGGAAGTTGTGGCTCTTCGGACATTACCATTCCGACCGGATTGAATGGCCGCATATGGAGCAGTTCTATTGCGAGATAGAAGATTTGAACCATATCTGCGCCCGATGGAAGAAATTCGATGAAACCGGCGAGCTTGATTGGTGGCTGCCAATGAGCCCAGCGATGCGAAAAATCGCAAATAAGGAGTAAAAATGAAACAGAAAATTATTGTAAAGTTTTTGATTGCGGTACTTATTACTATTGCAATCGCAGTCGTATCCCAAAGCCTTATGCCTATTTTGGGCAATGATGTTGCCATTGGACAGCTTGAAAATGACGATTTTTATTTTGTCGCAATGCACACTTGGCATCAGACCAATTATTACTTAGGTCTTGCTGCCGCTGGTGTATGGGCAATGTTCGGCGCAAGTATTAACGTTGATATTTATAAATATATGAAAAATAAAAAAGAAAATGGAGTAAATGAGTAATGAAAAAGATTTTGGTACTGTTTTTGTTCGTTATCCTTGCAGTTTCCCTGGCGGCTTGTAAGCCCTATGATACCCCCGAGTTTGTCACCATTAGTGCGTCTCAGACCGCCTTCCTTGTCCCGCTGATTGGCGATACTGGTGACCAGGGCGTATTTGAATCTGAAGAGCTGCTGCTTGAAGCAAAAGTGGCTACAAAGGAAATTCAGATTCCTCACCGTTGGGTCCAGACTGGTCGTTCTGCCAGTACTGGTGAGTACCGTCCTACTGCGACTTTGATTGTTGTTGAGCGAAAGCCTGTCTCTCGGTCCTGGGAGTCTGGCGATTCTACTGCCACTTCCTCTAACCGTGCAATTTTTGGTGAAACCTCTGACAATATTGGTATCTATGTTGGTATGAACTGCACCGCTATGATTGAGGAAAAGGACGCAGCAAAGTTCTTGTATCGTTATAATAACACTCCTCTGGAAACGATTATCGATACCGATATCAAGAAGATGGTAGAAGACCGCTTCAATATTGAAACCGCAAAGTATGCTTCTACTGACCTGGGCGCCAAAAAGGGCGAAATTATGGAAGCTGTAAAGACCTATGTTGTAGATTATTTCAAGGATTACGGTATTACTATTACTGTTCTCGGTCTCAAGGAGGGTATCTCTTTTGAGAACCCTGCAATTCAGACCGCTATTGATGAAAAGTTTGCGTCCGAACAGAAGCTCGTAATCCAGCAGAATGAAAATGAGGCCAACCTCGCTAAGGCGGAGGCTGAAGCTAAGGCAAAGATTATGCTTGCTGAGGCCGAAGCAAAAGCTAATGAACTACTGGCAAAATCTTTGACCGATGCTATTCTGGCGCAGATGTATTACGAAAAGTGGGATGGTAAACTCCCCTATCTGTATGGCGCGGACGGCAATGCGCTAATTCAGATTCCTGGAAACTAAAATAAAGAGGCTCTTACGAGCCTCTTTTTCTTTTATTGATTTTTTATAAAAAATATTATATAATATATATAGAAAGTTAAGGAAAGGAAATGAAAACTATGGATGATATTTATAGCACTTTATTTGGTATCTTTGCCAATAATTATGATACGACTGAAAAGATAGGTCGCAATGAAGTGAACGGTTATACTATTGATACCTGCTTTACCATCGACCAGGGATGGGAAACAGCTGTATGGTATGAAGACTATCCCATGATTATTGTGGCGCGATATCCCGACAAGGAAATGGCGACACAGGGTCATCGGAATTGGGTAGAAACTTGCACCACCAATCGGCCCACTCACGCATTTAGCGTTCAAACCGACCGCATTGAAAGTTTTATGGAGGAATAAATATGTATGATAAAAACAATGAGGTCCAAAGTTCGTAATCTTATCAAAGCACTTCAAATGTTTCCAATGGAAGCATCTGTAATGTGCGTTGATGATAGTAGCGGACGAGAATCGCTAATTACATATATCAACTATGATGAAGAAACAAATCAAGTAATTTTAGTAATGGGGGATTAAACAATGGGTTATTATACAAAGTTTGAATTACACGCTTATGGTGCCGAAAGCAAGAGTCCGATTTCCGAGGACCGTGAAGAGGAAATTACTGCAAAACTGTGGGAGATTACCTCGGGCGCTAATTGGTATAAACCGCGCAATTTTGAAGAATGCTTTGGTGATACTATGAAATGGTATGACCATGAGGAAGATATGATTGCTATTTCCAAGGAATATCCCAATATTCTTTTTGTTTTGGAAGGCATTGGCGAAGAATTCCCGGACGCATGGCGTAAGTGGTTCCATAATGGTAAGTTTGAAGAAAGCTATGCGGAAATTGCCTATCCTCGGCCCACTAATCCACTTTTCGCACAATTCAATTTTTGATTACCGACTCCTCTGGCAAGTTAGTCAGAGGAGTTTTTGATTTTATATAAAAAATATGATATAATATTTATATAAAGTAATGGGAGGAAATAAATATGGATTGGACTGTTGTAAAGGAATGGCTTATCCAGCATGGATATGCTAGAGAAGATTGGGATTGTATTGAAATTACTGATAGTAGTGTCTATCTTCAAGACAGCATTGAAAATACTTTTATTTCCGCTTTTCAATCCCATGGTAATTTGATTGTATATGTTGGCGCTGTAAAACCTAAGATTTCTGTAGGCGGTGACACCGGATTTCCTTGTTCTTCTCCTTGGGACGCAATCGATTATTTTATTGACTACTTAGAAGAGTTATGGGAAGACTTGGATAAAAAATATGGAGGAATATAAAATATGATTACAGCAAAGGAAGCTCGTGAAATATCAAAACAAAGCAATTTGCTTGGGAAAACTTTGAAAAGTGCTGAAAAAGCAATTCAAACCGCGGCGGAAAGAGGAGAACACGGCGTTGTATTTGATGGCGATACAGATAATCATACTGTTATTGCTGAGGTAGTAGATGTGCTTAGAGCCAATGACTATAAAGTATTATATGTTCCTTATTTGACAACTATTGTTATTGAGTGGTAAGGAGTAAATCAATGGAATTAATATTTTCTTGTCCCAAATGTAAGGAATGGATAGCTGCCAATCGTTTTACTATACAAGAATATGATTTTTTCAATGTAGACGGTTTTGAATTAGAGGGCTCTTATGATGTTGAGTGTCCTTATTGTAAGCATAGAATCGGTATGACATTTACTGCTAATTTAGTAGATTATAAAATAAGTAAGGAGTGATAACTATGGCATTGCCTGGTGTATATAAAATACGACTTTTGTCAGGACAAGAGTCGTCAATGTGTCATGACAAATCTTCATATATATATGAAAGGGTGATATAAATGCAAAAGAAAACAGCAAAAATTGAAGTACGTATTGAGGCAAATCTCAAAGATTCTCTTGCCCAGTACGCAAAAGATAATAATACGACAATTAGCGCTCTTTTGAGAAATTATATAAAGGAGATTATTGATAATGGCGAACGGAACAAAGAACTTAACTAATTGGCGTTTTGGTCGATTAACTGTCATTGAAAGGGCTGGTAGTAAAAATAATCGAGCTCTTTGGAAATGCATCTGCGACTGTGGTAATGAACGATTTCTTACTACAAACAATTTGACTACGGGCAACACGCAATCTTGTGGTTGTTTATAGCGTGAAATCGCAAGTAAACGATGCAGTAAAGATTTGACAAATAAAAGATTTGGTAAATTATTGGCATTACTTCCAACAGAACGCAGAGTTGACAATAAAGTGGTATGGAAATGCAGATGTGATTGCGGAAATACTTGCTATATCCAAAGCGCTCATTTGTTATCCGGACATACGCAATCTTGTGGCTGTATTACATCATCAATTGGTGAAATAACTATTGCACATTTGTTGAGTATAAATAATATTGAATATATATAGGAATATAGGTTTATAGACTTAGTAAGCGATAAATGCTATCCTTTGAGATATGATTTTTATTTACCTCAATATAATAGATTGATTGAGTTTGATGGAGAACAACATTATAAAGATACTGGTTGGAACACGCTAGAAGAAACTCAAAAAAGAGATAAAATAAAAAACGATTATGCCCTATCGAATAACATTGACTTGGTGCGTATTCCCTACTGGGAACGTGATAATATAACAGTAGAAATGCTACTTGGCGATAAATATTTAGTAAAGGAATGATATAAATGAACTTGCCTGGTGTTTATGATACCTTTAATAAGTTGTGGGATGGCTACCAAACAGTTTGGATAATTTCTGATTGCCATTTCAACGAAGAGGATTTGAAAGCGGGGTTTCCTAATCGCCCCTCGGACGATGAATTAGTAAAAAGAATAAACGCCAAGGTTGGTTCTCGCGACGTTTTACTTGTCCTTGGCGATTGTGGAGATTTGGAATATGTGAAGAAGCTTCGCGGTTATAAAGTCTTAGTGGCTGGAAACCATGACTGCGGTCTCACTAAGTATAAAGAAGTGTTCGATGAAGTTTATGAGGGGGCGGTTTGCCTTGGTGAAAAGCTACTTCTATCTCATGAACCCATTCAGACCCCTTGGGCAGTTAACCTGCATGGACATGACCACAAGGGTGCTAAGCGCAAGGGTTGTTATAATTTCTGCGCTGATGTAATTGGATATGAACCTGTGAATCTAAATCAGTTTTTGAAGTCTGGTATCTATAAAGATACTCAGTCTGTTCATAGAATTACTATTGATAATGCAACTATAAGAGCAAGAAAAAGAGGAAAGAAATATGGAAAATAAGAAGATTTACATGCTTTATTTTGATAGCAATGATTGTATTGCTTTTACAAACTTGGCCGATGCTGAAGAAATGTATATGGAACTGACTGTTGAAAATGATTTCGACTGTTTTTGCGAATGGTTTCATTTTTGGGAGTTTAGCTTTGAAAAAAGTCTTAAACACCCCGATGAGGTATGTGAATATTGCTATATCGAGGAGGTCACTTTATTTTGAATAAAAGAAAAAATTGTCCTCTGCGCCATAAGAGTAATGGCAACTGCCTTCCTTGTGGCGGGTTTTGTACCGCAGTAAATGACGCTATCTGTGAAGCAATTCACCAAGCCTACGACCATGGCTTCGGTGATGGCTATCGCAAAGCTAAAGCTGATGCCTCTTGGGATACGCCGGCTTTTAGCATTGGCGACAGACATGAAATGGGGAGCTGGTAAAATGAAAACTATTACTATGACTGATTGTAGAGAACTCTATAATCGCTTTACAAAATATACTGAAACGGCTGAACAGCATGAATTTGCTAAATTAGCTATGATAAATATGATGCTGGATACCACAATAACACATTGGAGCGACCCTATTGACCAGAAAGAGGCTCGTGCAATGTTTCGTGTAGTTCTTGGGGCAATTGGCGAAGATATTACACCTTATAGAGAGGAAGACTATAATGATGAATGATGCTTTGGGCGACCGTATGAAAGAATACGAAAGTCGCAATCAATATTTTTTACAGCGCCGCACTCCGGTAATTATCCGAGTAGACGGTAAGGCGTTTCATACTTTCACCAGAGGTTTCCAAAAGCCTTTTGATGAAGTGCTCGGCAACGCAATGGTGCGGACTATGGAGTATCTGTGCCAGAATATCAGCGGTTGTATCTTCGGCTATGTCCAGAGTGATGAAATTACTCTGGTGCTTCAAGACTACCGCAAACTGAATACCGATGCTTGGTTCAGCTACCGCACCGATAAGCTTTGCTCTATTGCTGCCTCTATGGCAACTATGGCATTTAATCGCTTCTTCGAAGCGGAAATGAATGTGTTCAAGGCTGGTCATACTATTTTTGACACCAATGAATGGGCTTATCCTAAAGCTGGCGAAATTTATGGAGCTTATATGCTCGCAAAAAGCAAAGGCGCAATGTTCGACGCCCGTTGTTTCAATATTCCAAAAGAAGAAGTATGTAATTGTATCTACTGGCGGCAGCTGGATGCTACCCGCAATTCTATTCAGATGGTTGGTCAAGCTAACTTCTCTCATGCCGAACTGCAAGGCAAGTCTTGCAACGATATTCAAGATATGCTTCACGAGCAGCGCGGCATTAACTGGAATGATTTCCCCATTCGCTGGAAGCGTGGAGTTGCGTGGACTAAGACCAATGGCACCGACTATGAAATGCCGATTCTGCGAGGCGAAGACCGCAAATATGTAGATGAAGAAGTCTATTTTGTGGAGGAAGAGTAATGAAGTTTTATAGAATTCGTCTATTGGCGATTGAAAATGATAAAAGTATTCATCCTCAACTGATTATTGGTGCACAAGATAAAGCTCGTGCCATTATGTTGGCAAAACAACAATATTGGGATTGTGAAGAAGTTGAACTTTTTAGTTGCGAAGAAATCAATCCAACTTCCGTTTATGTAAGTCGAGCAAATTTCGGCCCTATTTGATTTTATATAAAAATTATGATATAATATTTATATAAAGAATAAGGGAGTGCTAAAAATGAATTTGTTTGACCCTGCTTTTGCTTGTTATGCGATGCATAAGGATGCTATCGAAGCATTTATTTATCGTCTTGCTCGAACACCCGACCCCAATGATACGGATACGCAGCGTGAAATCGCTAATGAAGTGGGTCTTGATTGGCAACTCCTTACTCCCGATGAGATTGAGTATATAGAAAAGGAAGTAGCAAATAGATGGAGGTAAAATATTATACCTTTAGTGATTTTCGTAAAACCCTCTTTTTACCATTCGGTGAAGCAGTAAATTTGGGTCGTTATGAAAAAATGCCATATAAACAATGGCGCAATTTGAATAGCTGGTCCAAAGAGCTTAAATATGAACAAATGCGAATTGCTCGTGAATGGGTTCGTAGGCAAGAAGAAGATGGAACATATAGAGATTTCCCGCAGTGGTTCGTTGGTCCCTCAGACCATAACCTTGTAGTTCCAAATCCCGAAGTCTTTGATATTGATGATAATTCTTTCGGTAATTTTTTGGAAAATACTTTTATTCGAAATGTAATTCAAGGTGTTACTATTTCCGGTGATGAAATCAAATCCTCTATCTGCCTACCAATAGAGGATATAAGTGAGGGTTTGGTTACTTTTGCAGCAACATCCAATAAGATTACAGCAAACCTTGATGAAAAGATTGATAAAATTTGTAAGCAAATTGATGATTATTTTAATAAAGAAAAGGAGAACAATGAAATGAAGTTTGGTAATTTTGATTTTGGCCCCGTTGATTCTAGTGTTCGTATGAGCCTGTATGGTATGGCTATTAAAAACGCCTCCGGCACTTATGTTGCCTATGACGAGAATTCTAAGTCCATTATGGATGTTGATATTCTGAATTTTGAGGGCGCTAATAAATTTATTTATAAGGTGCCGGTCGCGCTTAAAGAAGTGCGTTGCGGCGACGTGATTATTCACGCTCGGAAGCCTATGTTCGTTCAGGCCGCTTATGCTGATGGCCGCTTCAAGGTGCTTGACGTGTTCGATGGCGAGGAAAAGACCATTGTACCCGCACGTAGTCCGTTTGGTTTTGACTTTATGACAAAGGTGGTTTCCTTTGTAAATTTTACCAATGCGGACAGCGCAAATCCGTTCGGCAATCTCCTGCCTCTTATGTTGCTAAACGACGGAAACGCAAAGGACAATGATGTGCTGTTAATGATGGCACTCATGGGCAATAGCTTCACCAGCAATCCTATGATGATGTATATGCTGATGAATAAAGATGGTAAGAATAACGATATTCTGCCTTTTCTGTTGATGGGTAACTGCGGTTTTGGCGCTCAGCCGACCGGTTGTAGCGGCAATTGCTCCTGCCACGAGTGCAGTTGCGACAAAGATAATAGTGATAAGTAAATAAAAGGCTCTGGCAACAGAGCCTTTTTTGATTTTTCTAAAAAAATATTATATAATATATATAGAAAATGATAAAGAGGTTATATATATGTTATTTGATAAATTGTCTGAACAAGACAAGATTACAATTCAAGGATATATTGACGACTTTGGAGCCAATCCTGGTTCACAAGTTTATAGAAATCATGCCAGTCTGAATCACCTGCTCCGTTTCTGGGAGGGCGCAAAAGAGGAATGGCTTTATCAGCTAATGGGTAATGAATTTATCTTGGAAAAGAAGATTTCGTATAAGCGACCTGTTAGTAAATTGAAAGAAGAAATTGAGCGCGCTTGGAGTTCACACCATAGTGGACCCATGTATGAGTTTCGTAGAAATTATTTGGATAAAATGAAGCAGATTTTTAATCCAACTTATATTTGCGATGATAACTATACCGCTTATAATGCTTTGATAAATTTAGATAACTTAGCAAACAATAGAATGACTTACTATATTAATCCTACGGTATTAAATTTTGGCGATGGGCGCAAACTCAAAGTTGAATATACCAGTAAGCCCATTCGCGCCTTGGGTAAGATTGCTAAGTTCATTGGTGAAGAAGAAAGTTTTGAGAAGTTCCGCTTGGAACATTCTCGTATTCTCAACCAGAAGAAGCTAGAGGGGACTCTTTGCTTATCTATCCACCCCATGGATTATATGACAATGAGTGATAACGCTTCTAGATGGCATAGCTGCATGAGCTGGGTGCAAACTGGCGGATACCGAATGGGTACCGTAGAAATGATGAATTCTAATTGTGTTATCGTGGGTTATCTCAAATCCGAGAATTCTACTTGGTATGATTGGAATGATAAGCATTGGCGCTGTCTATTCCTTGCCACTCCGGATATTATTACTTCGGTAAAGGGCTATCCTTATTATAGTGATGACCTTTGTAAAATTTGCGTTGATTGGATAAAAGAACTTGGTACTAAAAACCTTGCTTGGAATTTCAACGAAACCGCAGAAATTGAAGAGGGTGAAGTCTTTGAATATGTTGATGGTAACTATTATCATTTAGAAACAGAAACCGCAATTATGTACAATGACTTTGGCACTACCACTCATTTTGCGGCCTTACCAAATGTAATCAGAGAATCTTCTTCAAAAACTGACCCATATATGCTTACACTAAATTACTCTGGCATTACTGAATGTATGTGCTGTGGTTGTAATATTGATTATAGCTATGATGAGAGCTACCTTTATTGTGAAGATTGCTGCTCTAATGCCGATGAAGATGACTCCTGTGAGTGTGAACATTGTGGTCAGTGGTGGAGCTATGATGAAATGTATGATGTAGACGGAGATATGGTATGTCCCGACTGCGTTGATAATATTGCGGCAGAAAGTGCCTTTGATGGTTGCTACCATTACAAAACCGACCTAATTCAAGTATATCTCGCTTCAAAGAATGATGAACCCGATTTAGACGACGATGATTACTGTTATATTCCCAAGGCTTGTCGTGATGAGTATGACTTGTCTATATATAAGAGCAATTATGTGTCTATTGCACATCCTCGTTGTACTAAAAATGGGGTTTATTATTTCAATGAGTGCGATATTACCGAGAGAGGAATGGGTACTTGGTTCCGCATTTACTCTTGGAACCAGCCCACTTATTTCCGCAATAATGAGTAAAATTTGATTTTTATAAAAAAATAATATATAATATAAATGTAAAAAAGATAAAGAAATAAATAAAATTTTTGAAAGGCAAAAAGGTGAAAACAATGGAAAAGATTACAAAGAGCATGAAGTACAAGATGATTGAGGACATCCTGGCAACTGTCGATAATGACAATGCTGAGATGCTAATCGACTTCGTTAAGGCAGAGCAGGCTGCTCTGGCTAACAAGGCAGCTAAGGCTAAGGAACGTGCTGCTGAAAAGAAGACCGAGCGCGATGAGCTGTGCGATGCAGTTCTGGGCGTACTGACCAATGAGCCTATGACCCGTGACGAAGTCTTCGCTTTGGTAGAGAATACCGGCGATGAAATTACGGTTGCCAAGGTTGGCGCCCGTTTGACTAAGCTGGTTGGTATGGGCCTGGCTGATAAGGTCGAGACCAAGGCAGTTTCTGCTTCTGGTAAGAAGACCACTCGTATGGCTTATACCCTGGCCGAAGCCAATGCCGAAGTCGACGAATAAGATAATATAAATAAAAACTCCCCTCTGAATTGAGGGGAGTTTTTTCTTGTGCTTATGGAGTATAAGCAGCTCCGCCCGCTAACACACGCAATGCCGATACCCAAAAATAAAATTGCTTTGGGAAAATTTTGTTTGACTTTTTTACTCTTTTATGATATAATATTTTTATAAAGGAGATGAATAGCTATATGAAATTTAGTATGTCAAGTCGTCAGACTGCGGAATATCTCCAAAAGGCTGACGAAATCAAAGTTCAATGGCGCGACCGCAATATCATTCCTGACTTGTTTGAAAAATATCCTGACGCAACAATAAATCTTACTCGTTACTTTCAGGATTCACAAGAAGAAATCGATTGGAAACAAATTAGTACCTATAATATTTTGAGCAAGGGTAAGTTTGTTTTAGGTCTCACGATGACTAGTGAAATGATTGAGGCCCGCGCAAACAATTATAAATTTTATTATTTATCCGCAATTCGTACATTCCAAGAGCTAAATGAAGTTGCGGACTTCGGTGTTTGTCGCATTCGATTGGGCGCACCTTTGTTCTTCCAATTGGATAAAGTGCGTAAAGTATATAGCGGCCCTATCTACGCTATCGCTAATATGGCATCTAATGACTCTGTTTTTGAGCATAAAGAAGGCGTAACTGGCTTATGGATTCGTCCGGAAGACGTTCCTACATATGAGCCCTATATCGAACTAATTGAATTTATTGGTAATCAAAAGCAAGAACAAGCCCTATATCGCATCTATGCCGAACAGCATGCTTGGTCTGGTGATTTAGGTATGTTGGTTCAAGATTTAAATTATCCATGTACGAATCGTATGGTATCGCCCGAGCTTGCTGAAACTCGATTGAATTGTGGACAAAAATGTCAAGAAAATGGACGCTGCCACTTATGCTATCGCATGTTCGATTTAGCGAATCCTGAAAAAATTCGGAACTATCTTGAATCCATGAAACAAGATTGATTTTTATATAAAATTTTGATATAATATTTATATAAAAATATGAAAGGAAGTCTTTAATGAGGCTTTTGAAAGAACACGATTATAAAACTTTTGAAAATTTATGCGCTACCACACAGAATGGTTTGCGCAATACTATGTCTAAATATTTAAGAAGTAAGTATAAAAGGGTTATTGAAACTAAAGAATATATTTGTGCAGAGGGTGATATCCCTATTGCTCTTGTGGCACATATGGATACAGTATTCAAATACCCTACCCATGAAGTATTTTATGACCGACAAAAGAATGTTATTTGGTCTCCAGATGGCTTAGGGGCAGATGACCGCGCAGGTGTTTTTGCAATTATTCAAATTATCAAGCGAGGTTTACGCCCTCATATTATACTAACCACCGATGAGGAAATTGGAGCTGTAGGTGCTTCAAAGCTATCTTTAATTGATTGTCCTTTCAAAGATTTGCGCTATTTAATCCAATTAGACCGTCGTGGTAGTAATGATTGCGTATTCTATGATTGTGATAACCATGAATTTGTGCAATATATTGAACAATTTGGTTTTATTGAAGCCATTGGAAGCTTTTCTGATATTAGCATAATTTGTCCCGCTTGGGAAATCGCAGGAGTTAATCTTTCTATTGGCTATCGTGATGAACATAGTACAAGCGAAATTCTTTTTGTAAACTACATGCTTGATACCATAGAAAAAGTAATCAAAATGTTACAAGAAGAAGAAATTCCTAAGTTTGAATATATTCCGGCACAGTATGATAACAGATGGTTCAAATGGATTCATCCACGAGCTAGTGCCGATGATAAACATTGTCATATTTGTAAGAAAGAATTTCTACCAGAAGAACTTATTCCAGTTCTAATGAATAATGGAACACAGCAATATCTTTGTATTGATTGTATCCCTGGTCGAGCGGACTGGTGTAATTGTTGTGGAGAGGCCTATGAAACGACCGACCCAAAGAAAAATTTTGGATTATGTGAGGATTGTCTATACGATGCCTATAACAAATGTTAAAGAGCAATTTATCAAAATTATTCAATATTCGCAAAGAATTGACGAACCAAAAGTTGAAGAACTTTTTGATAAATGGCTTGAAGCTAAACAGGATATTATTGAAGCCTGGGGTGGAAGATATATTATAGAAGCCCCTGAGCCCGTATGTTTTGAATTGGAAAAAAGTGAAAAACGCTCTCGACTAAATGAATTTATCAATGTAGTGTATGATAGATATAACAATGAAGACTTGGCTGAGTTTTTGGAATGGGCAAGTATTGACGAAATTTTCCATAATAAATTAGAAAGAGATTTCTATTTAGATGGAAATAAGAAAATTCCTGCCGGCACTAAGATTATTCGAGCCTTCAAATATTTTGAACCTAATGAGCAAATTCTTCGAGAACTACAAGATAGACTTAGTATGATTCTCCAGGAGGATAAGGTAGTAGGAAAACTTTGTTTTTCTGTTCACCCTTTGGATTTTCTCTCAGCGAGTGAAAACAACTATCATTGGCGGTCTTGCCATGCGCTCGATGGGGATTACCGTTCGGGAAACTTGTCCTATATGCTAGATAAGTCTACTATTATGTGCTATCTAAAGAAACCTGGTGAGTTGGTAAGATTACCAAATTTCCCTGAAGATATTCTTTGGAATGGTAAAAAATGGCGTATGTGGATATTTTTATCTGACCGATGGGATGCTTTATTTGCCGGTCGACAATATCCCTTTTTTAGTCGCTCGGCTCTCGACCTTGTTCAAAAACATTTGCTTTTGTCTTTGAGAAAAAGTCCTATTCACTGGTCCGATTGGCATAAAGATTTTATTACTTCTTTTAAACGAGAACAGGATAATTCCTATGGCTCAGAAAGTGATTTAGATGGCCGCCATATCTCAATGCGCCATAATATCTACAAAATGAGAGATTTGGTTAGTGATTGTGAAGACCCACTACATTTCAATGACCTTTTGGAATCTTCATTTTACATCCCTTATTATTGTTGGGATAAGGTTCCTCGTCACACAGATATTCATTTTACTATAGGTCATTCAGTTCCTTGCTTATGTTGTAATGGCAAACATACCATTTATCGCTCTAATTCAATGATGTGTGACCCTTGCGAATTGACTTTTGGGCAAGGTGAAGATGATTATTTTGCGTATTGTGACCATTGCGATACTCGACAAGTTAGAGATAGTCTTGTATGGCTTGAAAGTGCTGACGAATTAATTTGTAAAGAATGTTATACAAATTTAGTTCGTCAATGTGAAAAGTGTGGATATGGTTGGTTTAAAACAGACTTAACTTTTGATAGAGAGACAGAACAATGGATTTGTCCTTGGTGTCAAGGCGAAAAAGAAAAACCAAAACCAATTTTTGGCGATTGGTTTGACGATTTACCATTTTGAGGAGGAAAAATAAATGGCTCGTGGAAGCGAAGCAAAAGAATGGGTTGCTAAAAAAATTATTGAATGTTTTGGACAGGAAAATGTAATCGAATCTGATAAAAAATTATATATAACTACCAAAGAAAATGGCGAAAAAATTCAGATTTGTATTGCCATGACTTGCCCCAAGAATCTTGTAGGTGTTGATGCGGCTCCCGCTAAGTCTGCTTTTAGTGGCGGCTTAGACTTTGAGAGTATGGGTGCGGCAACAGCTACGCCTGAAGCATTCAAACCTGCGGAGATTACTCCGGACGAGAAAGAGACCGTTGTAGACTTAATGAAACGTCTTGGTCTCTGATTCTTTGTTGCGCGCCTTTTGACGCGCTTATCCCCATCTAGCTCAACTGGTCAGAGCACGTGACTTATAATCGCGAGGTTCGGTGTTCGACTCACCGGGTGGGGACCATAATATTTTTTTGATTTTTATAAAAAATTATTATATAATATATATACAAAATAAAGGTAAATATATAGGGGTGTCGTATAGCGGCGATTACATCGGTCTCCAAAACCGACGCTTTACAGCCACGTGGGTTCGAGTCCTACCGCCCCTGCCACAAAAGGAGTATTTTATGTTATTCAAAGATAAAGAAAAGTATGATGCTGGTTGTCGAGGGGAACAATATGTATATTTTTATTATAAAGGAAAGATTCGCGGTCAATTTACCATTGCCGCAGACCGATATGTTTATGATTTAGAAATCTATGAGCAATATCGAGGCCAGGGTTATGGTAATATTATGATTCGAGAAATGGTTGAGCGTTTCACAAATGATGCACAACGACCTCTTTGGCTTGCCGTAGAAGATAAAAATGCTCCTGCAGTTCATTTATATGATAAATATGGTTTTTCTTTCAAGGAAAAGGGATATGATTTGACTTATTTGGTCCATGTTTGATTTTTATAAAAAAATATTATATAATATATATACAAAGTGAGAAAAAAATAAATAAAAAGTTTTCTGCTCTTGGGCAAAATTAATGAATTTATTACCAGGCTTTTTCAAATATATCGGAATCGCCCCTTTCTGAGCTCAATTTGATTTTAATAAAAAAATTTGATATAATATTTATATAAATCATTTCTAATTTCCTTTCTTTTATAAAGTTCCGTGGGGAGGAGGTTCCAAGAAGTTCCTCCCCACAGGAGCAAGTCGTAAACACCCCAAATAAGATGCCTGGCTCCTACCGGTCTTGTTTGCTCGTTCCAAGGCGAGATAAAGTGTGAGGACGATATCTCTTAAAGAGTTGGGAAAACTTGCGAAGCTCTCAACCGCCAGAAAGATGTGTCAATTTGGTGAGTTTTATTTGGGCCTATGGCATAGCGGATGTGCAACGGTCTGTTAAACCGTGGAGCTTGGTTCAACCCCAGGTGGGCCCGCCAAAGTGGTTGGTGATTGGAAGTATGACGCAAGATACCACTTTCCAAAAAAACAAAAAGAACTTCCCTCCATTGTTGCGGTCAATGTAAGGAACCCGCACGAGGTTTTAGCTATGTAGTTTCTCGTATAATATAAGCCATAGCAAGGTTGTTGAACTCCTTTCTATCGTTCAACTGGTTGTTGAGCCGTCCAAATCTAAATCGGGCTTTTCAAGTTTGTGCTGGGGAGTGCTTCGGCGCCCCGGCCTCCTACATGGGGGATTGGTGGAATTGGCAGACGCGCCGGATTTAGGTTCCGGTGGGCAACCGTGTGGGTTCAAGTCCCACATCCCCTACCATCGGGGTTGTCCGCCCCATTAATGCGTTATCATGGATTTTTTTGTCAAGTTTTTCAACTACCACCGGCTAAGACATAGCGTCTTAGATATGTGGCTCGAAAGAGTGGGAAACGCTATACCCAAAGACGCAAAGCAAAGAAACTTGAATAATAGGAGTTGCTACCCTATGACTTATAAATAGTAGCTATTGGATATTTGAAACGGGTCAGGTCCAATCGCCCGGTCAAGATGCTGAGGTAAATGAGGTTGGTTTGGGGCTTACT
>JAEIGA010002776.1_pt1 | contig 27699 bp, 37 predicted proteins | sample 9270691 | NCBI WGS metagenome assembly JAEIGA01 (sample SAMN17057246, study PRJNA624740) | gut metagenome | biome: biome; isolation source: fecal sample | host: Bos grunniens | place: China: Xizang | collected 2019 | reverse complement strand
TGGGAAACAAATATTAATTCATTCTCTTTCAATATAATTAATGAAGGAGAATTAAATGATAGGAATTTATAAAATTACAGAAAAAAATAATCCAACAAATTTTTATGTTGGTCAATCAAATGATATAGATAGAAGATTTAAAGAACATATTTATAAAACATCAAAACAATCACGTATTCCTTTTGATGATTAGATAACCAATAAAGGAAAAGATGCTTTTTTATTTGAAGTATTAGAAATATGTTCTATAAATGAATTAAATGATAAAGAAAAATATTGGATAAATAAATTAAATGCTACAAAGTCTGGTAATAAAAATGAAGGTGGACTAACAGATTTGATTGGAAGTCATAATCCTAATGTTAAATTAACAGAAAAGGACGTTATTAGAATTAGACAAGCATATGCCAATCATGAACGTCAAAAAGATGTATACAAAGAATTTGAAAATAAAATTTCTTTTGGCTATTTTCAAAATCTTTGGCAAGGCAGATCTTGGTCACATATTATGCCAGAAGTTTTTACAGAAACAAATAAACAATATTATATTTATCAAAATTCACAAGGTGGGAATGGAGCGTCTGCTCAATTTACTAATGAAGAAGTTATTCAACTTCGACATAGATATGTAAATGAAACCGCTAAACAAATTTATGAAGATTATAAAAATCGAGTATCCTATCAAACATTTCAAGCTATGCTTTGGGGAAGAAGTTATTCAACGCTTCCTGTTTATAAAAAGAAAGAAAAGAAATGGATTAATATTTGAACCTGTATCGACTATTCCTTTTGCCTTCTGGGCGGGGAAGTAGGGCTGCTATTGATACGCAGTTCGAAATGGTCTCCTTATCATATTAATGATAAGTAAAAGATAGTCAGTGCTTATGGAAACATAAGAATAACACGCGATGGAAGTCATATTAAGAATCTATTCTATACCTTTATATGGACATTTTGTCCACAATTAATTCTTGATGGATATGTATATGCAGGAGTTCCTCCTCTTTATAAAATTACAGAAGGTAAAGATACTTATCTTTATTTAAAAGATGACGCGGAACTTGAAAAATATAGAGCTAGTCATAAAGGAAAGAAATATCTCGTTAATCGACTCAAGGGACTCGGAGAGATGTCGCCAGATGAGACCTCAATTTTAGTAGATCCAGATAAACGAATTATTAAACAAGTGACTGTAAAAGATATTGCAGCAGCTAATAAATTATTTGATGATTTAATGGGTACACAAATTATCCCTAGAAAAAGATTTATTCAGCAACATAGCGCGGAGGCGACTTATGGAAATTAATATATTAAATGAAATATATGATGCATATAAAGGAGCAATAGAAGAAGCGTCTTCAATATGGAAAAGTGAATATTGTTGTAATGCAAAAGAAGCAGAACGTAGAGATATAGAAGATAAAGAAGATTTAAAATATTTTGAATCATTACTTCAAAAAATAGACAATAACATTTCTAATAAAGAAGAACAAATTACAAAAATTTTAACAGATGAATTATGTTATTGTTATTGTGATAACTGCGAATTTGGAAATTGGGAAAAGTATCAAGATAGAAAATGCGATGATTGTCATAGGAAATATCAAAATTGGCGATTATCTAAAAATACGGCAAAATCAATAGCAAAACAAATTATTAAGGAGATAAAAAGATGCAGAGTGATTTAATAAAAGAATTAAGTACAAACTTCATTGAATACGCCGCATCTGTCAATTCAGACCGTGCTATACCCAATGCTACTGACGGTCTTAAACCAGTAGCAAAAAGAATTTTATATGGAGCTTTTACAGGCGGAAGAACTAGTAATAAACCTCATGTAAAGTGCGCGAAGATTGTAGGAGATGTAATGGGATCTTATCATCCTCACGGAGACTCATCCATATATGGCGCATTAGTTCGTCTTGCTCAAGATTGGGTAATGCGTTATCCCCTTATTGACTTCCATGGTAATGTAGGAAATCAGGCGGGTGATGGACCTGCAGCTCCGCGTTATACAGAAGCAAGATTATCTAAAATAACTGAAGATGGAATGTTACAGGGATTAAAGAAAAATAATGTTGATTTTATTCCTAATTATGATGAAACCACAGAAGAACCTGTTGAACTTCCAAGTATTTTTCCTAATCTTCTTTGTAATCCTAATAGTGGAATTGGCGTTGCTATGGCTTGCTCATGGGCGCCGCATAATTTAACAGAAGTTGCTTATGCAATTATGCAATATCTTAATAATGAAGAGCCTACTTTACCAGGACCAGACTTCCCCACCGGCGGAGTTGTTATAAATTCAAAAGACATTCCTGCAATTATGAAAACTGGTCATGGTAGTGTTAAAATTCGTAGTAAATATGAAATAGATAAACAAAAAATAATTTTTACAGAGATTCCTTATGGAACTTCTATTGAAAGTTTAATGGAAGAAATAGGAAAAGTTTCTGATTCAAAAGAAATTGAAGGAATTGACAATATTCGAGATGAATCTAATAAAAATGGAGTTAGAATTGTAGTAGAATGTAATAAAAATATTAATCCTTCATCTATTATAAATAAACTTTTTGCAAAAACAAATCTTCAAAATACTTTTAGTTATAATCAAGTTGCTCTTGTAAATAAAGTTCCAACAGAATTAAATTTAAAAGATTGTATTAAAATTTATGTAGATTATAATATAGAATGTATTATAAAAGAAACTAAATTTGATTTAGAAAAAACAAAAAATAGATTAGAAATAGTTGATGGTTTATTAAAAGCATTAATTAATATTGATGATATTATTACATTAATTAAAAAATCAGATAATGCTATAGTTGCTAAAGAAAAATTAATTTCAAAATATAGTTTTACTGAAAATCAAGCAAAAGCCATATTAGCTATGAGACTATCTTCTCTTGCAAAATTAGAAGGTATTACGCTTGAACAGGAAAAAGATGAGTTAGAAGATAAATTAGAGCAATGCAATTTAATTTTAAGTTTTAGAAATTATCAAGAAGATATTTTAAAAGATAGATTAAAAAAACTTGTTGATAAATATGGTGATGCTCGTCGCACAGAACTTACTCATATTGAAATAAAACCAGAAGATAAAGTGATTGAAGAAGTAATTCCTGAAGATTGTGTTGTTATTTTAACTCAAACAGGAAATATTAAACGCATTTCTAAAAAATCCTTTAAAGTACAACGAAAAAATGGTAAAGGTGTTAAAACAAAAGATGATATAGTAATGTCTACCATCTCTACAAATACCATTGATAATCTTCTTTTATTTACTAAAAAAGGTAAAATGTTTAAAATAATTGTTGATGAGGTTCCTGCGGGAACTAATGCTTCAAAAGGCGTTCATGTTAGTGCATTGATTAATATGGATCAAGATGATGAAGTAATTGCGGCGACCTCGCTTGCAAGAAGCAATACAGCGAAATATGTTGTATTTTTTACCAAGAAGGGATTGATGAAAAAAACTTGCCTTGATGAATATACAAAAGTAAAACGTAAAACTGGCATTGCCGCAATTAAACTTAATGAGAATGACTCTATTGCAAATGTTGAATTTATTAATGAAGAGAATATTCTTATAATCACAAAAAATGGTATGTCTATTCATTTTGAAAGTAAGAATGTTAATCCTATCGGTAGAATTGCGGCAGGTGTTAAGGCAATTAAATTAAATGAAGATGATGAAGTTATAGTAGGCTTACCTATTTCTTCTAACGATGATGTAATTGCAATTTTCTCATCAAGAGGTTATGGTAAAAAGACTTCGGTTAAAGAGTTTACTCCTCAAGGAAGAGGCGGCAAAGGATTGATAATTTATAAACCTAGCTTATCATACGGAAACATAGCGGGCGCCGCAACTGTTTCAGATAAAGATAATATACTTCTTACAGGGCAACCTAATTCTATATGCATCGCCGCAACGGATTTACCACTACTTGGAAGAAATAGTTTTGGTAATATAATGGTTAAGTCGAATATTTCATCTATTGTTAAAATTTAAGCTGAGGAATAAAAATTCCTCAGTTGTTTTTTATAAAAATTTGTGATATAATATTTATATAAAAAGAAAGGAATGATAAAAATGACAACAAATAAAACCTTAATTAAAATAAAAAATACCTATAATGAATATAGTTTACTTTCTTCTTTTTATACAGAAAAACCTTATGAGTTTTTAAGATTATATCACTTTTGTAAAGAAAATGATATAATTTTATATGGAAATTCTGATGATGATGATGATGATGATGTAGAAGGAACTATTGAAGAAATTAATGTCTATTTTGGCGGGAAAATAGGGGAAGAAGAATATTATCCATGTATTGAAGTTTATATAAATAAGCGGTAAAAGGATAAAATATGAATATACAAACTTTAAGAGAATATATAGACAAAGCAAACTATTATACTAAATTATATGATGAAGGGCATCCTGCAATTTCTGATAAAGAATGGGATGAATATTATTTTGCAATAAAAAATTATGAAGAAGAAACTGGAATTATTTATCTAGATTCCCCTACTCAAAATATTTATTTTGAAAAAGTATCTGAATTAAAAAAAATTGCACACACACATCCAATGTTGTCACTTGATAAAACCAAAGATCTAAAAGATATAGAAAAATTTGTATCTAATCAAAAATGGTTAGGCATGTTTAAATTAGATGGTCTATCTTGCTCTCTTATATATATAAATGGTAAATTTGATCATGCAGATACTCGCGGTAATGGAGAAATTGGAGAAGATATTACTCATAATATTTATACAATTAAAAATATTCCATTAACAATAAACACAAATGAAGAAGTCATTGTTATTGATGGAGAGATACTTTGTACAACTGATAATTTTGAACATTTTAAAGATGAATATAAAAATCCTCGTAATTTTGCTGCGGGAAGTATTAGATTATTAGACGCACAAGAATGTGCTAACCGCAATTTAAGATTTGTCGCTTGGGATTTTATTCAAGGATGTGATAATATAGATTTTTTTATGTGGCGTTTAGAAAAACTTGATGATTGGGGTTTTACTACTGTTCCACGAATTGGAGACGCAGAGACAATATATGATGCCATTGAATATTTAAATAAACTCAAATCATTTACTACTTATCCTATTGATGGATACGTATTTAGATTTGAAAGTCAAAAATATTATAATAGTTTGGGAGCAACTTCACATCATGCAAATGGAGCAATAGCTTATAAATTTTATGATGAAGTATATGATACAAGATTAAAATATATAAATTGGACAATGGGGCGAACAGGTGTACTTACTCCAGTAGCAGTGTTTGATCCTATTGAAATAGATGGAACAATAGTAGAAAAGTGTTCATTATTTAATTTATCAGTGTTAAAAGAAAAACTTGGACAGCCTTATGTTGGACAAAAGATATGGATTTGTAAAAAAAATCAAATTATTCCTTATATAGACCATGCAGAAAAAAATAATGAAATTTAAGATTAATAATAAATTATTTGAATAAAACTGATTAATAAGTTTGGACAAAATTAAATAATTTATATATAAAAATTTTAATAATAAGTAGGAGGAGGAATAAAATATGAATGGGATAATATATAAATATACTTACGCTCCTACTGGAGAATCTTATATAGGTCAAACAACAAATTTTAATAAAAGACAAAAAGAACATTTGAAAGAAGACCGTATTAATTTAAAATTTCATAATTTATTAAGAAAACATTATAATGATTTTATTATTGAAATTTTAGAATAGAATATTTCTACAAAAGAAGAATTAAATAATAAAGAAAAATTTTATATTAAAAAATATAATAGTTATAATAATGGTTTTAATTTAACATAGGGTGGAGACGGAGGTTTTATAGCTTGTAATAATTATTGGAAAAATAATCCAGAAAAAATGAAAGAACATATAGCTAAAATTCAGCCTTTAGCTGCAGAAGCTTCTAAAAAATTTTGGAAAGAAAATCCAGAATGGAAAAAATAGCATCTTAAACAGATGCAGTAGAAAAGAAAACAATGGAAATAGAATAATTTATAGATTTATAATAATAATTTAAAATATGCACAATTAAAAGCTAAAGAATGGCGAGAAAAAAATCCTGACTTGTTTCAAAAAAATAGAGAAAAAGCTATTAATGCAACTAAAAAACCAGTAATATTACTAAACACTGGAGAAACCTTTGAAAGTGCTTCAGCAGCTGCAAGATATTATAATTTAGCGTCTAGCGGAATATCAGCTTGTTGTAGAGGCGTTAGACAATCTTGTGGACGAGACAAAAATAATAAAAAAATGATTTGGAGATATATTAATAAAAATGATTAATTTTATACAAATACCAAAATTTTGTCCTTATTGCAATATTAAATTAATTATAAAAAAAGATAATAATAGCGAAGTTTTATTTTGTCCTAATGAGCAATGCGAATCTCGATTAATTAATATCCTTGATCATTTCTTTGGTAAAAAAGGTCTCGATATTAAAGGTATTTCAAAAGCTACGTTTGAAAAATTAATTGAATGGAATTGGGTTGAAAATATAAGAGATACATTTTTTCTTTCTAAGTATAAAAAAGAATGGATTAAAAAACCTGGTTTTGGAATTAAATCTGTTGATAATATTTTAAAATCAATAGAAGAAGGTAAAAATACAACCCTTGATAAATTTATATCTGCACTCGGTATTCCCCTTATAGGACAGACCGCCGCAAAAGATCTAGCTAAACATTTTGAAACATATGAAGATTTTCGTGACGCGGTAATAGATAACGATTATAATTTCTTTATTTTAGATAATTTTGGTGAAGAAATGAATAATAATATCAAAAATTTTGATTATACAGAAGCAGATGAAATTTCTAAAATACTAATTGTTAAACCCTATGTTGTTAGCAACAACAAAGTAAATAATACCCTTGAAGATAAAACTATAGTTATTACTGGAAAATTAACTACAGTTAAAAATAGAGCTGAATTAAAATCTATCATTGAGTCTCATGGCGGAAAAGTAACTGGTTCAATAACAAGTAAAACAGATTTACTTATCAATAATGATGTAGATAGTACCTCATCAAAAAATAAAACCGCAAAAGAACGAGGTATCCCAATTATTTCAGAAATAGATTTTATACAAAAATATATTGAAAATTAAAAAAATTTTTTATATAATATAGTTAAAGAAGATGAATATTTTAAAAATAAGAGTGTTTATAATATACAGACAAAAAATATAAAAAGTAAAAATATTTTATTCATTTGCAAGATTTTTCTTGATTTTTTAAAAATTTTTTGATATAATATATGCAGATGATAAATATTAAATTCATCTTTTAAAATATATAATTTAAATACAATAGGAGAAAAAAGGAAAATGCTTAAAGAAAATAGTAGAATTGTTTATAATTTTGTAAAAGCTCATGATGGAGAAGATTTCACAGCGCAGGATATTGCAGAAGCTACAGGTCTTGGTGTTAGAACAGTTAATGGTATTGTAACTTCTGCATTCCAGAGGCATAGAGATAAGGATAAGAATGAAGTTCCACTGATGGTGAGAGTTCCAGCTGAAATTGAAGATCCTGAAACTGGTCTTCACAAGACAGTTAAGTTTATTCAGTTTACAGATGCCGGTCGTGCTTGGGATCCAGATCAGGACTAATTTAACTGTGTAATGAGGATTGGATATTACATCTAATCCTCATTTTTTATACAAGAGGTAAATATAAAATGATATTACTTTATATAATAGGGATTTTCTTATCAATATCGGGAGCGGTATTTTTTTGGTTAGCTATTAATATTAAAATAAAAAGAAACGAATAGCAAGAAAATTATAAACAAAGATTAAAAATGCAAATTCGTGATTTGGAGAATGAAAAAAATACTTTAATAGACTTACAATCCAAAAAGAAGGATTAGATTAATAAAGATTTATTAAATTGGCAAGAAGATCGAAAAAAAGAAATTAATAAATATATTGAGGCTCAAAAGCAATTAGCAGAACAGACTGTTAATAAATCATATGAAATTGCTAAAGAATAGACTTTAAAAATAAATAATGAAGTTAAAAATTATAAAGATGCAGCAGAGCAAGAAAGGAAACAAGTCTTAGATGAATTAAATAAAATAAAGGCTTCGTTGAGTGCGGGAATTCAAGCGTGCCTCCGCGAACAGGAAAAAGAAGAAAAAATTAATTTTTATAAATTATCTTTAAATAATGCAGATTTAGCGGATGTAACAAAATTAGAAAATTTAAAAAACACGCTAAATAAACCTGTTGTTTTAAGTAAGTTAATTTGGAGTCAATATTTTCAAAAGCAAATGACAGAACTGTGTGATAGGGTTTTAGGTAAAAAAAATGTTTGTGGAATTTATAAGATTACTAACTTATTAACAAAACAATGCTATATTGGGCAAAGTCTTGATATAGCAAAAAGATGGAAAGATCATTGTAAATGTGGGTTAGGAATTGAAGCTTCTTCTACTAATAAATTATATAATTCTATGCAAAAGGATGGAGTATGGAATTTTAGTTTTGAATTATTAGAAGAGTGTCCACGTGAACAATTAAATGAAAAAGAAACTTTTTGGATTGATATGTATAGCAGTAATATCTATGGATTGAATAGTGTGAAAGGAATAAAAATATGATTAAAGTATTTACTTTAAATAAAAATGGTAAAATTGAATTAACAAAAGAAGAATTAGAACAACTTTTGAATGAAAGTTATTGGGATGGACTTAGTAAAAGTTCATGGACATATACATCCCCCTCTATCGCCCCTTTAAATTATGACAAAATTACCGTAACAGCAGCGACAAATGATACAAAAACATTTTTAGGAGAATAATTATGAAATTTGAAAAAACATGGGTAGGTAATTTTGAGGGAAGTTTCAGAGGAATGAGAAACCCCAAGAACAGCTGGGATAGAAGCGACAGTTATTTTGGATTAATTAATCTTGATGACACAAGTCAAGATGCTGAAGTAGCACATAAATGGGTTGAAGCTTTTCATCCTGAATTAAATTGGCCTGAAGAATATACAGATGAAGGCTGTGAACTTGCTCTTGATTACTCAGATAAACTTATTGAAAATGGAATTTTAAATATAGATAAATATCACGAAGTTGCGGATGTTGCTTTTATTGGGCCGAATGATATGAAACTTGCACAAGCTCTTATTAAAGCTGGTCCTGAACATCGTAAATTTCTCAGACAAATTTTTGTATCTGTTGACATTACAGCTCCCATTTATTGGTGGAAAGAGGCCAGTACTTATAAAATAGCTACCGTAGCTAATAGTACATCAACCATGCATAAATTAACGAGTAAACCTATTACTCTTGATTGTTTTGAAATAGATGATTTTAATTCAGACCTTGAATATTTTGAAACAAACACAACAGGTATGCTATCTGAGATTATAATTGAACAACTTGAATACCTTAGACAGAAGTATCTTGAAACAAAAGACAAAAGGTATTGGAAAGAACTTGTGCGGTGGCTGCCTGAAGGATGGCTTCAGACGAGAACTTGGACAGCAAATTACGAGACCCTTCACGCAATGTGTCTGCAACGCCGCAACCACAAACTTAACGAATGGGATGGGAAAGATAATCCAGATAAAGATAACTTTATTGCTTGGTGTCGTACTCTTCCATATGCTCAATATTTAATTTTTGATTATGAAGATGTTCCTTTCCAAATTGAAAAATAAAAAAATAAATGTTATAATATATATGTAAGTTAAATAAAAAAGAAAAAAAAGAGGAAATAAAATGACAAAAAGAGAAGCGTTTATTGAAATCATTCAAAAAGAAATCTTTGATAATGAAAGTATTTATGTAGAAAATTACTCAGATGAAACATGGAATAAAGCTCTCGAATTTTTTGAAGATCTTAAAAAGAATAAAACAACAAAATCTTCAAAAGATATAACAGAAAATGGTCAGAAAATTCTTTCTTGGATGCAGGGAAATGTTGACTCAGAAAATAACTTATTTACCGCAAAAGATTTGGCAGAAGCATTATTTACATCTGGACGCTCTATTGCCGGCTCAATGCGTAAACTTGTAAGTGATGGATATGTTGAAAAAGCAGGAAAAGATCCAGTTCAGTATTCTCTTACTGAGATGGGGAAGAATTATCAATTTGACAAATAAAAAAATTTTTGATATAATAAAATAAAAAAGATTTAATAAACAAAAGGAGAAAGTATATGAAATCAAATGCAAGATTTATTAATACAGAAAATATTGAAGGATATGTTTATAGTACAGGAAATGGATTTAATCAGCTTTCTGAAAGAGTAAGTGGGCCGAATTCTAAAAACCCAGGAACTAAGTATATTGCAGGAGATCTTGATATTGCAGTTGATGAAGCTGGATTGAATGTAGTAACAGTTCATTATGCGTATGTAACAGAAACTTATTCTAGTGGTAGTGTTAATAATACCTTTACTACATTAAAAAGAATTCTTGATAACCCAGATAGAATATGGGTAAATAGTGGAAAGGACAATGCTTTCAAGGTTCAGTGTACTGGGGTTTCGATTGCAGTGAATGATTTTATTGCGGCAGATGGAACAAAAGTAGCCCCATTAAGAAATGAAGGCGGATTCTGTTCTATTGTTAATGAACTCAAAGAAGAAAAAGATAGAAATATGTTTTGGGCAGATATGTTAATTACAAAAGTAACTCATATTGATGCTGACCCAGATAAAAATGTTAATGAAGATTACGTAGTAGTTAGTGGATGTATTTTTGGATATGGACAGCCGCCAACTCTTATTCCAGCATCTTTCTCGGTTAGAAATAAAGGCGGTATGGATTATTTTGAATCTTTTGAAGCAACTCCGGCAAATCCTGTATTTACAAAAGTATGGGGTAAAATTAATTGTCTGACGATAAAAACAGTAAGAACAGAAGAGTCTGCTTTTGGAGAGGCGGCAGTTCAGACTTATGAACGGAAGAGCCGTGAATATGTTATCACAGGAACCTCTAAAGTCCCATATGATTTCGGAGATGAAGAAGTTCTTACAGCAGCAGATGTTAATACGATGGCTCAAAATAGACAAGTAAAACTTGCTGAAATTGAAAAGAGATTTAATGAGCGGCAGGCGACAAAAGCAGCAAATACTGCCACATTTAACGCAGCAGCTCAGACAGTCCCAGAAGGAAGTTTTGTATTTTAATAAAGGGGATTCAATTCCCCTTTCTTTTAATAGAAAGGAGTAAATATGGCAAATATTGATATTTTTAGTATTGAACCCCACCAAGTTAGTCGAAATCTTCGCGGGTACTCGGTCTTTTTTTATGGAGAGCCAAAATCGGGGAAAACAACAACTGCATCTAAATTTGAAAATAACCTACTTTTAGCTTTTGAAAAAGGATATAATGCGATTCCTGGGGTTATGGCTCAGCCAATTAATAATTGGGCAGAATTTAGAAAAGTTTTGCGGCAGTTAAAAGATCCTAAAGCAAAGGAAAAATTTTTTACAATCACTATTGATACTTGCGACATCGCATATGACTATTGTACTAAATATATTTGCGATAATGCTTTAAGACCAGATGGCGGTTATGGCGTTGATAGTATTAGTGATATTCCATTCGGTGAATAAATGCTTTGCCGCCTAAAGATAGCGATATTTTTAGGAAAAATTGTAGTAAAAATCTGGAACTCTGAAATGAGAATCAGAGCGGAAGTTATAATTTAAAAGTTATAACACGCGCAACGCATAGGAAAAATAAACATTTAGAAAGGAGTTGTCCTAGTATGGGAAAACGAAAAATTTTAACAGAAGAACAAGAAAAACAAATAGTATATAATTATACTGTTTTAAAATATGGTCAAAAAAAATCAGGAGCTTTTATTCCAGTATCTGATGGAATAGTTAAAAAAGTATTAAAAAAATATAATATACCTATAAAAACAATTCAAGAAACAAATGTTAATAAATATTATGTTAATCATGATTTTTTTAAAAATCAATCTTCTGACATGGCATATTGGATTGGAATGTTAGCTTCAGATGGAAGTGTTAATAAATCAGAAAATCAAATTTATATAGAATTACAAAGATCTGATAAAGAACTTTTAGAAAAAATGAATAAAGTAATTGAAAATCAAAGGCCTGTTGCTGATTACGTCACAGGTAGAGGGTATGAAAATAGTAAATTATATTTTTACTCAAAAGAAATAAAAAAAGATTTAGCATCTTTTGGGATTGTCCCCAATAAAACTTATTCAGAGGATTATGTTTTTCCTTATAAATTACAAAAAAAATATTATGCAGATTATATTAGAGGGCTTTTTGATGGAGATGGTAGTGTTAAATTAACAAATAACACTCCAACTTTTCAAATTGATATTGGTAGAATGGAAATCGCAAAAAATATAATTGATTTTTTTAAAGAACAAGAGATTTCTTTAGAAATGTCCTTTTTGCCAAAGAAAAATGTAACATTATATAGGGTTTATGGATACACAAAGAAAAAATTATTAAAAATATATAATTTACTATATTCGACAGAATCAGAACTCTATTTAAAAAGAAAAAAAGATAAATTTGAAGAATTAATTCTCTAAATGATATAATTTCCCAAGAGACTACAATATCTCAGGAATTGAGATAAAAAGATATGCTGAACTTACAAGAATAAAAATTGTAAGAACTAAAGGATAAAAAGCCTTTAGGGTAACAAAATTGAAAGGATATGGGTTAGTTTCTAAAGAATTTGATGAATGTCTTCGTTCAATCGTTATGATGGATTATGGACTTGTCTTAATTTCTCATGCTACAGATAAAACTTTTAAAGATGAAAATGGAGTTGAATATAATAAAATTGTTCCGACTCTTGACAAGAGAGCTAATAATATTGTAGCTCGTATGGCTGACATTATTGGGTATTCCAGAATAGTAACAGATAAAGAAGGAAATAGTTCAACTAAACTCTTTATGCGGGGGACCCCGCGCTTTGAAGCTGGATCTCGATTTAAATATACTCCAGATTATATTAATTTTTCATATGATAATCTTGTAAATGCTATCAGTGAAGCTATTGATAAACAAGCTGAAGAAGATGGAGATCAGTATTTTACTGATACCCGCAAAAATGCTTATGAAGACACCACTAAAGATTTAAATTTTGATGATCTTATGGCAAAATCTAATGATTTAATTAACTCTATGATTAATAATAATGAAGAAGAGGTATTTAAAGAATTTTATCAGCCTCGCATCGTTCAAATTACAGATAGATATTTAGGTAGAGGTCAAAAAATGAGTCAGTGTTCAAGAGAACAAGTAGAAGCTCTCTCCCTTATTTATGACGATCTTTTGATTCTTTCAAAAGAAAAACCTACTAAATAATTTTTAAAAGTCAAAAAGAATATTCTTTTTGACTTTTTTTATATTTTTTGATATAATATAAGAAGAAAAATAAAAAAAGGAGGTGTTTGGTATAGCTCATTTCGTAAAATGTCTTTATTGTGGCAAACAATTCGATCGAGATAAAGAACCAACAAAACAGGTAAATAAGCGCAGATATGCTCATATTGATTGTTGGGAAGATCATCGAGCCAATATGACTCAAGAGGAAAAAGATATTGAAGCCTTTTATGAATATGTAAAAAACTTATTTGGAGAAGACTATAATTATATATTAACTAAAAAACTTGCTGAAAGATATGTTAAAGAAAATAATTATACATATAGTGGGATGTTAAAAACCTTAAAATGGTACTATGAAAAAGAAGGAAATTCAATAGATAAAAGCAATGGAAGTATTGGGATAATACCTTATATATATAAACAAGCATTAAACTATTATTATGCGCTATATCAAGCGCAATTAATTAACAAAAAGAAAAATATTGCAAATTTTATTGTCCCAAAAGAAAGAGTAATAAATATTGAATCACCACGCGTTTATGCGCGGCCGCCGCGTATGTGGTTTGAAGGGGAGGATGAAGAATGAGTTCTAAATACATTGATGTTAGTGCATGTATGCAAATAATAGGAAGTATTTTCATTAATCCTTCTCTCTTAGATATGGAAGAAAAATATAAATTTAATGATGAAGATTTCCCTCAAGAATTTCATAGAATTTTATTTGGGTCAATTTATAATCTACACCAACTAGGGGCAAAACAACTGTCTATCGAAGATATAGAAAAATATTTAGAACAAAGACCTAAAAAGTATGCAACTTATAAAGTCAATAAAGGATCAGAATATTTAGAAAATATAAAAGAAATGTGTCAACTTGCAGCTTTTGATTATTATTATAACAGAATGAAAAAAATGACTTTATTAAGAATGTATAATACAAAAGTTGGGATAGACCTATCTTGGCTATATGATCCAGATAATATTTTAGATATTAAAAAGAAAGAAGCTCAAGAAACTTGGTTTGATAATACTTCAATAGAAAGTATAGCTAATACTATTAACGATAAAATAGATGAAATAAAATCTAAGTATGTAGATAATTCTGAGGATGGAGTTATTCAGGCGGGGGATGGTGCATTAAAATTATTAGAAAGATTAAAAGATAACCCTGAAGTGGGGTATCCTTTATATGGGAAATATGTTAACGCAATTCATCGCGGAGCGCGCTTGAAAAAATTCTACTTGCGGTCGGCCGCCACGGGGATTGGTAAGTCGAGATCTATGATTGCAGATGCCTGCACCATTGCATGTAATAAAATCTACAATCTTGAAACTAAACAGTGGGAGGATAATGGGACTCGTGAACCAACTCAATTTATTACAACAGAGCAAGAAGAGGATGAAATCCAGACAATGATGATTGCTTTTTTATCTGGAGTAAATGAAGACCATATCCTTGAAAATACATATGTTGGAGATGAGTGGGAGCGAGTAACCCAGGCCGCCGCAATTCTTTCAAAAAGTCCTCTATATATTAAAAAGCTTCCAGATTTTTCATTACAAGATATAGAAAATACTATTAAATTTGGAATTCGTCAGTATGGAACCCGTTATATCTTTATGGATTATATACACTCAAGCATGAAGATTTTAAGTGAAATTAGTTCAAAAGCTGGAGTAAAAGGACTGCGAGAAGATAATATATTATTCATGATTGGAGTTCGTTTAAAAGATTTATGTAATGAATATGGTGTTTTTATTATGTCAGCTACTCAGTTAAATGCATCTTATCAAACAGCTCAAATATACGATCAGAATTTGCTTAGAGGCGCGAAGTCGCTAGGAGACAAGATCGACATGGGAGCAATTATCCTCCGCGCAAGTGATGATGATAAAGAAGCATTAAAAACTGTTATTAATACAATGGGAGTAGAAATTCCAGATGTAAAAATTTCTATATATAAAAATAGAAGAGGACAATATAAAGATGTTCTATTATGGTGTAAGGCAAATTTAGGAACTTGTAGAATTGATCCTATATTTGTAACTAATTATAATTATGAATTAATAGACATTGAAGATTTAAAAATAAAAGTTAATCCGAGGATTGAAGCAAGTGCGTTCTAAAGGTCTTTTTTATGAAATTTAAATATGATAAAAACACATTAAAAGAAAATTTATCAATAGAAGAAGTATTTGATCTTGTAAGTGAATTGGGCGGTGAGCCAGTTATGGGAAATAATTTATTCACCGCTCGCACAATTTGTCACAACTCCTTAAAAGATATAAATAACGCAAGCCATAAATTATATTACTATGAAAACACTCATTTATTTCATTGCTACACAGGATGCGGTGACGCGTCTTTTGATATTTATGATCTCGTTTTAAGGATGAACAAAACCGCGGGAGTACAAAACTTTACCCTCCCCCGCGCCATTGCGTTTGTAGCACAATATTTTGGCTATACATCCGAGACTTTTGATTTTGAAGATAATTATGATACAAATGAAGATTGGCAAATAATAAACAATTTTAAAAGAAATAAAGAAAAAAATCAAAAACAAATAGTTGAATTAAAAACATATGATGATAAAATATTAAAATATTTACCCCATCCGCACATTATTCCGTGGGAAGATGAAAATATATCATATGAAATTATGCAATCAAAAGGCATCTGTTATAATCCAGTTAGTGAAGGAGTGGTAATTCCTCACTATGATATTAATGGGAATCTAATCGGAATAAGAGAAAGAACTTTAATCAAAGAAAATGAAATATATGGAAAATATAAACCAGCTATTATAAGCGGAAAAATGTACAATCATCCATTGTCTTTTGCTCTATATAATCTTAATTGGAGTAAAAACAACATTAAGAATATCCAAAAGGCAATTGTATATGAGTCGGAAAAGAGTTGCCTTAAACAAGCAACCTATTTTGGAGAAGATAATGATATAAGCGTTGCGTGTTGCGGCAGTAATTTAATTAATTATCAAACTAAATTACTTTTATCTCTTGGTGTTAAAGAAATTATTATTGCATTTGATAAACAATTTCAAGAAATAGGAGATAAAGAATGGCAAAAGTGGGTAATTAAATTAAAAACGTTATATAACAAATATGGAAGTTATGTAAATATTTCATATCTTTTTGACAAAGAAAATATTCTTCAGTATAAGTCAAGTCCAATAGATGAAGGTAAAGAAAATTTTTTATATTTATTTAAAAATAGAGTAACAATAGAATAAGAAAGGATTGACTTGACAATCCTTTCTTTTTTTGTTATAATATATATAAGAAATATTATAATAGAAGGAGAATAAAATGAATATATTAAATATTGATCATAAAAAAATTAAAACTGCAATCGATGCTTATATTATAGAAAATAATCCAAATTTATTTCTATCTACATCACAATATCTTAGAATAGATAATAAACCTATTCTTTTAATGAACCAAGAAACTTTAAATTTTTTAATAAAAAAATCAATAATGCCTATATCACCAAACTCTCCAAAAATTTTTGAAACTAATATAGCAATAGCTAATTGGCTATCTTTTGGTGAGGTTGAAATAAAATGAAATATCAATTAATTAATAAACCAAATCCAAATTTTTCCACAGTAGAACAAATATTATATAATAGAGGAATGACAAAAAATGAAATTACTCATTATTTAAATTTATCAGATTAGGATATTAATTCACCAGAATTATTAGGAGATTAGAATTTAAAAAATGCTTTAATTACTCTTATTAATACTTATAAACATAATAAAGAAGTAGTGGTTATTGTAGATTGCGACTGCGATGGTTATACGGCGGCGGCTCTTTTAATTAATTACTTATATAAATTATTTCCTTCATGGGTAAATAATAAAATTAATTGGTTTATGCACGAAGGAAAACAACATGGATTAAAAGATTGTATAAATTATATACTTCAAAATAAACCTAGTTTAGTAATCATTCCAGATGCCGCAAGTAATGATTATGAAGAACATAAAATATTAAAAGAGAATAATATTCAAACAATTATATTAGATCATCATTTAGTTAATTAGATTAGTAAAGATGCTATAGTAATTAATAATCAATTATGTGATTACCCTAATAAATATTTATCAGGAGTTGGAATTGTTTGGCAATTTTGTAGGTATATAGATAATATATTACAATTAAATTATGCTAATGAATTTTTAGATCTCGTTGCTCTTGGTTTAACAGGAGATATGATGAATTTACAACAGCCTGAAACTCGTTATTTAATTACAAAAGGATTTAAGACATAGAATATAAAAAATCCTTTTATAGATTATATGATTGAAAAAAATTCATTTCCATTATCAAAAGCAGATTATGTATCTTCTGATCCAGATATGGCTTGCACCCCTATGGGGGCGGCATTCTTTATTGTTCCTTTTGTAAACGCGGTCACTCGTACAGGAACTCAAGAAGAAAAGTATTTGTTATTTAATTCTATGTTAAATCATAAAGCTTTTCAAAAAGTGTTATCGAACAAAAGAGGACATAAGTTAGGTGAAACTGAAAAATTAGTTTTACAAGCAGTTAGAACTGTTACTAATGTTAAAAATAGACAAACAAGAGAAGAAGAAGCTGGTTTAGCAATGTTAGAGAATTTAATTGAAAAAAATAATATGTTAGATCATAAAATTCTTTTATTTCTTTTAGATCCTGGTCAAATTCCTGCGGAAATCCGCGGTCTTATAGCTAATAAACTCATGGCAAAATATCAACGTCCATGTTGTGTATTAACTTATAGTGATAATAATTATGTCGGATCTATGCGAGGATATACAAAAACAGGTATTGATAGTTTTAAAGATATATTAGAACAAATCCCTAGTGTAAATTGGGTTCAGGGACACCATAATGCTGCGGGAGTAAGTATACAAGGAAGTGAAATAGAAAATTTTCTTACTACTATTGATGAAAAATTAAAAGATGTTTCTAATGACCCTATCTATCGAGTAGACTATGATTTTAAAGAATCTGAAAATAACAATCAAATTATTTTAGAAATTGCAGAAATGAATGATTATTGGGGGCAAGATGTAGAAAGAGCATATGTAAATATTAATTTTAAAATAACTAACTCTAATTTTCAAATAATGAAAAGCAATACTCTTAAATTTAATTTACCTAATGGTTTATCAATTATTAAGTTTAATGGTACAGATGAATAGATTGAAAAATTTACAACAACAGGATATCTAGAAATAAATGCTATTTGCAAATGTAATGCTAATCATTGGAATGGACGAGTTTACCCACAACTTATTATGTAGAATTATGAAATCATAGATTCGTCTAAATATTATTTTTAATAAGGAGAAAAAATGATTATTCATAAATGTGATTTATGTAAAAAAGAATGTAATGATGTATCTAAGATACAAGTTCCAAAAAATAAATATTGGTATGCAACAGGTAAAAATGGTGTTAAATTAATTAAGTATAAACACGGAGTAGAAATATCAAATATTGAAATTTGTTCTGAATGCACAATGCATATAGCGGATTTATTAGATTATTCATTAGGTATATACTCTTAACGACTGGGGTGTAAGTGGTGGTATTCTGAAATCAAAAAGTGGTTTAGAATTTTTTAAAACTACTTTTTCTTTTTTGATTTTTTCTTAAAATTTTGGTATAATATATATGAATAATAATAAAAATAATAATTTAGAAGCATTAGATATACTTAATATACCTAGTTTTATTGCTCAAATAACTAATATTCAAGAAGATAAAAAAGAAACAAATTATATCCATAAAGTTATCAAAGCAATAGCTAATGAGATTGAAAAATTACACAAAGAAAATGATGAAATAATAAATAAGTTAAATAAGGTTTTAAAAATATTAGGAGAAAATTATGATCTTAACACATAAACAAGAGGAGGGGTTGAAAATTGCCGTAGCCAGATATCGTGCGCATGAAAAGTACACGATAATTTCTGGCTATGCTTAAAGCAGGGACAGGCAAATCAACCCTTATAAGATTTATTATTGAAGCTATTGATATAGATGAAGATTTAGTCTGTTATTGTGCTTTTACAGGTAAAGCTGCAAAAGTTCTTCGTCAAAAAGGAAATAAAAATGTATGTACATTACATAGATTATTATATGACCATATCCCAAAAGCATCTGGGGGTTTTATAAGGAAAAGAAAACTTGAGTTAGAATATAAAATTATAATTGTAGATGAAATCAGTATGGCACCTGCATCTTTAATGCAGCTTCTATTCTCCCATCGTGTATATGTTATTGGCCTAGGCGATCCTATGCAGTTACCACCTGTAGATAAAGGTGAAGATAACCATCTTTTAGATAATCCTCATATTTTTTTGGATGAGATTATGCGGCAGGCGCAGGAATCAGAAATTATTCGGTTAACGATGAAAATAAGGAATGGAAAGTCTATTGATTATTATAACGGAAAAGATGTAAAAATTATTTCATATGAAGAACTTAATACAGGTGTATTAAAATGGGCAGATCAAATACTTACCGCAACAAATAAAAAGAGAGAAGCTATTAATAATCAAATGCGACTAATGGAGGGTAGAAGCGGCGACCCGCAAGATGGTGACAAGATTATCTGTTTAAGAAATTATTGGGATGATTGTAGTGAGGACGAGAATGCTCTTGTTAATGGAACTATTGGAATACTTCAAAATAGTTTTAAAACTTGGCGAGAAATTCCTAAAATAGTAAAAAGTAATATTAAAAAATTTGATACAATACAAGGAAATCTATATATTCCAGAAATGAATGATTTATATAAAGGTATAGAAATAGATTATAAAATGATTACTCAAGGAATTAAATGTTGTGATTGGAAGCTCTCTTATAGGTTAGGTAAATTAAAAAAGAAGTATGGAGAAATAGTTCCTAAGGAGTTCGCCTATGCATACGCAATAACTTATTGGAAGGCTCAAGGAAGTGAGTGGGATAAGGTTGTTTTATTGGAAGAAACATTTCCTTTTGATAAAGAAACACATAAACGAGCAATGTATACAGCTGCCACACGCGCCTCTAAGCGTCTTGTCTGGGTAAGATAAAAAAAATTTTTTGGACAGATTTTAACAATGCACTTGTTATAATTTTTATATATAATAACAAGTGCAAAGGAGAAAAAAAATGAAACAAATTGAAAATTATGAAATTATTGATCCTGGACGAGGAATAAATTTAATAGGACAAAAATTTGGAGATTATATAGTATTATATAGAACAAAACCGCAGTCTTCATCTAAAGAAGCTCATTGGTTATGTCAATGCCAAAAATGTAAAAAATTTTTTATAAAAAAGTCAACAACATTAAGAAAAGGTATTAATAAATGCTCTTGTGAAAATGATTTAACAGGACAACGATTTGGTAGATGGACAGTTATGAATATTACTAATCAACGCACTAAAAATAGAACAATAATTTGGCATTGTAAATGTGATTGTGGGAATGAAAAAGATGTAGATGCCTATACTCTAAAATCTGGTCAATCTAAATCTTGCGGGTGTTTAAATAAAGAAAAGGCTGCTTAGAGATGTAAACAAATGAGATTAGATTTAACAGGAAAACGTTTTGGTAAACTAATTGCTTTATATCCAATTTATAGTGGATTAAAAAATGAACACACTAAATGGCATTGTAAATGCGATTGTGGAAATGAATGTGATATTGATATGGGAAATTTGCGAAGTGGCAAATCTCAATCATGTGGGTGTACTCAATCAAAACAAGAAGAAAAAATTATTCAATTATTAACAAAAAATAATATTTCATTTGTTTATCAATATCAATTTAATAACTTATTAAATAAGAAATTTGATTTTTATATAAATAATTTTTATATTATAGAGTTTGATGGAAGTCAACATTTTAAATATACAAATACAGGATGGAATACCAAAGAGCATTTTGAAAGAACCCATAAAAGTGATTTATTAAAAAATAAATATTGTTTTGAACATAATATTCCTATTATTCGCATTCCATATGATGCAAAATATACAATAGATGACCTTAAATTAGAAACAACTAGATTTTTATTAACTCCAGAAAATGAAAAGGAATACTATGATGACAGAACAAGAACTTAAAAAAGAATTAGAAACAATAACTAAAAATTTAAAACCTAATCCAAATAACTTTATCATTATAAATAAATGGAATAATAAATATGTTTTTAAACCTAATCGTAAAAAAATTTATAATTTAATTGAAGAATACATTTCTCAATCTCCTGAAAACATAATAAATAGTATAGAAAGAACATTTAAAAATTTTGTTGATATAAAGAATATTAAAATATGAAAAAATTTTTTTTATTAAGCGTTATCGCCCTTTTATTTTTAACAGGATGTTGTAAATATGAATCATCTTATAATTCATCATATTCCTATGAACGACCTCATTTATATTGGAAAACAATTGAATGTGAAATTACAGATATTACTTACTATGGTTCTTGGTGCATATATCATCATGTTGATGTAACAGTGTATAATGAAGAATATAATATATCAGAAACTTTTGATTTAATAGGTGCTGAGGAACAAACTTTTGCATATGAAGGTTTTGAAGAAGGCGATTATATATTTTGTACATTATACACTCAAAAATATGATAATTCAGGAGAAATTTTAAATAGATGGTTAGATGATTTAACTATTGAAAATGAGTAAATTATTTATTAAATATAATTTGACTTTTTTTATTTTAATATAATAAAAATTTTAATTAAGGTGATATGCTATGTTTTTTAAAACTAAAAAGAAACTTGAACAAATGGCAAAAGAAAGAGATGAATATAAAAAATCTTCTAACGATTATTTGAATCAATTAAATATAGAAATAGAACATCAACAATATCTAGAAAGAGAAATTAAAAACTATAAAAATAAAATTAAAATTTTAGAAAAAGAATTAGAACAATTAAAACAAAAATATGAAATAATGGAAAAATATTTTAAATTAAATGAACCTTTATCTGAAACCGTTCAAGCAAAACTCTTAGCTGATTTAAGGTTACATGATATGAAATATGAAAATTTACAAAATAGTATTAAAATGCAGCAACTTTTAACAATGTTTTATCAACGCCCTGTAACAATTTTACCAACACCTTCTTACTATAGATGGTAATATATTTTGACAACTTTAAAAAAATATGATATAATATATTTATATAAAAGATGAAGGGAGAAAATATGAAGCGCTTTGAACCGCACTCTCATTCAGAGTATTCTAATATTAGATTACTTGATTGTATAAATAAAATCCCAAATTTAATAGATAGAGCAATAGAAATTGATTTAAGTGGAATAGCTATTACTGATCACGAATGTTTAAGCGGCGCCCCACAAGCAAACTTCTATGCTCAAGAAATTTTAAAAGAATATCCAGATTTTAAAATTGCAATAGGAAATGAAATATATTTAACCCCTAATCGAGAAATGGGACAAAAATATTATCATTTTATTTTAATTGCAAAAAATAAAATTGGTTTTAGAGCATTAAGAGAATTATCTTCAAGAGCATGGATGAATAGTTATTGGGACAGAGGTTTAGAAAGAGTTCCAACTACTTACAATGATCTTGAAGAAATTATTAATAAATATCCTAATAGTTTAATTGCAACAACTGCATGTATCGGTGGTCAGGTGTCTTCGCAAGTATTAAATCTTATAAAAGCAGAAAAACATAATGACGAGTCGGGAATTGCAGGTGCACATAATAATATTGTAAAATTCATTTTATGGTGTAAAAAATTATTCGGGGAAGATTTTTATATTGAATGTGCTCCAGGTCAATCAAAAGAACAAATTGCGGTTAATAAACGTCTTAAATCTGTGGCCGCCGCATTTAAATGTAAAATGGTTCTTGGATCAGATGCTCATTATCTTAAAAAAGAAGATAGATTTGTTCATAAAGCATATCTTAATTCAAAAGGCGGAGAACGTGAAGTAGATGCTTTTTATGAATATGCATATCTTCAAGATGAAAATGATATCAAAGAAAATATTGCACCATCTGAATTAGATTATGATGAATTAGTAAATAATTCATATGAAATTTATAATAAAATTGAAAATTATGATATTAGACATAAACAAACTATCCCAAAAGTAAAAGTAAAAAATTATGAAAAAGCACATCAATTATCCCAAGGTTGGTTAGAAAATTATCCTACATTATCTTCAATGTTTTTATCAAAGGATAAATACGAAAGATATTGGGTAAATGAATGTACTCGTAAACTTGCAAAAATAGGCAAAGCGAACGAACAATATTTATCTCGACTTGAAGAAGAAGCAGATATAAAGAAAACAATTAGTGAAAAACTTGAAACCAATATGTTTCGTTATCCTATTGTTCTTCAACATTATGTCGATTTTTTTTGGGAATGCGGTAGTACAGTTGGAGCGGGTAGAGGATCATCTTGTTCAGGTTTAAATCATTATCTTTTAGATATAACTCAGCTTGACCCAGTTAAATGGGATCTTCCATTCTGGCGTTATAGTAACAAAGAGAGAGTCGAACTCGGTAGTCTATTGTTGATGTTGCCGAGTTGTAAAAAAAGATTGTGAACCTTGCTAAAGGGTGTCGCATATTGCGGCTAACGGTATCAGTGAAATAAGATATGTAAATACATATACGAATCAACTGACTAAGAGAGTAAGCAGCCCGAAAGGGTTAGGCATATAATACCGTGCTAAACTTTTTTCTAAAAATCAAGGTCAAAGTTAAATAATTTATCAAGGTCAATTTTCATATATTATAAAGGAAAAATAAAAAAGGAGACTTTGATATGATACATTTTATTTATTTAACAAAAAACCTTATAACAAATGAAAAATATATTGGTAAACACTATGGAGAATTAAATGATAATTATCTTGGAAGCGGAAAAATTCTTCAAAGAGCAATAAATAAATATGGAAAGGAAAATTTCCAAAGAGAAATTTTATATATATCAAAAAATGCTCAAGAAAATAATGAAAAAGAAAAAGAATTTATAAAAGTTTTTAATGCTGTACAAGATAAAACATTTTATAATATCTCTGAAGGTGGAGACGGCGGCGATATATTTCATTCGCTACCAGTGACACAGCAAGAAGAGATAAAACAAAAAGCTAGAGAGAGAGTCACTGGGATTAATAATCCAAGATATGGAATTCATTTAACAGAAGAAACTAAAGAAAGAATTAGAAAAAATAGAAATACTGATTATATGCAAACAGCAGAATATAAATAGGCAATGTCTAAAGCCACACTTGGAGAAAAAAATGGAATGTATGGCAAGCATCATTCTGAAGAATCCAAACAAAAAATGAGTGAAGCTAAAAAAGGCAAAAAATTAGGTAAAGAGAATGGTAATGCCAAAGGTATATCTGCTTATAAAGATGAAAAATATCAAATTTTAATTAAACATTTTGATACAATTCAAGATGCATTAATTTTTGTTGGAACAAGACCAACAGATTATTCAGGAATTTCTAAAAGAATGAAAATGAATAAACCATATAAAGGATATTATTGGAAAAAAGAAAGTGTAGAGACTAATATAGAGGAATAGAGATAAGCACTATTCCGTAGCGCAATCTAACGATAAATGAAGTAATTGCTCTCAGTAATTTATCGTAAAAGATATAGTCCATCATAAAACGGACATTGATATTGACTTATGTCCCTCTAAACGACCATTAATTCTTCAAAAAATAAAGGAGGAACGTGGTGCAAATTTTATCAGCGAAATTGATGAACTCTCAAGGAGAAATCTTGGATGTACTCTTATCGCCACTTTCGGAACCGAAGGAACAAAAAGTGCTGTTCTCACCGCTTGTCGGGGATACAGATCAGAAGACCTCCCCGATGGAATAGACGTAGACACTGCACAATACCTATCTTCGTTGATTCCAAGTGAAAGAGGTTTTCTTTGGCCTCTTAAAGATGTTGTCTATGGTAATAAAGATAAAGATAGAAAGCCTATTACAGCTTTTATTAATGAAATAAATAAGTATCCTGGTCTTTTAGATATTGCAATGGCAATAGAAGGATTAATAAATAAAAGAAGTAGTCATGCTTCTGGGGTTATTCTTTTTGATGAAGACCCTTATGAATTTGGATGTTTTATGAAAACTCCAAAAGGTGAAATTATAACACAATGGGATCTTCATAAATGTGAAGCTTGCGGTATGACTAAATATGATTTTCTTGTAACAGAAGTTCAAGATAAAATTGTTGAAACTATTAGATTGCTTCAAAAACATAATAAGATTGATAAAAATCTTTCTTTAAGAGAAGTATATAATAAATATCTTCATCCAGAAATATTACCTTTGGATGATAATAAAATATGGGAAGCTCTTCAAAATAATGATATATTAAATATTTTTCAGTTTGATTCAGAAGTCGGTTCACAAGCCGCAAAAAAGATTAAACCTAAAACAATCCTTGAAATGGCGGATGCCAACGGATTAATGCGACTTATGACTTCAGAAAAAGGTGAAGAAACACCTATGGAAAAATACATTCGCTATAAAAATAATATATCATTATGGTATCAAGAAATGAATCAAGCTGGTTTAACAAAAGAAGAACAAACTACTCTTGAACCATATTTTAAACAATCTTATGGAGTGCCGCCATCACAAGAACAGTTAATGCGAATGTTAATGGATGAGCATATATGTAACTTCTCATTAAAAGAAGCTAATGCTGCCCGTAAGATTGTTGGTAAAAAACAAATGGCAAAGATTCCAGAATTACATCAGAAAATTCTTGATACAGCCTCAAGCCCAGCTTTAGGTAAATATATTTGGAAATGCGGGGTAGGACCTCAGATGGGGTACTCATTTAGCGTTGTAATGGCGCTCACACGCTTAACCCACTCATCACGGGGGTATATGTTTCAATAACATTTCTGGCAAAAATGGAAACATATGCTAACGAGGGTAAAATCTCGTGACAAATCTTGATAATTTGATTATAAGTTTTTTAAAATATATGAGAAAGGAGGTTCCAAAATATATGAAAAAAGATAAATTTATTTACATTTATACTAATAAAATAAATGGTCATCAATATGTAGGACAGACAAATAATATACAAAAAAGATTTAATGGACATAAAAGTGATAGTTATAATAAAAATAGTCATAGTTATAATTATCCTTTACATAATGCTATTAGAGAATATGGACTTGAAAACTTTTCTTTTGAAGTTATTGAATCTGGTTTAACTCAAGAAGAAGCAGATGAACGAGAAAAATATTGGATAAAAGAAAAGAAAACCCATATCAGCGAAGGTGGTTATAATATTACTTTTGGTGGAGATGGACATTCAACAGAAAAATTATCTTGGGAAGAATTAAAAGAACGAGGAAAAATTTTTACTGGAGAAGAGATAGAATTAATTCAATCCTTTTTAATCACTGGTAATAAATATGATGATATTATAGAATATTTTTCTCCTCGATTAACAAGATCTTTTTTAAGTAATATTAATAATGGAGTTAATTATAAAAATCCAAAATTAAATTATCCATTAAAAAAAGATTTTTCTGGTGAAGGAAAATTTACAAAAGAAGAGATTAAACAAATAAAAGAAGAAATAAAATCTGGTTTGAAATATTCTGAAATTCAAAAAAAATGGGATATAAAAAGTGCAGGATTTTTATCAATGATTAATTCAGGAAAATATTATTTTGATCCAAATGAAAAATATCCTTTAATAGTTAAAGGATGTGCGGATAAAAGTTGGATTATACCTTGTTTAAAAGATATTATTTTTTCTTCTGATAGCTTAACAAAAATTGCTAAAAAATACAATAAAGCAGATAGTACAATTAAAAAATTAAGTCAAGGTAGGGCTAATAAACAAAAATATTTAATTTATCCAATTCGTTCTAATATAGAACAAAATAAAAAAATTTTTAATAAATATTTTATATAATCATATATATCAAGAAATGTTGTATCGACTATCCTGGGTTAGACCGGGAGTACTGGAACTATTGATACGTTCTGGGAAATAGCGTGCAGAGGAGAAGACCGCCAATCTTCACTACAAACTCTGTAAAAAATAGTCAGTTATTAATTATAATAATGTATACACGCATTAGCTTATTCTTTTATAGGAGTTCAAACTATATATCTTGCAACTAATTGGAATCCTATTTATTGGAATACCGCCTGTTTAATTGTTAATAGTGGATCGCTTGAAGAACAAGAAATAACTCAAATTATAAATATTTAT
>JAEIGA010002775.1_pt1 | contig 27703 bp, 19 predicted proteins | sample 9270691 | NCBI WGS metagenome assembly JAEIGA01 (sample SAMN17057246, study PRJNA624740) | gut metagenome | biome: biome; isolation source: fecal sample | host: Bos grunniens | place: China: Xizang | collected 2019 | reverse complement strand
TATATGATGTCTGCAATTTCCAATGGCTGCAACATCAGTATGGTGGCGGCTATCAGTAAGGTTCTGTTGCTGCATCGGGCAAACAGTGGAAGCACAAAGCCTACGAGCGCGTACAGCACAAGAACTTCGGCTGTGAAGAAGGCTGCGTTGAGCTGTCCCCACAGAAAAAGCAACAGCAGTCGCCACATGAAGCGCAGACGAAAGTCGACGCCTTTTTCCTGCAAACGGCTATCCTGTATGTAGAAACTGAATCCGAACAGCAGTGCAAATATTCCGTATGCTTTTCCTGCCAGCAGGAATGTAGTGGAATCCCATATTGCTGTGTTGGAGAATTGCAGCCACGTGCTTTCAGTGTGCGGAAATTTATAGAAATTGAAGTGCTCGAGGCAGTGGAGTATGACTATTCCCATCACTGCCAGTCCGCGCAGAACGTCGGCTACGTCTATGCGCTCCTGTTTGATTGTGTTCATAGTGTTTGTGTTTTTCTGATAGCTGCCGCAGGTTGTCTTATAAGTTGATTTTATGGCTGCGTCAGAGAAATTAACGCAGCCATAAATATTATTGGATTGGTTCGTAGCGATGAATCGCCACGAACCAATTTGCAGAATATCTTTTTAGTAATTCTCTTTTCTTACTTCGAAGAAACTCTGAGCATACTTGCAGACGGGGCATACTCCGGGTGCTTTCTTGCTGACTACAAGGTGGCCGCATATGCGACACTCCCACATAACCTGTTCGCCCTTTTCGAACACCTGCTGCATCTCAACGTTTCTGAGCAGTTTGCGGTAGCGCTCCTCGTGTGCCTTTTCGATGGCTCCCACGCGACGGAAACGGGCTGCAAGCTCTTTGAATCCCTCTTCTTCGGCATCTTTTGCAAAGCGTTCGTACATGTCGGTCCATTCGTAATTCTCACCCTCGGCTGCGTGAAGAAGGTTGGCTGCTGTGCCACCGATTCCACCAAGCTCGTCGAACCACAGACGTGCATGCTCCTGTTCGTTGCGTGCTGTCTGCAGGAAAATAGCTGCCAGCTGGTCGTAACCTTCGCGCGATGCAACCTCGGCAAAATAGGTGTATTTGTTGCGTGCCTGACTCTCACCGGCAAAGCCTTCGAGCAGGTTTTTCTCGGTCTTTGTACCTGCATATTTGTTTACTTTGGGAAGCTCCTCAACTATTTCGTCGAAATAGGTTGCAGGCTTTTTGCAAACGGGGCAAACAAACTCTTCGTTGATATCTCCTTCGTGGACGTAGCCACAAACTTTACAGCGATTCTTTTTCATATTTATATTATTGTATATGTTAGTTGATAAATTTCCCAAATTTAGGAATTTTAATTGGATTTCAGAGGTATTATTTGAAAAAACAATCCTTCTACGTTTTTGTTTGTCGCAAGATTTTAAACGTTGTCAAAAAAAATGTATTAATTCTGCATGAAATTCGAGGATTTTGATTATATTTTTGTGTTCAAAAAAGATTATGCTAAACAACAACGAAAATTCTGTTGGCTCTTTGCGCAAGCAGGCCATCATTAAAACCTTTTTTGACACACTCAAGAGCTATCGCAAGAGCGACCCTTTTGTGAATCTTGAACAAATCATCGAAAAAGCGGCTGTTGCCGCTGCTCCCCGTTTCTTCGTGTCTTTTGAAAATGCGCGTCGTTTCGTGTCGATGCTTGTCCGCAAGAAGAGCCTGCCACTGGTTAACAAGAACAAGATTGCCATGTACAAGGAGTTGTATCGACGCTACAAGAAACTGCGTCAGGAGGATGCCGAGAATCCTGTCATTCACTACACCGCACTCGAAAAGATTATTGAAGAGCCTGCGCCGTCGTTCTATCTCGACACCGAAACTTTCCGTTGTCTGCTCTACAAGGCTTTGCGAGAGAGAAATCACAATTTTGCTTTCTGCAAGCTGGGATTGTAAGTTATTTATGCTGTCTTAAAATATTATTACTATGAAAAACAGATACAATACTATCATCGTCCCTCACTACAATGTAGAACAGCGACTTTTTACATACAGTTACTATGTGGGTGAGGCGCGTCGGGCAACGGGGGTGCCGCCTCAGCAGACCTCGGGCATGCAGGCTTCCAGCGACGACCGCGCACAGATTCTGGACCATCTGCATATGGCTCTGACGGATGTGACAAGGTTTATGAACCGCTACTTCCGCATGTGCAGCTACGAGGTAGGGGCAGATGCTTCGCACGAGGGTTACGAAATGTATAAATTCATGTTTCTTGCTCCCGAACGTTTCCCCGAAAATATGTTACCCCAATTGCAGCAGTGTGTCGAGAGCTATCTTGTCATGCGCACTCTGAGCATGTGGATGTTGCAGCATAAACCCGATGAGGCTGTGCTCACTGCTGCCGAGGCGGACAAATTGCTGGTGCAGTTGCGCGAACTGATGAATCTGCGCACAAAGCCGCAGTCGACTAAAAGAACAACAAGAAAAAACATTGAGATATAGTGCGGATATGGAATACGAAATTATTATAAAGAAAGAGGAACTTTTGCATCGCATGAATCTGCGTACACACTACCATGCGGAGTGTGAGAAACGTCGCGACCCTGATTGCGACGTGGGGGAGACATCTGTCGACGACGAGGAGATTATCGACACTTTTCTGCATAACAGCATAAATGCCATTGTGGTGGAGCAACGGGAGCGGTTGAAGGATATTTGCTACAGAGTGACAGATGGCTATCTGAGTCTGAAATTTACTACTGTTGTCGAGGGACGCGACAATCTGTTGCCTATGCTCAAGCAGGCGCTTACCGATTATCTGGTGAATGAGCTTCTTATTCAGTGGCTGTTTATTCGTCAACGTGCGTGGAGCGATTCGTATGTTGCTATGCGCAGCGAGCATTATAATCGTGTGAGGGATATTTTTGCATCGTTCTACAACAGGAGGATACGTCGACGTTCCACAAATCTTGCGGGTATATAAGGATTTTTCAAAATCTTTTCGAAACCGCAAATGAAATCATTTACGATACTCATTGCTTCATTGATGCGCATTAAGCGTTTAGGCAAACGGCGTCAGTGGTTTGCGGAAATGTGCGAGGACTGTTTGAACGTTGGTTATATGCGCTTGCGCAGATAACCGAGTGAGTTCCGCAGCGCCCGCAAACCATCAGCTTCGTTTGCCGTTAAAAGCGCGTCCCATGCGCAGAGCTTTTTGCTTCTTTTTGTCGGCACAAAAAGAAGAGAACACCGATAAATTTGATGATAAGAACTACTAAGATTTTAGAATTATCTAAATTAATTTAAAGAGTATTTGAAGACGGAGGATTTCAAAAATCATTGCTAATTATATAGCTTAATAGGGTTAATTCATACACTATCGTTGAATACAAAACCAAACATCAAATCGTGGTAAACGAATTCCTCCTTCGTCAGTATATACACATCAAAATTATATCAAACTCAAGTAAAAGATTTTAGATAATGAATAAAGAGGAAATTATAAAAACAAATCTCGAACGACTAAGGAAAAATTATGCTCCCTACAACCCAGTTACGGGTGAGGGGTCGACATCCGTCGAACGCGAATGGGTGGAGATTGAAGGCTTTCCTCTGACGCGCATGAATCTGCCTTGTGGGTTGTTGCAGGTGGAACCCATTGCCCGGCTTGTGGAGAAGGGTGCCGAGGCCTTTCTTGCCGAGCGTGGCAACAAGTCACCTGGGCATCGCGACATTGTTGCGCTGTGGCTCGAATTCTGTCGCGAACGTATAAAATATGATTTTGAATATTGGGCAAAGACCATGGCTGTGATTTCTGACAAGGGTCGTGGCAGAGATATTCCCTTCACACTCAATCGTCCCCAGCGTCTTTATTTACAGGCAATGGAGAGCCTGCGGCTGAGTGGTCGCCCCATAGACATCATTCTTTGCAAGGCGCGTCAGTGGGGTGGCTCCACCCTCACACAGCTCTATATGCTGTGGATACAGCTGGTGCATCGTCGCAACTGGAACTCCGTCATTTGTGGCGATGTGGAGAAGCAGTCCTCCATTGTTGCCGGCATTATGGCAAAGGTCATCAACAACTATCCTTTGTGGGCAACGGGCGGCAGGAAACTGACAACCACTCCCTACCAGGGTACGCAAAAGACAAGGGTCATCAGTTGGAGCAACAGCCGCTATTCGCTCGGTTCGTCGCAGAAGCCCGATTCGCTCAGAAGTGAGGATATAAGCATGGCGCATCTGACCGAGGTGGGGTTGTGGAAGGCTACCGCGGGGCGAAAACCCGAGGATCTTGTGCAGTCAATCTTCGGTTCCATTGCCGGTGGTCCCTATACAGTGAAGGTGATGGAGTCTACTGCCAAAGGTGTGGGTAATTTCTTTCATCGCACCTGGATAGATGCTGTGGCTGCGAAAAACAATTTTACTCCCGTCTTTGTGCCGTGGTACACGATAGATATTTACAGCAAACATTTGAACGAGGCTGACTACTCGTCGTTCATCGATTCCATGGACGACTACGAGCATCAGCTTTTTGCGCTGGGAGCTACACTCGAAGCCATCGCATGGTACCGTGACAAACGGCGCGAAATGCCCGACGAGTGGCGACTCTTTTCGGAGTTTCCATCCACAGCGAACGAGGCCTTTCAGAGTACCGGACGCCGAGTGTTCAAAATATCATACGTCAAGAGCATCAGAGAGGGGTGTGTGGCACCTGCGTGGCGTGGCGACATTGTCAGCCGTGAGAAGTGGGATGCCGAGAATCGCCATGCAAAAACAGAGATTCTTTTCGAACCTTTGCAGCCGGGCGAACCTGCCGACGAGAATGTGCTGAGTGTGTGGCTTATGCCTGACACACAGTGCCACTACCGCGACCGCTACATTGTGACGGTGGATGTTGGCGGTGTGTCCGAAAAATCGGACTATTCCTGCATTCTTGTAGCCGACCGTCTTTCTATGCTCGAAGGCGGGCTGCCCGAAATTGTGGCCTGCTGGCACGGACACATCGAGCATGACAAACTTGCATGGAAGGCTGTGGAGATTGCCCGTGCCTACGACAATGCCCTGTTGGTAATCGAGGCAAACACCCTTGAAACTGAGGGCACCGAGGGCGATAATTTTGAGTATATTCTTAACGAGGTAGCAGGAAAATATAGTAACCTTTACAGTCGCACATCGTTGCAGGAGATACGTCAGGGACGTCCGCGTCGCTGGGGCTTCCACACTAACCCCTCGACAAAGCCAATGGTGATAAATTTCCTTGTAAAGGCTCTGCGTGACGGACTCTATGTAGAACGCTGCATTGAGACTACCTACGAGCTCGACCTCTACGAACTTAAAGAGAATGGAAAGGAGATGGGGGCTGTCGAGGGTAACCACGACGACAGGGTGATGGCAACCGCTATTCTTGTGTGGATCTGCTACAACCATCCTCTGCCTGCAAAAATATATGCCGAAAGGCATACGACTCGACGGAACAAGATTGTGAGTGAGGCGAGTATATAACAGATGTGAGTTTCCACTGCGTGTGCAGTGGAAACTCACATCTGTTGTTGGTTGTCGGAATGTTTTTATTCTTCTCTCAGTGCATCGGCAGGTATTATGCGTGTGATGCGCCATGCAGGTATGGCAGCGCCGATAACAGCAATTGTCGCTATGAACAGATAGCTTGCCACCGACACAACAATAAAGTGCGTCACAGGCTGGTTGTGTAGATAGGCACTATTTGTGCCCTTGCTGATTATTGCAAGTTCCTTGAGCGGGTCGGCAAATCCATTGACGTGCAGATAGTGCATGACAAATGGCATTGACACAGCAAATGCAACGGTTGTCAGCAGCAGCGCTTCGCAAGCAAACTGGTGTATGATTCTGCTGCGCGACGCACCGATACCACGCATGATTCCTATGTCGCCACGCCGTTCGGCAGTGCGTATCCAGAAACTGCTGAACAGCCCTAAGAAGGCACAGAACAGCGCAAAGGCCGACAATCCCGCACAAAGCCTGTACTTGTTTGTGACCCCGAACATATTCTCATACTTGCGTGCTATCTTTTCGTGGTGCGTTATGTTCTTGCAATAGACATTGCCAATCTGCACTCGGGGCATAATCTCCTCTCTGAACCTCTTTTCGAATGTTGCCTTGTCCACCCCTTTCTTCACGCGTATATGCAGGAATGTCATCACATCGTTGTATGTGCTCGAAAAGTCATCGTCGTTAAGTCCATCTTCGGTTATTAACAGCGGCAGATGCTCGTCGTACTGTATAAGTGTAACATCCTTGAATACTCCCGCTACCTGGTACTCATTTCCCGGATATAAATCCCTGAAACGCTTTCCCTCTGCATCGGTAGTGCCAAAAAGTGCCGTTGCTGCATTCTCCGATATATATACGCCGTTGACGTAACGCGAAATGTCGCTATTCAGATGCTTGCCTGTGCGAATATCCTTAATGTCGAAAGTGGCAGGGTAGTCGCCTCCCTCTGTGCGGTAATATTGCCAGCTGACAATGTTTGCCGGGGTAATTTTGCGTTCCTCAACCTCCTTTTCTATCTCCTCGAACGATTTTCCCGATATTTCAAAATCTATGCTGTCGGCAATGTACGAGCTCGATCCTATCATGTATGAATTGGGCCAATTGCCATACTCTGTTATCGTGTAATGTTCCACTTCGGGCATAGAGCGTATTATGTTTATCACCTGCCGACAGCTTTCGTGCAGTTCGCTGTTGAGGTGGTATTCGGGCTTGCATCTGGTGTCGCCCGGCTTGTAGTGCGAAAGTTCTACCAGATATACATCGGAGACATCGCATCCTGTAGGGATGTTCTTTCGGCATATCAGTGTATATAGTGGATCGAGAGCAAACCACAAGAAGAGGCTTGCAATTATCAGTTCTATGAAGAGCCATGCGTTCTGCTTCCGCTCATTCCATATCTGGTGCAGTAGTTTTGTTATCATGGTGTATGTTGTTTGTTATGCTGTATGTTGGTTTGTCAATTCAATCATATTCGCGAGCTCCCTCCCCAGTATTTCCTTTCTATTCTTTTTATTTGCAAAAGTAACTTCTTGAAACTCCTCAACTTGGCTAAGAGGACATTGCGTAATAAGCAATGTTTGCGACGACGGGAGCTTTAGCTCCCTAAAACTATAGCAAGCGAGTGAATGGAAGTTTACTTACATTTACAACGAGCGAAGCATAGTTTCGATAATATCAAAGGAGTGCCGAGCTTGCGAGGTCTATTCAACCGCTTCAGCGGTTGAAGACGGAGGAGTTCGAAAACACGCAAATTAAAGATTCTCTTGCAATCACATTCTTTTATATCATCTATTTTATAAATCATCTTCTATGATACAACGACTGCACTATATCCTTTTTCAGTGCAAGCAGTGTGGGTAGTAGCGCAGATGCAATATTCAGCAACAGTGTAAGCAGAATAGTGCAGCCAAGCATTGTGGGGTTCATCAGCATCTCTGTGCTTATTACCTCTGAGCCATACTCCTTTTCTATGTAGTGTTCGAAGAAGGTTACAATCCAGTTGCTGCATGTGTACACTACAATGTACGACATTATAAGTCCTGCAACTGCACCGCCAAGCGTCAGCAGCAAGTTCTCCCACAGCACCTGCCATATAATCTGCCGGTTCGTTGCGCCGTAAGCCTTGCGTACGCCTACCTCTGTCATGCGACCGTTCATGCGCGACGAAATAAGTCCGCTGAGGTTGAGTGCCGGGATAAAGAGCAGCGCCAGCAATACATACAGGTATTTGCTGATTGCGGTAAGGAAACTGCTGTCGTCCTTTGCCATAAGTCCCAGTCGCCAATGCTCCCACACACCTATTGTGTACTCATCTTCTTTGGAGACATTCTGCTTCATGCGGTTCACTATATCCTCTACCTCGCTCTTCAGTGCCTCTCTTTCCCCGACCGACGGTGCAGTCATATACAATATGCAGTTTCCATCGATATAGTCTTCGGGGTACTTGTCTACACCCGAACTGTTGTATGGCAGATAAATCTCTCCTGCGCTCTCCTTCATGAATGCAGGTGCATCCTCCACTACGCCTACAATGCGATAGGGTATGTTCTTTATGCTTATTCTTCTTCCGCTCACGGCAGTGTCGGCGAACAGTTGCATTGCAAATGACCGGCTCAGCACAGCGACATTCTCGCTCTCCTCCTTTTCGGTGTATGCCAGTCCCGACACGAATCTGTGGTCGAACACTTTCCAGTATCCGCCGTCGGTGACAGCTATTGCTTCGCTCGTTCCTGCGTCCTTTCCGTCGACATTTATGTTCATATTCGAGCTGTTGAACATTTGCAGGCGTATGCCAATGTTTTCGAGGTGCTTTGCTTCAGATTCTATCAGTTCGGCCATTTTGGTAGAAGCACCGCAATTACTGCTTATGGTGGCACCTCCCTGTTTCTTCTTGAACTGCATATATTTTATAACCAGCATCCTGTCGCGACCATATTCGGGATATATGTTGCCTATGCTTATATAGAAAATGATGAACAGCGTCATTGCAAGCGTTATGCTCACAGCCGTTCCTGTGATGTAGACTCCTGTGAAGAACTTATGCTGCTTCATCATCGTCCACGCCTGACGGAAGAATTGTCTTATCATAGTTGGTTGTGTATTGTTAGTATTCGATTCAGTTTACTATTCATCCCTGAGCGCATCAGCAGGCCGCCTGATATTGGAAATAGTAGGAACAATAGCACCAACGACACTTATAGCCAGTATAAACAGGTAGCTTATTGCCGTTACAATAATGAAGTGGGGCATAGGCTTGTTGCGCCACGCAGCGGTTGCGCTTATCGGGGTATCGATGAAACTTGCAGCGGGTTCGGCAAAGCCGCTGACATGCACTTTGTGCAGCAGCAGGGGTAGGGCAATGGCAAAGGCGAGGGTCGCAAGCATCGCAGCCTCTGTTGCAAACTGCATCACAATGTCGCCACGTGTTGCACCCATGCTCTGCATTATTCCAACCTCCTGACGGCGAGCAACAGCACGCACCCAGAATGTACCTATAATGCCCAGCAGAGCGCATAAAAGTGCAAACGACGACAGTATTATATTCTGTCTTATGTTATTTACTATTCCGTGGTAATTCTCTACATGGAACATCTCTTGCCGGTAACTCTTGAATTTGAAGCAGTAGCAGTTGCCGAATGTGAGCTGGGGTAACACCTCTTCGCGGAACCTCTTCTCGAATGCGTCATTGTCTACACCGTCCTTCACTCTAATGCTTATGATAAAGTTCTCAAGAAAGAATGCATTATGGATGCCATCGGTAGGAAGTGTGCGGCTCAATATCATAAGTTTTCCCGGTTCGCAGTACTTTGCATCCTGAATGTCGTCCAGCACTCCCATCACAGTGTATCTCTCCCCACCGCGCGAGTCGTTGACGACCGTTTTTCCTATCGCATTTGCCGAACCGAAAAGTTCAGCTGCAAGACTCCTGGTAATGTACGCGCCAGTTCCATTTCCAATATCCTTCTTAGTGTATGTCTCTCCTGTGGCACTGTCCTTAATGCGAAGCACCTTGAATATATCGCTCTTCTCAGTCTCCATACTGATACATAAAGGAACCATGACTATGCGGTTTTCCACCCCTTCGGTCTCTTCTGTCCTTATCGCATAGCTTGTGTTCACTCTTTTCATGGTTAGCCCTGGAGCATCACCCACCCCGATGTAGTAGCTTTCCACATCGGGCAGTGCCTCAATCCTTTTCAGCATCTGCCGGTAATCGTTCATTATAACCTCCGGGACGTTAAGCTCTTCCTTGTACTTATAGCTATTGTCGCGATAACTCCTGAAAGCGAGGTTATACACATTGCTGCTATCGTATCTCTTGGGTACATTGTCCCTGCTGATGAGATTGAACAGCGGGTCGGTGGCGAGCCACACGACAAGACTCACGACTAACAGTTCTACAAACAGCCACGCATTTTCGCGGCGTTCGTTCCATATTCTATGCAGTAGTTTTTTAAGCATCGCTTCTTATCTTTTATTGTATAACGATTCTATAATGTTTCTCCTGAGTGCAAACAGTGCAGGCACAAGTGCCGATGCAACATTCAGCAGCATCACCAGTCCCAGCACTGCAGTTATCAGTGTGGGGTTGAAGAGTATATCTGCTGTTATCACAGGCTCGGTATTCTTAGTATACTTGTCGAGTAATGTCAGCACCAGGTTGCTGTTCTTGTATATTACTGCGTACGACAGCGCAAGTCCGGCAATTGCACCGAGCAGTGTCAGCAGCAGATTCTCGCACAGCACCTGCGATATTATCTGCGCGTTGGTGGCGCCGTACGATTTTCGTACACCAATCTCCGACAGGCGGCTGTTCATGCGCGAAGAGATCATTCCTGTGAGGTTGAGCGCCGGAATCAGCAGGAACGCCAGCAGTGCATAGATATATTTCTGTATTGCATCCCACAATGTGTCGTCGCCCTCAATGCCCAATGCCCCCTGCCAATACTGTTTCACGTCGCATCTGTCAAATACAAATATGTGGAAACGATATTTATATGACATTCTCGACTGAATCTCTATTATCTCGTTCTGCAGCGAATCTCTCAGCGCTGGCGATTCGGCAAGCATTATAAGATTGCAGTATCCTTTCCAGTCGGACTCTTCCGACTCGTAGCTGCGATAGTAGCGTATCGATGTAAAAATATCACCGCCCGACAGTAGCGATTCTTCGCCGGTGCGCTGGTCCTCTACAACACCTATCACTTTGTAGCATCTGTTGTCGATATATACTTCTCGTCCTACAATATCAGTCGTGGCATAAAGTTCCTGGGCAAGCGAGGCTGTGACTACCGCCACAGCGGTGTGCTCCTCGGCTTCGGTAAACGGCCGTCCGTGGAGAAACTTGAAATTGAACACCCGCCAGAATCCGTTGTCAACGTATGCCGGTTCTATGCTCACCTCCTTGCCACCATCGCCCGATACAGCATAATGCTCTTCGCCGGAACCGGTTTCTCTTATGCACGCCTCCTTAATGTATTTCGCCTCATTCTTCAGCCTTGTAGCCTCCTGCAACGAAATGTAGTAGAAATATTTCCAGTCCTTTGTAGTGTCCTTGTCGTGGAGATGTATTCCATTTGTATATACCATGCGGTCGCGGTTCTCTTCGGGGTAGAGCGGTCCCAGCTTTATGTATAGTATGACGAAAATGGTCATTGCCATTGCTATGCTCAATGCTGTTCCGGCAATGTATATGCCGGTGAACAGCCGCTGCTGCTTCATCATCGTCCATGCCTGGCGCAAGTGTTGTCTTATCATAGTTGGTTGTATTACTTATGTGTTAATGTTAGTCTTTGCAATCATATTCGAAAACTCCCTCATTATTCCTCCCTTAAGGCATCTGCCGGCAGAATGCGAGTCGCACGATAGACAGGAATTAGTGTGCCCGCAACAGTTATTACAAGCATTGCGAAGTATGTTATTGCCGTAACCCATGCAAAGTGGATGCAGGGATTGTTTACTCCATATTCGGGGTTGGGCGTGAATTGCCCTTTGTCGAAGCTGCACACTTCCGGGGCAGAGAAGCCCTCGGTGACAACAAAATGCAACACAATTGGCATTGCTGCCACGAATGCGAGTGTCAGCAGAATGACGGCTTCGGCAATATACTGCCCGACGACGCGACCACGCGATGCACCCATGCTGCGCATGATGCCTATGTCGCTGCGACGGTTATCCATGCGTGTCCAGAATGTGCCGAGCATGCACAGGAATATGCAGACGAGGGCGAAGCTGTTGAGAATAATCTTCTGGTTGATTGTGTAGCGTGCCTCGCGCTCAGTGTGCGTCTCTTCTTGCATTTCGTCGAGCGTTAGCACACTCACTTTGAAGTCGTTGTTCCTGTCAATCATTGCAACAGTCTCTTTCACCTTTTGTGTGAAGGCATCGAGGCTCGTGCCCTCTTTCAGTTTCACTATTCTCTTTGAACTGTAGCCCGCAATAGAGTAGAGGCTCGGCCTTTCGAACTTTATCATCGACGGCAACGGCTCTGTGTATGTGTCAAGCTGAAAATCGTCGTACACCCCGCGGATAGTATATTTTGTGTGCGGGTCGTTGTGCGTTCTTCCGATAATCTCTGTGGTGCCGAAGAGTTTCATAGCCGCGTGGCGCGAAACGAAAATATCGTTTCCTGTATTTATATTCTCGGGCACGGTCAGCGCTTTTCCGCTGTTTGCATCCTTCAGCCCCAATGTGGCGAACATATTGTGGTCGCCCTCCCAAACGTAGCAATACTGACATACATGTATTAACGAGTCTTTCTTTTCTGTATCGTAGTATATTTTGTCTATGAAGTGCATGTCGCTGTTGAACGCTCCCACTCTCATATATGTGTCTATGCTGCTCTCGACCTCGGGCAGGCTCTTGATTGCGTGTACGATGTTTGTGTGCAGGTTGTAAAGCGGTGAGTTCTCCTCGTCCTTTATCATTTCCGAGTAGTCAAAATCGAGCTTTACGCAACATCTGTCGCGCTTTTCGTAGTTGTTGGGGATTGATTTTGTGGCAAAAATCACATATATTGGATCGCTTATCATCCAAATGAAAATAGATGTCAGCAACAACACTCCGAATACTAAGCAGTTGTGCTTGCGTTCGTTCCACGCTTGATGTAAAATCTTTGTAATCATACTCTTCTATTTTCTTCTGTTGAGTGAATATACTATGCTGTGGCGCATCTTTGCAACCACAGGCAGCATTGCCGACACTATGTTTATGAGCATGCACACAATGATTGTGGCAGCAAGCAGTGTGGGGTTGAATATCATCGAAAAGTCCAGTATCTGTTCTCCCCATTCGTCCATTTCCCAAAGATAGCTGCCCAGTTTTGTTCCCGAATCGAATAGGAAGAGCACCCATCTGCTTGCGGCGAAGAGCAGCGTTGCGCTTATCGCAAAGCTAATGATGCCGCCGATGAGTGTGAGCAGCATATTTTCTATGAGCACCTGCCACACGATGCTTCCTGTGGTAGCGCCGTAGGCCTTGCGCACACCCATCTCCACCATGCGGCTCTCCATGCGCGAAAGTATCATTATGCTCAGGCACATGGCGGGTATCAGCAGAAAGGCGGAGATTATCAGCACAATCTCTTTTATGAAGTTCCTGTATGCGTCGTTGCCATAATATTCGCGGTCGTACACACTCTCGGCGTGTGTGAGAATCTTATCGACAATTTCGTATCTGCACGTTGCACTGCCGGCATTGTAGCGGGCAATCTTCTCTTCAATCTCCTTTTTCAGAAACTCTTTTTCCGATGCTTTTCTTGCTGTTGCGACTATGTGGTACATTCCCGCAAGATCTTTTCTTGTATAGTCGAACCAGGGCTTGTCGCTGTTAAGTCCCAAAGGAATGTATATTGCATTAGTGGTGGCGACGGCGCTCGGAGCCTCCTTTATCACTCCCACGATGGTAAGCTCCTCGCCATCGACAAATATCTGCTTGCCCGCTACCTTGTGGGTGGCGAAAAGTTCCATTGCTGTGCTGCGCGAGATTACCGCCACGCGATTGTTACTCCTAGTATCCTGCTCGCCGAAGGGGTGTCCGTCGACGAATCTGTATGTGTGTACTTTCCAGAATTGTTCGTCGGTGTACACTGCATAATCCTTTACCATTTTTGTGTTTTTCTCGGCCGTTGCCGACAGTTTTTTTCGGTTGTTCGACCTTGTGTAGCACGAAAGGTTGTCGAGGTATTTGCTATCCTGTTTTATAATTTCGCCAAGTTTCGGGGAACAGCTATGGGTGTACTTCTGCTCTCCATCTTCCTGGTGGTTTGTTATGGCGGTGATATTTCTTATATGCAGTGTTCTTTCGCGGTTCTCTTCGGGATAGAGAGGTGCAAACTTTATATACAGCACAGCGAAGGTAATCATTATCATTGTTACCGATAGCGCTGTTCCTGCGATGTATATTCCGGTAAACAGCCGCTGCTGCTTCATCATCGTCCATGCCTGGCGCAGGTGTTGTCTTATCATAGTTGGTTGTATTACTTATGTGTTATATGTTAATGTTATTCTTTCCGCTGCATTCGGGAACGCCCCCCCTGCGGGGTACTCCATCTTCAAGAGGGAGAATTTATGTTTGTCTTTTCGCCTATAAAAAGTTACTTAAGGATTTCCTCCTCTTGAAGACGGAGGCGTTCTAAAGTCCGAGGACTAAATCACTCCTCCCTCAGTGCCTCCACCGGTTCTTTCTTAACTGTTGCCGCGACAGGAATAGCAGCGCCTATGATGCTTATAATTGTTACAAGCAGGTAACTTATCGTCGAAACAATCACAAAGTGGGGCACAGGCTTGTTGCGCCAGGCTAAAGTTTCGCCTATGGGCTTTATGTTGCCATTAAAGTCTATGGGTTCGGCAAAGCCGTTCATGTAAACATATTGAATAAGCATGAGCGTTGCAAACGCAAAGGCTATCGTTGCAAGGATAGTCGCTTCTGCGACAAACTGCCTGACAATGGTGGCGCGTGTGGCACCCATGCTCTGCATTATTCCTATCTCCTGACGGCGGGCAATGGCACGCACCCAGAATGTACCGATGATTCCCAATAGGGCACATAGCAGCGCAAACGACGAAAGGATAACATTCTTACGGTATTTATTTGTTATTCCCCTCTCCTTTTCAATCTGTTTGATCTTCTCTGCGTGCGAAGTTATTTTGTGGCAATAGATGTTTCCTCCTTTTAACGTGGGCATAATCTCCTCGCGGAACCTTCTTTCAAACTCGGCCTTGTCGGTGCCTCTCTTTACTTTAATATGCAGGTCATTCATTGAAAACAGATTTTCTGAGTAATAATCAGACGGCCTGTGCGTAAATATTGCCATTTCTTTAGGTTCGCTGAATGTATGTGCTTGTATATCCTTGAATACTCCTTTTACAGTAAATTTAGCCTTATCTTCGTATTCTATCTCCTTGCCTATTACATGGTCTGTGTCGAAAAGTTTTTTTGCAAGGCTTTCCGAAAGATATACATAACTCCTGTCATTCTCTTTTTCAATGATTTTGTTTGTGCGTGCGTCTAAAATGCCGTATGTGGCAAAAATGTTGCTATTTTCACTTCCTTCGTCCGAATAAAAACTTATTGTGGCTTTCATTCCTTTATTGTCGGCACGCATAGAACTGTCAATAGAATAGTTATTGCTGTAAGACCTATACCCCGGGAATGGACCTATTACAGTGTAGCTTTCAACTTCGGGTAGCGACTCTATTTGCCGCAGCATTTGTATGACCTTTTCTTTCGCTATCTTGTTGTTATAGCCGTCGAAAGTTGTGTCGTGATGGCGACTTGTGTCCTTGTATCTTTCAAGGTCAATTATAAATACATCCTCGGCATCGTAGCCTTTGTCTATGTTGTCCCTGCTGATGAGATTGAACAGTGGGTCGATGGCAAGCCACACGCATATACTCACTACGAATATCTCGAGGAATATCCAAGCGTTATCTTTGCGCTCGTTCCATATCTGGTGTATGATCTTTGTTATCATGGTGTATTACGTTTTATGTTTAAGTTAGTCTTTCCGCTGCATTCGGGAACGCCCTCCCCCCTAGGACCTCGCAAAGCTCGGCACTCCACTGATTTTATCGAAACTAAGCTTCGCTCGTTGGAAATGTAAGTAAACTTCCATTCACTCGCTTGCATTAGTTTTTGGGGAGATAAATCTCCCGTCGTCGCAAAGCTCGTGCCAGCGAGTACAATGCAAGCTTGCTTGCAAATTGTAAACGAGCGCAGCCGAGGTTAGCTGAAAGCAAACGACGCTCATTCGCGTCGTCCCTCTTCAAGAGGGAGAATTTTTCCATCCTTTCATCTGTAAAAGTTACTTGGAAAAATTCCAAAACGACAAGTTTTTGAAGACGGAAGCGTTCTAAATTCGCGGCATAATTATTCTATTAATCATCTTCTATGATACAGTGATTCAATAATGTTTCTCTTCAGTGCAAGCAGGGTAGGCACAAGAGCCGAAGCGATATTCAACAGCAATGCGAGCAGCAGCACCGAAGCAATAACTGTAGGATTGAAAATCATTTCAAATGTTACTCCTTGTGCAATAGTGTCATTGCTTATTTCATCGTCGAAAAGTGTTGCTATCCAATCGCAATTCTTGTAAACAATAATGTAGGTGAGCACAAAGCCAACAAATGCTCCAATGGCAGTGAAGAGCATATTTTCGTACAGCACTTGCGTTATTATCTGCCTGTCTGTTGCACCGTAGGCCTTACGCACACCAACCTCGGCAAGGCGGCTGCTCATTCGTGTGGAGATAAGTCCGCACAGGTTCAATGCTGGGATTAGCAAAAAGGCCAATAGCAGATAAAGATATTCAGATATGGCTGTGAAAAAATTGCTGTCGTGCCTCACGTCCATAGCCTTTTGCCAATATTCATATATGCGTGGTTCTATTATTATGTCGCTTGTAGCCCTGTCCTGCAACAATCTTTTGTATATGTCTGCAATCTCCTTTTTAATGGAATCACTCTGCTCGGCTGTTTCGGCAATAGTGTACATATAGGTATTTCCGTTAGTAATGTTGTATGGTTCACTCCATCCATATACCTTTTCTTCGTCAAAGAAGCGTGAGTGGCGTATGGAGACAAATATATTTCCGCCCGATGGAGTGTTTGTCAGACAGGTGCGTTGGTTCTCAACCACTCCCACTATATTGTAAACTTCAGTGTCTATATGTACGCTGCGCCCTGCAACGTCTGTTGTTGCGAATAGTTTTTCGGCAAGCGAAGCAGTAATCACTGCTACGGGGCTGTGCTCCTCGTCTTTGGTAAAAGGACGGCCATCTACGAATCGGAAGTTAAAGAACTGCCAATAGCCACAGTCAACGTAAACAGGATGTTCATGTATTGTTGTCTTGCTGTGGTCCGAGTAAATTTCGCATATACTTTCATGACCGATAGAGTATGGTTCCGCTTCGCGTACTCCCACCCTTTTCAGCAACTTCGACTCATGCTTCAACTGCTCTATGAGTTTAAGTTCCGGCTTCGTTATAACACCGCTTCCATCTTTACCTGTTATAACAACTTCTGAAAATATAAGTAACCGGTCGCGGTTCTCTTCGGGGTAGAGCGGTCCCAGCTTTATGTACAGTATGACGAAAATGGTCATAGCCATTGCTATGCTCAATGCAGTTCCGGCAATATATATGCCGGTGAACAGCCGCTGCTGCTTCATCATCGTCCATGCCTGGCGCAAGTGTTGTCTTATCATAGTTGGTTGTATTACTTATGTGTTATATATTAATGTTAGTCTTTCAATCATATTCGGGAACACCCTCAATTTATGTTTGCCTTTTCGCCTATAAAAAGTTACTTAAGGAATTCCTCCTCTTGAAGACGGAGGCATTCTAAATCCTCTGTTTGCATTAATTCCACAATAAATGTATTACAATTTTTTTATAAATCATCTTCTCTTGATAATCTTTTCAAAGTCTGCATCGATATTGCTGTTCTTTTCCCAATCCCATAGGGTGATGCTGCGTATTCTATAATAATAGTACCAATAGTACATCAGTTCCGAGATGTGGTTGCGGCGTGCCTGGTCCTTGCTCACCTGTGCATCGTTCAGATCGAGTGTGCTTATCTTGCCTATGATGAATGTTTCGACATTGCTTTTGTAGCGTCGGCGGGCGATGGTGTCAGCCTCTTGTGCAATCTCCAACTGTGTGCGTTGGTTGTTGAACTGTTCCACAAGAATAAACAGGTTCTGTTTGAAGTTGAGCAGTTCCTGCTCTATGCGGCTTGCGGTTATTTCGCGGTTGCTCTCTGCCATACGCAGTCTGCCACGACGTTTGCCCCAGTCGATTAGCGGTATTTGCACGCCTACCTGCACGTACTGGTTGTCGTTCAGTCGGTCGTAGGTCGGTTCAATGTCGCGGTCGACTCCGCTAAGTCCCAGTTGTGCTGTGAGGTTTATCTGTCGCAGGTTGCCTTTGGCATTGGCTACGTCGTAGTCGGCTTGTAGACGTCGACGTTCGAGGTTCTTTGTTACCGAATTGTTCTCCATTGCCTTTTGAAGCACTTGCTCGTAGTTGAGGGTGATGGGTGCAAGGGTGTCGGGCTGCAGGGGGATAATCTCTACATTCTCGTCGAGTGCAAGAAAGGAACGAAGGCTGAACATTGCGCTTTTCATGCTACTCTCGTCGTCGGTGAGTCCCGAACGGGCGTTAAGGGTGTTGAGCCTCAGTTGCAGCAGGTCGTTGTCGCTGATTATTCCCATGGAGTGTTTGGCACGTGCCACTTCGTACAGTTTTTCGGCATTTTGCAGGTTCTGTCGTGCGATGCTTACATTCTCTTTTGCCAGCAAAAGGTTGAAAAAATAGTTTATGGCACTCATGGTGACCTGCTCGGTGGCAGTGAGGAAGTTTGCTTTTGCCTCGGCGTATCTGATGGGTTCTATGCGGCGGTTCCACTTGGTGCTGTTCACTCCGAAAATAGGCTGGTTAAGTGTCAGGGCTATCGGGGTACTCATGTAGCGTTGCTGCTTGTCACCGCTGAGGGTCTTCAGGTAGTCGAGCGACGAATTAAGCGAGAGGGTACCGCCGGTGAGCCATATATTCTGCTGCACCGACAACTTGCCGTACATCTGCATGTAGTTGTTGCGCACGAAGGTATATGTTCCGTCGCTGTTCTGATAGCTGTTGTAGCTTTTGCTGTAACTCGGTGCTGTTGCCTGAAAATTTACTTCGGGCAGCAGGCCGGCACGGTAGATGCGGTATTGCCAGTAGGCAGAACGAAGTTCGTCGAGGGCAACGGCTGCGTCGAGGCTCTGTGTGCGGGCAAGCAGTATCGCCTCGTCGAGGCTGAGGTGTCTGACGCTGTTTGCGCCAATGCTTATGGATGTCAGCAGTATCAGTGTGATGGTAATGACTCTTTTCATTTTGTTACATTTTATATGTTTACCATCAAAATCCGTGCCAAAAAATTAGTTTGTTGATTATTAAAGTATTAGTGTTTTTGCAAGTGTCCGTTTTCGGACACTTTGTTCGGTTTTGAACATTGGGTGACCGAATTTGATAAAAGTCAGCTTGGTGTAATGAGTGTGTTTGTTATGTCGATATAGGGTGTAGAATGTTGTTTCAAAAATAATTTCGAACCTATATTAAATAAAATATGCAGTGCCGAATTTGGCACTGCATATTATCGTAATGGAATCCCTCTGTTTATCCTCGGGATACCTGTTTGATACCTCTGATTCCCTCTATTTTGCGTATCAATTTGGTAAGCTTGCTGTAGTCGTCGATGAGTAGCGTCAGGGTACCCGAGAAGAGTGTGTCGTGCGACTCGATGTTTATATTGCGCAGTATTACATTGCTCTCCTGGCTGATGACAGATGTGACATTTGTAACAATGCCAATGTCGTCGTGACCGACAATGCGCAGATTGACTGCGTACAGGGTCTTTCCATCCTTGTTCTTGTCGCTCCATCGTGCTTCGATGACACGCCACGGATAGCGTTGGCGCATCTGACGGGCATTGCTGCAATCTTTGCGATGAATGGATATTCCGCCGCTGATGGTGACAAAGCCGAAAATGTCGTCGCCAAAGACCGGCGTGCAGCATTTTGCAAATTTATAGTCGACGCCTTTGAGATTTCTCTCAATCACAAGTATGTCGTTTGAGAAGTCCTTGTCGAGTTCGTTTTGCAGTGTGAAGTCCTGTGCGCTGTGGATTGTGTCGTTGGTGGCATTGTCCTCGGCCAGCATGTTCTGGTAGCGTTGCAACACATCGCTGACATCAATGAATCCGTCGGCAACCTGCTGATAGAACTCTGTCAGACGCTTGAAGCCCATCTTGCGTATCATGCGGTCGACCTGCTTCTCGTCGAATTCTATCTTGTGGTTCTTGAACTTGCGTTCCAGTGTTTCGCGTGCAAGCGCTGCCTGACGCGCACCTATGTCTTTCAGTGCCTGTCTTATCTTGGCTCTTGCGCGTGAGGTCTTGACAATGCCAAGCCACGCATGTTTGGGTGTCTGGCTGTTCGAGGTGACAATCTCCACCTGGTCGCCGTTGCTCAGTACGTGCTTCAGGGGTACGTTGCGTCCGTTCACCAATGCTCCTGTGCAGTGGCTTCCTACGCCGGTGTGTATGCAGAAGGCAAAGTCGAGAATGGTGGCACCTTTGGGCAGATGGAACAGGTCGCCTTTGGGGGTGAATACAAAGATGTCCTCTTTGTATAGTTCCATCTTGAACTTGTTGTCCGAAACATCTTCGTCGGAGATGTGTTCCAGTGTGTCGCGGATGGAGGCGAGAAGGTTATCAAGCCCTTTCTCGCTTTTTATGCCTTTGTAGCGCCAGTGGGCGGCGAGTCCGTGTTCGGCAATGGTGTCCATTCTTTCGGTACGTATCTGCACCTCCACCCAACGGCCTTCGGGGCCCATGACCGTGGTGTGCAACGATTCGTATCCGTTGCTTTTGGGCACGGACAGCCAGTCGCGCAGACGGTGGGGGTTGGGTGTGTACAGGTCGGTCACCAGTGAATATACCTGCCAACATTCGCTCTTTTCGTTGGCAGCTTCGCTGTCGATGATTATGCGTATGGCGAAGAGGTCGTAGATGCCCTCAAAAGGTCTCTTCTGCCTCTTCATCTTCTGCCAGATGGAGTGAATGGATTTTGTCCTTCCCTTTATGCGATATTTTATATGCGGATTGTTGCCAAGCGATTTTTTTATGGGTGCTATGAAGTTTGCCATGTAGTCCTCGCGTGACGCAGCTGTCTCTTCAAGTTTGCGCGACAGCTCGGCGTATACTTCGGGCTCGGTGTACTTTATAACAAGGTCTTCAAGCTCCGATTTCAGTTTGTAGAAACCAAGCTTGTGGGCGAGGGGAGCGTATAGCTGCGATGCTTCGCGTGCCACCAGTCGGCGTGCCTCGTCGTTGTCGCTCTCTGCTATGTGACGCATCAGCACCAGCCTGTCGGCAATCATTATTAAGATAATGCGCATGTCGTTGGCAAAGGAGAGCAGCAGGTTGCGGAAATTTTCGCTCTCCACGGTGGGACTTTTTGCGTACAGCGAATTTATTTTTGAAAGTCCGGCGAGTATGTTTGCTATGTTCTTGCCAAACTGCTCGGACACCTCTTCGATGGTGACGACACCTGTCTGCACACAGCGATTGAGCAGGATGCTGACGGCAATTTCGCGTCGGTGGCCTATCTCGCATCCTACCAGGTATGCAGTGTGTATGTCAAGAAGTATAGGGTTGAGACCGAACTTGTTGCGTTGTATTTTCCCCTCTAAGACAGCTTTGTCAATGTATCTTTTCAGGTGCAGGTAGTCGGTCGGTTCCAGTTTTTCTTCAACGTTGTGCTGTATCTTACGGCACAGCCCGAAGAGCTCTTTTTTCTCTTCAGGCGAGAGAACAATGTATTCAGGCATGGTCTTTCTGTTTAGTTTGTTCTTAACCGTTTGCCCTTTTTGAACACGGTGCGCGTCTTAAGGGCTTTCGGTAACAAAGGTAGTTTTTCTTCTTATAAAAGAGTCATGTTTTATAATGTTTTTAGAAAATTCTTTTTATTTTTGTGAATTGAAAGCAGCCGTTGCATCGCTGATGCGACATTCCTCCTGCCGAATGTAAACTCTTCCGGAGGTGTTGTTTGTTGTTTTATAAAAGTATGCACGGTTTGTGAATGTGTATAATAACTGCCTAAATGTTACAACTATGATTAGCAAAGCAGATCAAATATTATTGGCGAAAAAGGGAATTTCGGAACAGAAGGTTGCCGAACAGTTGAAGAATTTTGTTACGGGCTTTCCTTTTCTGAAGATAGAGGCAGCTGCCTCTGTCGAGAATGGAATTCTTGTACCTGACGAGCAGCAGATTCAGTCCTACCTTGCAACATGGGACGAATATTGCAAAAGCGGTAAGGAGATTCTTAAGTTTGTGCCTGCGTCGGGAGCTGCCAGCCGCATGTTCAAAGACCTCTTCTCGTTCCTTAGTGCCGAATATGATGAACCTACAACCGACTTCGAGAAGAAATTCTTTGCAAACATCAAAAACTTCGCTTTCTACGATGAACTTGATGATACCTGTGTAAGAAACAACGGTGCGACAATCAAGGAACTTATCGAGTCGGGAAAATATAAGAGCGTTGTATTCAATCTGCTCGATTTTACAGGCATGAACTACGGCTCGTTGCCAAAGGGATTGCTGAAATTCCATAGCTACGACGACATGCAACGTACTCCGGTAGAGGAGCATTTTGTGGAGGGTGCTTTGTATGCACGCATGGGCGAGAAGGTGCGTCTGCACTTCACAGTTTCGCCCAACCACAAGGATATGTTTGTCGAGCTTGTGGCACGTCGCAAGGATTACTACGAAACTAAGTTTGGAGTGGAGTACGACATCACTTTCTCCGAGCAGAAACAATGCACAGATACTATTGCTGCCGATGCCGACAACAAACCCTTCCGCGAGGGTGGTGCATTGCTTTTCCGTCCCGGAGGTCATGGTGCGCTCATCGAAAATCTGAACGATATCGATTCGGATATAATCTTTGTAAAGAACATCGATAATGTAGTCCCCGACAGACTGAAAGGGGATACTGTTACATATAAAAAGGTGATTGCCGGAGTTCTTGTGGCATTGCAGAAGAAGGCATTCGAGTATCTGCAATTGCTCGACTCGGGAAAATATACTCAGGAGCAGATTGAGGAGATTATTCGATTCGTGCAGCAGAAGCTCTATTGCCGCAGCAGCGAAATGAAGCATCTCGAGGATTGTGACCTTGTGCTATACCTGCGCAAGAAACTTAACCGTCCTATGCGTGTGTGCGGAATGGTGAAGAATGTGGGCGAACCCGGAGGTGGTCCATTCCTTGCATACAACAGTGACGGCACAGTGTCGTTGCAGATTCTCGAAAGCTCACAGATTGATATGAACAATCCCAAGGCGCGCGAAATGTTCGAGAAGGGTACACACTTCAATCCGGTCGACCTTGTATGCTCTGTCAGGAACTACAAGGGCGAGAAGTTCAATTTGCCCGATTATGTAGACCCCTCTACCGGCTTCATCTCTCACAAATCGAAGAATGGACGCGAACTGAAGGCTATGGAGCTTCCCGGATTGTGGAATGGTGCAATGAGCGACTGGAATACTGTCTTTGTAGAGGTTCCGCTCGGTACTTTCAACCCCGTAAAGACTGTGAACGATTTGCTCAGAGATGCTCATCAGTAGACTGTTTGAATTAATAACATGGTGGCATGTGCTACCGCAAGATTGAATAATTATGAAAAAGTTTTCTATTCCGGCACTGCTTGCAGCTGCGTTGCTTTTTGCAGGATGTGCCAAGAGTCCCCGAACCTTCACCAACGAGGAGATAACCGATGCATGGCACAAGGGTGTCACACTGCCTGTGGATGCATCGTTGCAGTTTCCTCCCAAGCCTGTTAAACCTCAGAATGACAATGGCTTGAATGTTCTTGTCGATGTTTCTCACCAGTGTACATTTGCCTATCTGTGGGGAATGCCGCCTCAGTTGAGGGCAGACGGTTATCGTGCAATCCCTTCTATGGCATCGCTGGACAAGGTTCTCGACGAGAATGGTGTCAGTCGCATGCGTCTGCAATTCGATGAAGAAAATAATGTATATCCCTTCGGTTGGGTGTCAAACTACAAATATAATGTGGTGCTGACACAACAGCTCGACAGAAATGCTCCCAAATATACAAAGGCCGAGTGTGAAGCACTCGAGGATTTTGTGGCTGACGGCGGTTCGCTCTTTATACTTACTAATCCTCAGAGCAGCGTAGAAGGATGGAGCATGAACGACCTTGCGGCTGTCTTCGGCGCAAAATATACCGATAAGCATGATAAAATCAATGGTTTCAACTATGCCGCTATTGAGGTTGACGAGAACTGGGAGGTTGTTGCCAAAGGCGAGAACGGCTTGCCTATACGTGCGCGTCGCACCTACAAGGATGGTCGAGTAATCATCAGCGGATACTGCGAGGAGATTAAATTTGAGGATATTCACGAGCAGGCGAGCGACGAAGAGAAGGCACGCAAGAATGCCAACAACGAATGGCGCCGCTCGGTTATCGACGACTCTTTCGGCTGGTTGTGCGAGAATCAGGAGTCATTTGGCGAAGAGTATCGTCCCGGACAGAGCGGATGGGGCGGCGGTGGTGCCATCTATCCCGAACTCGAGACAAACCTCGATGGCTTTGTGGTGTACTATACTCCCAATATGGATGAGAAACTCAAACAGACTGTTGTTACAGAGATGCCACGTATTACCGACCAGATAATGGCATGGCATCCTTCTACTCCCACTCCCGAACCTATGTATCTGTTGCTTGCAGCCGGTGGCGGTGGCGGCTGGGCTGTTAATGCCTACAAGCCCAAGGAGAATGGTATCATCAGTACCGATATCTGGGGCCTGATTGGTATCTACGCTCATGAGCTTGCTCACACTCTCGGCGGTCCTGCAAATGCAAAGGGAGAAAAGGCAGGTGAGTCGCCTTTCCATAATCAGGGCGAGGCTCACGCAGGATGGTTCCAGGGAAAAATCATGGCTATGTACGACAGCACATTGCTCGAAAGATCAAACAGAGATTGTCATCTGAATTTCACTCCCGAATATCTTAACCTCGACCTCAAACGCTACACAAACGATGCTGCATACGCCGATAGCTGCGGTAATGGCAAGGATTGGGGCAAGTCGTGGATTATATGGCAGAAGATGGACGATGTCTATGGCACAACATGGTATCCCCGTTGGAGAAACATCCAGTACACACGTTGGATGGATACTCCCGACAAGGTGCTTACATGGGAGGAGACAGTAGAGGATATGTCAATTGCAGTGGGCGAGGATTTGTTCCCCTTCTTCCGCGCAATGAATACCAGTCTCGACCGTGAGACTTGTGGCGAGATTATCTACAATGGCGAGAAGATGACTCTCCCCGTTGCACGCATCGACGCTACAACTCCTCCGGGTAAGGTTAATCTTTCGCCCATCGGCGACTGGTCGAAACCTCTTCCTAAGAAATAGCAGATAAGATTGATTGTATTTTATAGTAAAACTCCTCAACCGGCAGTCTGCCGGTTGAGGAGTTTTACTATATTGTTTTGCCTCATTCGGGGCGAACGTCATTTCCTGACGTTAAATAGATGTTACTGTCGCTTGTTTTTTCTTTATCTCTTCTCCTCTTTGTTGTCGAACGACCAGAAGATGATGTTGTTGCCGTTTAAAGGCATTCTAATCTTCAATGTTGCCTCGTGTATGTACTTGTCTCTGTTGTAGAGCAATACCTTACCCACAATGCGCGGGTCGCTGTCGTCGGGAATTATATTAATTGCCATACGATGTTTGTTGCGCCCGAGAATATTCTCTCTTTCCAAAAGAAAATCCTTGACAAAACTCTGCTCGTAGTAGTTTCTGTGGATGCAGTAATACTCTGTAAGATGACTGCACCATCCCTTTTCCCTTCTGAAGAAATTGTACTTCAGATACTCCAGCCATTCGAGGCATTTCTCCACTAAGCGTTCGGCGATAGAACCCTTTCTGATTGATTCCTTTTCCTCTCTAGTTGTTGTTGGTGTAATTTTGTTCATGTTTCTTTGTGGTTATCTCTTTTTGTCGTATGTTTGTACAAATATACAGCGGTAGTTGACTATGCGGTTTGTGGAATTATCACTTTCCGTTTGCAAATATAATTCCTAAAACGTGAAATTGGTTAACTTTGTTAGCTAAAAGTGGCTATTTGTAATTTGTCTAAATAGTGAGTGCTGCCTGCTGTGGGTGTAATTTGTTTATTCTGAATTTGTTGAGCAGGTCGTGAGTCGATGGATAGTATAAAAAGACGTATATTGCATTTATTATCGGAAAATTCTTTGAGTGTAAACAGGGCGAGCCGTTTATTGGGGTTGCCCCAGCGTACTTTGAACAGACAGCTCAACGAGGATGGCAATGTGTCGATGGAACTTATATGCGCTTTGCAACGATATTTCCCCGAACTCTCAATCGATTGGATAGTTAGCGGCGAGGGTAGCATGTACAAGACTCATGCGCCCGACGAGGTTGCCTTGCCCTACTACGACACTTTGTCGGTGAGTGCAGGTGTGCGCGATGTCGTAGATGGCGCTCCCGAGGTTCCGACAGGATATATTTCGATTCCCAATGCCAAGGCTGACTTTCTTTTCCCAGTCAAGGGAACATCCATGCAGCCCGAAATAAATCCCGGCGATATTGTGGGAGTGAAAATAATTGATACTTTGCAGGCTCTTGACTGCCGAAAAATATATATGATTGTCACACGCGAAGAGAGAATGATAAAGCGTTGCTGCAGTCATCCCGATAATCCGGAGTTGCTCTTGTGTACCTCGCCCAATTATCCCGATTTTACCTTAAGAAAAGAGGATATATTGTCTCTTTACGAGGTGACTCTCAAAATCTGCGAGGTATAAATATATTCCGGATAATAAATACTTATTGACTTTTATTTGGTTACGAAATATGTTGGCTGAAATTATAGCAAAGGAGCTTCATCTGAATGTGAAGCAGGTGGTGAATACCATTGAGTTGTTGATGGATGGGGCGACAGTGCCTTTTATTGCCCGATACAGAAAGGAGGCAACCGGCTCGCTCGACGAGGTTGCCATTGGCAACATCAAGGAGCTTAACGAAAAATATACAGAACTTCAGAAAAGGAAGGAGACAATAATCGCTACCATCGAAGAGCAGGGCAAACTTACCGAGGAACTTAACAAACGCATAGTCGATTGCTACGATTCAGTGGAGCTTGAGGATATATACCTGCCTTATCGTCCCAAGCGCCGTACACGTGCCACCATTGCACGCGAGCGTGGTCTTGAGCCGCTTGCCGATATCATTTTTGCACAGCAGAGAGCAGATGTCGAGCGTGTTGCCGAGAAGTATCTCAGCGATGAGGTTGAGAGCGTCGATGATGCAATAGCAGGTGCTTGCGACATTATAGCCGAACGTGTCTCCGAGGATGAGTATGCGCGTAACACTGTGCGCCGTTCGTTTCAGCGCTACGGTGTTGTAACCTCAAAGGTGGTGAAAGGCAAAGAGGCTGACGGAATAAAATATTCCGATTACTACGAAGCTTCGGCTCAGATTAACCGAGTGTCGTCGCACAGACTACTGGCGATGATGCGTGGCGAGGAAGAGGGCTATTTGCGCCTTGCGGTGACGGTGGAACCCGAACCTGCAATAGAGCAGCTTTGCCGCCATTTTGTGAAGCGTGGCTCACAGACGATGCAGCATATGCACTCGGCCATCAGTGACGGATACAAACGTCTGATAGAACCATCCATTGCTAACGAAACCAAAAATGCGGCAAAGATGCGTGCCGACGATGAGGCCATTGCTGTCTTTGCCGAGAATCTTCGCCAGTTGTTGCTGTCGGCTCCTCTGGGGCAGAAGCGTGTGCTTGCCATCGACCCCGGATTCCGCACAGGATGCAAGGTGGTTATTCTCGATTCGCAGGGCAATCTGCTGACACACTCTGTCATATATCCCCATCCTCCTCACAACGACCGCGAGTCGGCAGCCGAGGCTATCGAAAAATGGGTGAAGGATTACTGTATCGAGGCTTTTGCCATTGGTAACGGTACGGCAGGACGCGAAACTGAACAGTTTGTGCGTAACCTGGGGCTGTCGCCACAGATTTTTGTGGTGAACGAGGATGGCGCATCGGTCTATTCTGCATCTGCCGTGGCACGTGAAGAGTTCCCCGACGAGGATGTGACG
>JAEIGA010002774.1_pt1 | contig 27710 bp, 36 predicted proteins | sample 9270691 | NCBI WGS metagenome assembly JAEIGA01 (sample SAMN17057246, study PRJNA624740) | gut metagenome | biome: biome; isolation source: fecal sample | host: Bos grunniens | place: China: Xizang | collected 2019 | reverse complement strand
TCCATTTTACTCCTTGATTAATTTACGGATTTCCAGCACCACCGAGCGGCGCCCCTGCAAATATTCACTTTTCCGGGGATCATTGCAAAAGTCTGCATCATCCGCGTGAGCAAATTCCGCCAAATGATCCAGAACGATTTTTGCATAATCGCCCGAAAAGACCATCCCGAAGGCTGTTCTGAGCTTATTCTCAATCTCTTCGGTCATACGCCACCACCTGACAAAATGGCATCCAGCGGGGAGCCGGGTTCAGGGGCTTTCCCGAGGTTATTGCCCAAGGCACTGGCACCGCCCAGGATCGTTTCAGCAGACTGCATTTGCTGCTGCTGCTGGGCGCGAGCAGCACGGGCTTCGGCAACTTCCTTGACCGGTTTGAGCCATTTGGGGTTTGCACCATTGTTCATAGCCATGTCGCGGGCAACTTCATCCAATTCAAAGTTATCTGCTACATCTGGCTTGAGCGACAGCATATTGGCAAGGCTCGCCTCTGTCTGCAACCAACCCAGACTTTCAATCTTCTTAATGGACAATGCGATTTTAGAAACAAACTCTATTTTATAGTCTGGATTGTCAATCAATTTCTGGGGCGGTTCCGGCAGCATTCCCCGCCGGGAACAAATACCGAAAACCCGGTGGATGATAACCCGGAAAAGTTCGCTGTGCAGATTGCCGGCTATTGGGGCAAAAGGAATCATTTTACCTTCGTTGCGGATCTCCGCTTCGGTTGCGGTTATGCTTTTTAAATCGCCCAGCGGGTCAAAAATATCCCAGTAAAAGCCCATCTTGATTTTTTCCCGCTCAGCCTCAATATCTTGATAGAGTTTGGTCAAATTTGCCGCATTGACCAGCACCTCCGGCTTGGCACCATTGATATCCGGCTTGTAGACAATCACACCGCCGGGATCCTTATTGAATTCCTTGCCCACCAGAGAACCATCGGGAACCATATAAGAGGGATCAGCCTGCCGCTCCGAAGCAATGATATAGCATTGCCGCATGCGGTTGAGCATCTTGATGTCCGGCAGCATATCCAAGCCGGGGCCGCGCCCATAGGTCTCATTGTCCGACTTGTCAAAACGGCAGACCGCAAAAGGGTACTCCTCGAAGCCGCTTTCGTAAATGATCGTTTTGCTTTCCAGTTCGATATAACAATCTGCGTAAGGCATATTCTTGTTATCAAGCATATCCTCCTGCCGGTTGCTCCGGGGGAATACTGCGTGGAGAATCGTAAAGGAATCGTCCATCCGTTTGGAATCGGCCGCACAAGTGCGGATTTTTTCCGGCAGATCTTCATTGCCGAACTCCTGAACGATCTGGCGGGCAGTCATCTTGAATTCACGGAATACAGTATCGACTTTGCCTTTGCTGTTCTCGGAATAACAAACAGTCTCAACCGGAAAACTCCGGAAGTTGAGCGGCAGATTGCCGCCATCTTCGCAGTAAACAACGCCATCGAGCCCGCAGGCAAGGTTATTCAAGACCTGGATAAGCACAGTAGACCAGTTGGAATTGGCCATAGCAAAAGAAATGATCTTGGTAACCTCCGAAAAGAAATCTTTTACCTCTTCATCTTTGGCAAGTTCATCATCTTCCGGAACCAACTCAAACCACCGTTTGTCCGGTGGCGCCATCCAGTTATACATCCCGGCGGCAAGCCGTTTCCGCGCCTCAATGGCAGTGGTATCGAAAATAGAAACGCCACGAGCGCCGCCTTCGTGAAGGAAGTCGGAATAAGTGGGATAAACATACTGCCGGACTTCACGCCAGACATTGATCCAGTAACCGTCTCGCAAATTTTTCAGCCGGGTATATCGTTCAATAATAGCCGAAGGTTGCATAGTTCACCCGCCAAGAATAGTTTTTTTGGCGCCATTATCCTGCGCAGTATTTCCGGCAAGAATTGTCTGCTGACGTCCATAAGACTTAGCTACTCGCTTTTTTGCCTGACGGGCTGCGCCCTGGACTTCGGTTGAAGTATCGGCAGAAGCAATCGGGGTCGGATCCGGATCATCCGGAACTGGAACTGCCGAAGATTTTGGTTTTGTGCCCATCGAATAAATTCTCCTTTGCTGGTTGACTATGTGCATACATTAGCATTTTGCCCGGGGCAAATATTTCAGGAGGGCTATTTCAGCTCCATCCCGGCAGAAAGAAGCGTTTTGGCAAACCACAAAACCCAAATGGCAAAGACAACGGATAAGCTTGACATTATCAGACTGAACCGTCGCAAAAACCACATCGGCATTGGCAGCGGCCAGAGCCACACCGCGCCGGAAAGCAGAAAGCACCGTAGCCGGGTGGAGTTGAATACCCGGCAGCACGTCAAAGTGGATAACAACTCCATCGCCACAAAGAAGAGTGGCATAAAATACTCCGATATTCCGCTGACGGGAAACTTCCCTGACGTTCCAGATCCAGCCGTGGGCAACGTGCCAGCGAACCACCGGATTGTCAACACAAGGGACAATACAGTGCTGAAAGTAAACTCTACTCATATCTTTCGCAGCCCCCCGGAAATCCGGATAGATCCACCGGAACGATCACCGCCGCAAAGCCCCATCTTCCACGCCTGAGCCATTGTCCGGAACGAATCTGCACCGTGAGATGCCCAATCATGCAAAGGCTGCGACTTGTAAGTTGCGTGTTTTTCATCCCATTCCCGCTTATAGGCTTCCAGCGCTTTCCGGCCGTCAGCGGTTTTTGCTTCATCAAACCAGCAGTAACTCAGCATCTCTCTTACATTTTCAATCCCGCCCATCAGATCTACATTGGTAGGGATCCGGTCGAATTGGCAGCCAAGTTTCCGCGCAGTCTCCATACGCGATACTCCGGTGGAGAGATCCCGAACGGCAATATCGTGAGGCGCAAAGTGCCGGGCATAGCGGTAGCCTTTATCCCGCAAAACGTTGATATAATGCCCAAGCCCTTCACCATTATTGCTGTAATAGTCAATGGCTCTGATCTCTTTCCCGTAGAACTGAAAAAACCAGATTGTAGTCTCGTCCGATACCCCCAAGTCCCAGGAGGTATACACGGGCAAACTGGGCGAATAAGGCACTGCGCAAATCCGGTTGGAGCGGTAAATATCCAGAAAAGCCCGGGCATAATAAGCCCCATCCTGAGCGATCTTGAAGGCTTCATCCGGATACGACGGGAACTCTGCCCACATCTTTTCATGGTAAGTAGCTTCCTGAGAGGCGTACCAAGCCATCTGGCGTTCAGTCAGTTCAATTCCGTGGCGGGAATAAAGCTCATCAAAATATCTGAGAAGCCGATCCGGCACCACGACGGTTGACGGATCAGACTGATACTCTGCGTTTTCATGCCACGGGAAAAAGTGCAGCAGGAAATCCTGCATACCCAATTTCCTGCCGGAAAGTTTACGGGCCTGCGCCTGCTGCACCAATTCGTAAAAGTGACCGGCATTCCCCATTGCCGTGGACTCCACAAAAACAAAGCCGCCAGCGTGAACAGCAGGAAAAGAACCGGTTTTAATTTCTTCGGCCTTCCCGGGAGATTTTGCGCAGACCGGCCCATACTCAGAAACGTGCAGGAACTGGCAGGTCCCTGAACGGGCAGACACCATAACTTTTATGCAGGATCCGTTGGAAAAATACGCTTCGCCGGATTTTGACACATTGACCAATCGGCACCAATCCCGCAACTGCTGCGGCAAATGTTCATAAGGATAGATCACTTTCCGATTGAAGATGTCAGCAGCTTTTTCTTTCGTTTCGGCAATAATAACCGCCGTGAAATTGGGGCTGAACAAGACCATATCCAGCCCGATCAGATCGATAAGAGTGGTAAACCCCAACTGGCGGGCTTTCAAAACCACATTGTAATAATGGAAATCGTCAAAGAAACGTTCCTGGGCAGGCCTCATCTGGAACAATACATCTTTGCCGCGCTCATCCACGACCCGGTAAAGGTTATTGAGGCGCCATTTTTGCGATCCTACTGCTGCTGAATCTTCCACATCTGGCTCCATTGTTCAAACATAGCTTTGGCATCTTCGGCGACTGTGTTTTCGACTTCCACCTTGTCACGATAATATTCAGGATCATTATTTTTCAAAAGAAATTGAGCAAAACCAGGATGCTGCCGCCCATCCAGAGCACCCTCAATACGATTGGCAGTAATTCTTTCGTGCAGGAGTTCAGCAGCTTTACCCAGCTCGTCAGAACGTTTTCGCCAGGCAGTGAAAAGCCGCCGATCAATTTTCAAATACACACACAAACCTTCCACCGTATAAGGCTTGGGGTCTGGTATGTATTCAAGGCCTTCCTTAGTGACTACCGCTTTGGTTCGGCTGTCGCACTGGGCAAAGTATCTGTCAGCACGTTCATTAAGCGCCTCGGCATTCCAGGTTGAAGATTTTCGCGGACGGCCAACGGCCTTTTGGGTGTTTTTTTGTGGTTTTTCAGACTTGGATTGCATTTTTTCACAAAAATATTTGGTTAATATGTCAAGGGGTTACAACTATTTTGAGAAATTTTACGGAAAATTATTTGACTTTAACAAAATTATTCAACATTACATCGGTTTTCACAGTAATCACGAATCTGCCAGCCGGTGATCCGGTATCCGCCCCGGGCGAGCTGAGCGCGGATCCGCCCAGATTTGCAGAGTGACCGAACCGTTTGCTCGTGCATTTGCAAGATCTTAGCCGCCTCCGGCACGGTGTAAATAACATTCAACTGTAAAGGTGTTCCTGGCATAAACTCCACTCCTTGATCAGAACCGCCAGACCGGCAGCGGAAAAAAATCCGCGTGACGATCTATTACGACATTCTAATACGAAATAGTTAATTCTATTATAGTTTTAGTGCGAAATATAACATTTTGGAGAAATCAAAAATTTCAGAGCGTTTGAGCTCAAAATGATTTGAGCAGCAAAAAGAGGTGATTTCGCGTGATGTTTTAGTTATTGGGAAGTACGAAATAGTGAGTTGTGGCAATTCGCGGCGATGCGCTAAAAAATCCAACGCGCGCGCGAGGCAATAGGCTTGTTAAGTCTAAGACGAAATAGAAATGAAAAGTGTGCATTAGCCCATTTTGTGCACATTTTGCACTGCACCGCCAAAAAGCCCAAAAGTAAACAGGAAAAAAAATCAAACTTTTTAACGCAAAGCGCAAAAAATAATTTGACCTCAAAACCCACAATATATTACATATTACATTACATATTTCAGGTATAAAAAAATCCTGCTCAAAAATAAACATTTGAGCAGGAAATAACAAAAAAAATGGTGGGCGATGAGGGACTCGAACCCTATTTTTTCTGCTAAAAAACTCCGACATTACATATTATATCACATATCCAAAATACCGACATCACTTAATCTTTCTACCTCGTGAGCCGCCGAAATATCGTGGCTGTACAGGTCATTCATATTATCAGACTTGTGGCCGCCTGCAAGCGATGTTGTACGCCGGTGCAGATCTGCTTCATCGCAGCGGGTGAAAAACGATGACCGGAAAGAATGAAAACTCGCCGTACCATCCTCTGTATCTTTGATTCCAAGATCATCGAAGAGCTGCCGAAAATAGACATTGCGGATAGTGCTGCATGGTTTACCCAGGAGCGACAGAAAAGGCTTCTCTGATTCCGGATCAAACGGAACTTTCTGCAATACTGCCATCAACTCCCGATGGATGCCGCAAACAAACTTAACGCCGGTTTTGGGCCGCCGCCAAAAGATGATGCGCCGTTCCAGGTCGATTGCCTTACACGGCAAGCCGAAAGCTGTGGACATATCAGCCCCGGCGTAAAACCCAAGACAAGCCGCAGTCCGGAAAGGCTCTTCCGCTGCGGCAAAGATCCTGCGGAATTCTTCCGGAGTGATCGGCCGGTGAGATTCCACATTGTCCACCTTCCGACAGGGAATGGGGGCAAACGGTGACTGATCCAAGTGCATCTTGACCGCCAACAAACGAAAAGCCCGATTCAACACGCAGCGGTTGTTGTTGAAATTCTTAAAATTCCTGCCGCTGCAACATTTTTCTTCCAGGTATCGCAGCGCAACTTCCGGCGTGATCTCATCCGCGTACCGCTTGCCAACTGTCTCGATGAAGCGGGCAATGCTGCGCCGATCAGTCCCGGTAACCGGCTTTATTTTATCCAATTCCGGCAATATGCGGTTCAGCGCAAATCTTTTATTGACCGGTGCCACTTCCAGATCCGGCGCCACGCTTTTGATTTCCTTGACCTGCGGGAACCGTTCCGGGAAGTGATTCATAATCATCAGTTCGCTTTTGCGGGACTGCAATTCTATCATAAACTTGCGGTGATACATCTCCGCTGTTGCCCGATCGGTGGTTTTCAGCGACCGGGTGCGCTGGGTGCCGTCTATATCGACAAAATACACATAGTATGTGTTGTGAATTTTTCTGAGAGCCATAGCACATCCCTTACTGTTGTTGTCTGTTTCTCTGCTCTCCGAATGCAACCTTGCAAGCATATATCACCCAAATAATTTGAGCAATTTCAAGTAAAATATAAAGACAATAAAAAACCGGCGATTTTTCCAAACGATGTATAATTAGTTGTGCAATATGTAAGATGTTAATTGCAGAAATTAAAACAGCAGAACAAATCGCTACTGATTTGGACATGTTCACCCAACCCAATATTTGCAAGTAAAAAAGACCAAATAATATCGCAGCGACAAATATCAAACCCAAAAAGAGATTGGCAAACCAATCTCCGCCTGCTTTTAAACCTGAGTAGAGTAAGAGAACCATACCCACCTTTGCAAGTTCAGAAAAAACAACCAACCCAATAGTACCCAACAATGCTTTAACGAAATTTCTCATTTTTTCAAAACCTTTATCATTTTAATTTTTTCTTCATCGGTCAGCTCATCAGCTGCCAGCACCTTATCGATTGCCCACATCTGGAAATCCCCCGGGGAAGAAACTGATCCATTGTTCACGCCAACCACATTGCCGGCATTCTGGGGCGCATTGATCCGAACATTATCGCCGTGCAAATTGATAGTAGCTTCCGGAAAAGCCTTTGCCAAAGCATCCACCGTCAAGTTTTTTGGCGGGCGGCTGCCGTTGATAGCACAAGCAACATTCGATCTTGCAATACCAGTAATGCCAGCGATTTCTTCATAAGTTTTGCCGGCTTGATGAAGCTCTTTAAGCCGTTCCACGAATTCTTTTTCAAACATTTTTGCCCCTCCCGGTCAATTTATTCAAGCTCAATATATATTTTTTATATTTTTTTTCAATAAAATATTTGCTTTTTTCTTCAAGTGCGTATATTTTAATCTCGCAAGAGGAGAAAAATTATGTTAAAATGCTTTGATTTAACCGAAAAAGATATAACTTTCATCCATGAGCTGAAAACAGCTACTGGAGCAGGCAGCGGCAGGGAAGTTATCCGCCGTGCATTGGAAGAGTATCATAAAAAAATTTTACCCAAAAAATCCGCAAGTGAAGAAATAACGCCCCCAACACAGCAAAATTCATAAAAAGATTTTAAAAAATATTGAACAAGGCAAAAAAGTAACTGTCTAACCTCTCAGACATTAAATCACAGTTAAGAGATTGGGAAAAAAAATGACCTACGCAGAACAAGTGGAAATCTTCAAGACCAGCGCCTCGCTGGAAGAGTTCCGAGCCAAGTACCATTACCGGCTTGGCTGGGAAGGTGCCAAAGAAGATGTCGAAAACGGCACCCAAAATCTGGCGGAGATCCAGCCGCATCTGGTGGACATCTTCGGTGCCGATTGGGTCAGAGGTTATACCGAATATTGGAACGCCTGGAACGTATTGAACAGCAAATAATATACAACCCCCGCAAACCCCATCCCCCCGGCAGGCGCAACACCTGCCCGCAGCCGCCGGCAACTGCGTTAAAAACCGGCACTTTTTAACACACCCTAAAAAAAGGAGAAAATAAAATGCTGCAACTTCAACCGAAAGAAAATGTCTGTAAAACGGTCCCAATATCCACCTTCGCGTTGGGCGTGATCTCCATCATCGGCATTGTGCTGGCGCTGGGATTCTTCACCTGCTTTTTCGCCCTTGTAATCGTGCTGTGCCGCTGAAAGGAATAAAAAATGGAAGAAACCAAAAAAGAAAAACAAGCCCCGTCTCCCGCTGAAACCAAACCGCTGCTTGGCCCCGGCTCTGCATTGCTCGAAGCGCTGAATCAGATGGGCAAATCGCCTTCGCCTAAGTCATCCGCGGCAGTACACATTGAGCAGATCACAGTCAATATCACACTGCCGGCACTTAAAGTTTCCACCCCAAAAAAGAGGATTGAATATGGAAACCTTGATACTCGGCGGGATCGCCGCCGTAGCCTGTATCGGCTGGGGTATTGATTCGCTGCGCTCGCTCAAACGTATGCAGAAAGTTCGAGCAATTCAACTTGCCAACGAGAAGCTGATTTACGATTTGCAGAGAGAAAAAGAGAGGGTTTACGATGAAGCAGCCACACGGCAAGTGCGGCTGTGCAGGGAGAGTGAGAAGCTTAACAGCGAAAGGGAACAGACCGGTAAGTTGAAAGAGATAGTAAAAGCTCTGGAAGCCGAAAACAGCAAACTCACCCAAGATCTGGTCGAAGCGCAAAATAAACTGAAAACCGCACACAATAACTTACGAATAATGATGGTTGAATACAACCGCTGGAAAAAAGGGGAAAAATGAAACTTAAACTGAATGAGATCAGCTGCATCTCCAACCGCGATGAAGGAGATTTGGGCAGCCTGATCGAAGCTATCAAAGCCACTGGCGAAAGGCTGTTACAGCCGATCATCCTGGCAGACGGCAAAAATGGAACCAAACTCTATGAAGTGGTGGACGGCCGCCGCCGGTTTATGGCATTGAAGCTGATGGGCAGAACCGAACTGCATCCGGAAGAATATAACATTATTGACAGTGCCGTGGACGGAGAAGCTGCCGCCTACATTGCCAATACCGAAAGGAAAATGCTCACTCCGCTGGAAGAGGCTAATCAGATCTGCGCAATGCTCAAACAGATGACCGCCGAAGAGATTGCCGAAAAACTGGGCAAAACGCTGAATTACGTTGTAAGCCGCAACCGTCTGGCAGAGTTGAAAGGAGCCTGGCGGCAAGTATTGGCAGAGCCGGATAAATTCCCCCACTGGACAATCGGCAAATTGCAGATGATTGCCCGGGAACCGGAAGAAACCCAAAAAGAGATCGAGCACCTGCTGGATGATGATTCCAACTATACCTTGAACGAGATCTGGCAGAAGATCCAATACTATCACCGGCAGCTGGAAAATGCACCGTTCCTATGGCAGAAAGAGTGCAGCAACTGCCCCAAGCGCAGTGATCGGCAAGGAGTATTATTTGCCGAGGATGAATTGCCCTCCACCTGTCTGGATGGAGATTGCTACGAGCAGAAATGCCTGAATGCAGTTAAAAAGATTATCAAAGAAAACCCCAAGTTGCAGCCGGTCAGAAGCGGCAACAGCTGGGGAACCCCGGCAGCAGACTGGGCAGACAAAAACAACGTGCCGCGAAGCTGGGAAGTCCAATTTGAGATTACCCTTGACAGCCAAAAAGCCGATGGCATAATCTGCTGTGGCGAAAATATCGGTAAATACGTCAAGATCACCCGCCGGAGCGGATCCGCTGCACCGGTCAAAACATCAGCCGACAAGGTAGCGGAAGCCGCTGCCGAAAAAGCCAAAAAAGCCGAAACCAAAAAGCAGCGGGACATCCTGCGGATCGCAATGGGCAATTTTTTCGAGCAGGTCAAGATTATGACCGAATGGAAAAAAATTCCGGAAGAGCTGCATAACAATATCTGGCGTCTGATTCTGGGGATCGGCATCAGCAACGGTTCGATCTGGCACTACGAGTATCTGCGGCAAGCTGATCCGATTGACGGAAGCAGTTGGCAGGATATGCTGCTGAACCGCTGCATAAGCCGGATCTGCGATCACATCAACGGAACCATCACCAATCCGCAGCTGGATGTAAACTGGAATTTCGGCAAAGAAGTCTGCAAAGCTTTCGACTGGGACTGGGAAGAACTGTTTTTCAATCCCGCTAAACTGCAATATGAAAAGGGGAAAAAATAATGGACAACAAATCAAAAATATATCTGCGAAAATCATTAAGCCCCGACGGGAGAGCAATAATTTTTGAGCCGAGTCTAGTTTTTAAAGTCGACAGTTTGACTTATCACCAGCATAATAATCATATTCATTTTATCGAAAATGAGGTAGCCGATCAGTTCAAAAAATACCTCTACTTAGAGCTGCATGAAAAACTTCATAAAGCTATGACTAAAACTTCTCTTCCGGAAATGGCAATATATACGGTTTTGATGATCATTGATGATTGCATAACAGATCATATGCACAATATGGATGTAGAAGTACTTAACACGCCAAGCTACGCTGAAATCCAGCAAAGCAATACTAAGTTAATCAACAGGTGTAATTTCCTGGAAGAGAGACTTGAACACAGTCAATATCTTCCGCTGATGCTGGAAAGTAAGATTAATATGTTACTGAGCTTATGCCACGGAAAGCTCCGCCACATCAAAAAGAAAATTAAAAAGCTGCGAACACAAAAATAGGAATTCCAATGAGCGTCACAACTAAAAAAGTCCAAAAAACTTAACGGAATATGGCTATCTCACTTTTAGCTGCAATGAATGCAGAAGTGCCCAAAATAACCTGAAAGAAATAGAAAACAATGACCAACAATAACGATCTGCAAGCCGCCAAAGAAAAATATGCCGACCTGATGGGCGTGTACAACGATCTGATGTTTGCACTGGAAAGCGCGGAACATCTGAAAGGCGAGTGGCGGCAGCTTATGCAAGAACTCAATACCGCCGATGACAACATCATAGCAGCAACTTTCCAGCCGTTCATTAACAAAGGTATCGTCCCGGGAGCTTACTTCCGGATGGAAAACAGCGACAAAGTTTACAAAGCTGTACAGATCCGCAAGCTTTCCTATGGTGTGATCGACATTGCCGAGCCGGATAAAATCATCAAGGCCCAGCTGCAACTGTACGATGGGCAAAGCTCAATAGATCGATTCATCCTGCTGCCGGATTACAAGGAGGAAAAATGAGCAATAAGCATTTTAAACTGCGTAAAGACTTGAGTATTGATTGGTTTGAGCTCACTCTTTTCCGCATTGAAGCCACAAAAGACATTGAGCGGTTCGGCGTAAAAGCCGGAGAAATTGGCGGTTTTATTGAAAAAGAGGAAAACTTGTACGGCAATGCTTGGGTGTCCGGCAATGCTCGGGTGTTCGGCGATGCTCGGGTGTCCGGCAATGCTTATGTGTACGGCAAGGCTTATGTGTACGGCGATAAGTTGCAATCTGCCATTGACTGCCGCAATATAACCAACGAAAAATATAACATCACAATTCTGCCGAATAGCTTACAAATCGGCTGCCAATGCCATTCACAAAAGAAATGGTGGGACTTTTCTGATCGTGAAATTATTGAGATGGGCGGCAAGGATGGTTTAAATTGGTGGAAAAAATGGAAGCCGATTTTAAAGGCTATATGTGAGTTTGAAAAATGAGCGTCACAACTAAAAAAGTCAAATACAAACAGTTGCACTGCCTTTACAGCAAGAAAACTCTCAACCAACTGGGGCCGCTGAAAGCGAAAGATCCGGAAGTGGAAAGCTTTCTCGCCCGTGCAGACCAGAGTCATTACGGGGTGGCAACAGTCAATTTCAAGGCGGTCAACGATGTGTGGCAGCACACAGGAACTACACCGGCAAACTTGAATTTCCAGAGCCAATTTTTAACGGAAGATCAACGGCGGATTCTGCTGCCCCAAAACAAGTAAAGAAACCAAAAAATGAACATCACACTCAAATCAAGCTGGATAGAAGCTGCCGGAACGCTGCAAGAACCCTTTGCGTTCATCCAGGCGATCTGCCGCTATATCCAGACCGGAGAAGCGCCGGAAGTCGCTCCGGATGCCAGCGGGATGTTCGCCATCGTAAAAGCCGACATCGATGCGCAGGCCAAAAACCGCCAGCGGGTTCAAAAGTGCCGACAGAAACAAGCCGTAACATTACCGAAACATTACAGTAATGTTACAGAAACATTACCGAAACATTACAGTAATGTTACAGAAATTGAAGAAAGAAATACCCCCATACCCCCAAAGAAAGAAATAAAGAAAAGCAGTACTAACGTACTGCCAAAAGAAAGTGAGCCCCTTTCTTTTGTCGGGATGATTCCCGCTGCACTCAAAACAGTTGAATTTGAAATTGCCTGGGACCAGTGGTGCAAGTACCGCCGGGAGATCAAACACAGCATAACCAAAAGCACGGCAGAACGTCAGCTCAGCAAACTTGGCAGATACCCTCCGGCAGTGGCAATAGCCGCCATTGACGAAAGCATCGAAAAAGGCTGGACTGGCTTATTCCCCGAGCGGGTAACGATCAGTCTGCCGGCAGTCCGCAAAACCAGAGATCATACAGGAATTTGAATTAATGAAAATCGAAGAAACCAACACCCCCGGCAAGATCCGGATCGACTGCCTGCGCTGCGGCGAGATGTTCGAGATTGACGACTTCCGGCAGGCTGAATACTGCGCCAAAGCGTTGGGAGTGTACTACGAGAAGAATCGGCATTGTGAGTGGTGCATAGGTGCTTTGCAGGCCGAAGCAGAAGTGAAAGCCCGGCAAGCAAAGATCGCCGAGTTGCAGGCCACGTTTCCGGAACGCCTGAAAAAGTCTGGATTGCCGGAACTGTATACCCACGATCGAGTGACGGGAGAACTTTTCACCGTGCCGCCCAAAAGAGAAATGGCTGAGTTCATCTATCGCAATCGCCAGAGTAATCTGCTGATTTCCGGCGAAACCGGTACGGGCAAAAGCACCAGTGCCTGTTTTATCGCCGCCAGACTGCTGATGCCGGGGGGCAGGATAAAGTATTACCGGTTGAGCCAACTCCTGTCAGAATGGCGGGAAGCCCGCCGCAGTGACCTGCCGTATGCAGCCGAGAATCTGACATCACGATTGCTCAGTTATGATGTACTGCTACTGGATGAAGTGGCAGGAAAAGCCAAAATCAGTGAATCTGGTCAGGAACTGATGTTCGAGCTGGTGGAAAGGATCTGCAATGGCGAAAGCAAGACCAGACTCTGGATGCTGGGTAATTTTTATACCGGCAGTATTGAAGAGATTTTTCCGGACGGGGAACCAATCCGCCGGAGATTGAGCGAAAATTTCAAATGCGTGCGGTTTGACAGCAAAGGCAACTGCACCGACATAACCGGTTCCGTATGGAACCAGAACGAAGTTTGACGAGGATGCAAATGACTAACGATAGATTCAAGTACCGGGTGTGGGATGAGGAAGATAAAAAGTATGTGTCTGAATTTGTCTTTATCAATCACCACGGAGAATTATGCGTGATTGAACACGGAAGATTTTTTCGGCATAAATGCACCGTTGAACAGTGCACCGGACTGAAAGACAAAAACGGCAAACTGATTTACGAAAACGATATTGTGCAGTACAATGACCAAGAATGTGGAACGGTGATTTTTCGGGAAGGCTGCTGGGTTTGGGATTGGAAAGTCAATGACCCGCCGCTTTATCTACTGGAATCGTATTATTTTAAAATCGTTGGCAATATTCGCGAAATGGAGAGCGAAAATGAGTAAAATCACCATTATCCGCGGCTTGCCCGGCAGCGGCAAAAGTCTGCTGGCTGCCAAGTTATCTGCCGAAAAAGGCATAATGCGTATCGAGCCTGATATGCTCTGTGTGGCAAATGGCAAATACGAATATACCGAAGAAGCCTATAAGCACTATGAAGCCGTGGCATTGAGCCTGCTGTGGGATATTTGCTACCATACCCAAGCCGATGTGATCTATTGCGATGTGCTGCCGACGATCAAAGAGGTGCTGGAAGTACTGAGCAATGCCCCGAAACCTTACGAAGTGGAAGTTATTGACTTGAAGATCACGGCGGAAGAGAGCCTGAAACGTAATCGCCACGCGGTCAGACGGGAAGATATTGAACGTATGGCAGCAGAATGGCAGGATTGGACAAATGAGCAATAATTTTATCGGCTTGGCTCTTGGCGTTATTTCAGAGAAACTTATTCCGGAGCAGAAAGCCAAAGCTAACCGAGCGTTGCAATACGCCCAGCAGAGCCACTTAACTAAAATCAGAAAACAGAGGAAGAAAAGAAAATGATGAAAATTAACGATATCGTTCCACCGCTGGAACTCTGCCAGAAGATTCCGGCAGACAAGTTTCAGGATTGTGCTTTTTGCTGGCAGCTGCGGGATCAAATCGGTTTTGTCTGCCGGGAATCCGGTTGCGAAGAGATCCACAACAAGGAGTGGAAGATCGAACCCAGCTGTTGCCGCAAAATCGAAATCCGCCGGAACGCCGGGGAACAGATCTATCCGGCTCCAACCGTACAGGAGATCCTGGAAGATTTGACAAAAGACAGCGCATATTTTTCCATGAGTTACTTCTATGCGGATAATGCAATGGTGGTCAGCTCGGATAAATGCGACCGACGTGATGATATATCAATCTCTAACGCTGGCAACAGTAATATGGCAGAAGCTGCAATGCAGCTCTGGCTGAGCAAAAATATCGATGCATAAAACAATAAAACAATACGCCGAAAACGCCAGGAACATCCTGCTCCTGCTGCTGATCATAGCAGTTATGGCACCGATCATGCTGGCGCTGGCGATCAAAGATAAACTTGAAGGCAAATAAGCCGCCTTCCTTTACCGGTTGAGTGCTGTGCCGGTCGCTGCCGGCGGCGGTAAATAGGCAGCGGGTAGTGTTAGCGGTGCGCCTGACATCGTAGAGCAGTGCAATCAGGCAACTTTATGAAGAATACAAAAATGAACAAAAAAGATTGCGAGCAATGCAGTATCAGCAGAGATATAATGAATATTGCATTTTTTTTCGCTTGCCTTAAAATTAAAAAAGAATTTGAAGAAAAAAAACTTGATAAATCCACCGCCGAAGTAGTCTTGGATTTAGTGAAGGATCTATAAAGAAGATTGGTGTGCAAATGAGCAAAAAAGAAAAACAACGAGAATATTACGAACACTGGAACGCGAGAGTGAAAAAACAACGCCAGGAACGCTTCAATAAACTTGTGAAATACGCTGACAGCATCAAGGATCTGATCCAGCAATCGCAACAAAGTACCCCGCGCCCGAAAATCACGATCCCGGCGGCTGAATCCAAGGTGCAGCGCAAACGCAAGTGGATCCTTGGAGTTGATTAATGGCAGGTATGAGATCTCTGCCGCTGCCGGAAGTTCTGGAACTGTTGGCAAGGCTGGATACCAAATACGCTGCATTGGCAGCAATCGGCGTGACAACCGGCTGCCGGATCAGCGAAATACTGGCACTGCGCCGATTCGATCTGATTTCCGCAGACGGCAAACTCAAAGACCGGGTAAAGTTCATCCAACTGAAAACTCACAGCGATAAGATCCGACACCGGCAGTTGATTATTCCGGAAGATTTCCGGAAGTATGTAATCGAGCATTTGCGCAGCGATGCCAGCCGGGGATATGAACGCCCCGATGATTATGTATTCCGGGGCACCAAGTGCCGGCATTTGAGCCGCACGACCTGTTCCAGGCTGTTTCGCACGGTTCTGGGCAGAGGCTACGGCACCCATTGGATGCGGAAAACCTTTGCGCAGGAAATATACAAATATTTTCTGGCTGAAACCCCCAACGATATGCTGCGGGCCCTTGATCTGACCCGTCTGGCACTGGGCCACGCGCGGATCGACACCACAATAAAATACCTGGGTTTGAATTACACTGCAATCGATAACGCTCAATCTTCAATATTCAATATAAGGAATATTACTTATGCCCAAGACCAATCCGGCCCCCGTCGAAACTGACGAAAGTCAGAACGCTTACCAGTACATTGCTGCGGTCACCGGCTTATCAGAGCGCACAATACGCAAAGCTTTCAAACGTGAGGCTATAACGTGGCAAACAGCTTGCAAGATCCGCAAATATACGGGCATTCCGGCACGATGCTTCCGCTGTATCGAGGATACGCGCGGTACCCACCGCAAAAAAAGTAAACCCCAAAAATAAACCGCCCCGGAAAACTCCGGAGCGACAAAAAAATTACTGATTGAGCAAAGCAATAAACTTTTCTGCATCAGCAGCAGAAAAGCTGATTTTTCCTTGCAAGAGTGGTGAAGATGATTCCACTCCGGTAACCATCTTCACCAATTCAGCCAAACTGATACTGACTTTTTCACGCCCTTCAAACATCCCCGCAGCAAACTCTTTCACCATCTCCGGATCTGCGCAACCATTTTCGTCCAGAAATCCGGAATTCCGGATGATCTCATTCTGCGAGATCTTCTCAGCAATACGCTTTCTGGAAGCCCGAAGCATTCCGGAAAGGATAGCAGCAGTCATTTCGGAATCCCCGGCAATATGCGGCACGATTTCGCTTTTTAAATACTCCAAAACAGCCTCTGATACTTGCATATTTACTCCTTGAATAAAGAAAAAAGGCTCCCGGGCAAACACCACAGGAGCCTTTGGTTGGTTTTACGCTGTTGCAGCCTGCGTGGTTACAGTACCAGTCACAACTACATTAGACGGCTGAGCGTTACTCGCGCCGCCGGCAGTGGCAGCAAGCTGAACCGGGGGACAGAGCAAACTTGCATCAAGTTTTCTGCTCCACGGAACAAAATTGCATTCCGTCCATTTGCGAATATCGCAATCTTCGTGCTGACGGCGCTCAGATTCGACTTCGATGGCATGGCCAAGGTTGGTGAAACCCATGCGCATTTCACCGCGGAGCTCATTCTTGACCGCATCGAGTTTATAGTCGAATTCCTTCTGCATGCACTTGATCTGCTCTTCCTGACGAGCGGCAGCAACACGGTTGTTTACCGCTTCTTCATTGAGATCGCGGAACATACCGGCATACCGTGCATCCATCTTTTCCACCAGAGCGGCACTCTCTTTGAAGGTGTTGATCCCCACATCATTGGAATAGAGCTTGCTTTCCAGATTGGCGATCTTGGCTTCCAGAGCTGCAACCACATCGTTATTGCAGTTGTAGCCACGGGCATTCAGCATCGGGATCAAAGCCAGAACCATCTGCATAATGTCAGGAGTGACAGTTGCATTTTGCGGGCGATTCAGCAGGCTGGCAAGAATTCCGCCGCCATTGGCTCCCAGCAGTTCCACGCCCAACGCGCCGATGGAGAGACCCAAGGCCGTTTTGGCAGTGGTGGACGATTCTTTCGGGTGACAACAATGCTGTCTTTCGTATTCCATAGAATACCTTAACTTCTATGCGCCATTATTGTTATCATTGTGCAGCGGGGGCACACGAAACCGCTGCACAACTTCGCGGGCAAATTTGCCCGATAAAAAATCAGTCAATAGATTTCAGATTGGCATAAGCTGTCTGCCACTCCATAGCCTCATAGACCACTTCGGCAATCAGATCCGGATTGCCGGATTCCCAAGCCGCAGCAATAGCCGCTTTGACTTTTTCTTCCGTATCCGGGTGGGTTTGAAAGCCCAATGCTTTGCGGATGTTGTCCGCGGCAGTTTCCTGATACTGCCCGAAAAACGCTTTCATTTTGTGTTTTCCGCTATGCTCCCAATAATGGTCAGCAAGACGTTTAACTTCCTCTTCGGTCAGGTGAACCACCAGCCCGTCCACAGTTTTGGCCTGAATCATTTTTCAGCCCCTTCTTTGGTTAAAGATTCTATAACTTTGTCCATCCGCTTTTTATCGCCGGATGCAAAGAAAATCTTTCGTTTTTTAGAGATGGCAGACGCATTGAAGATACTGGCATCTTCGCTCTCTTCCATTCGGAAAAGTTCAGTTCCGGGAGTTACCGAGACGTAATCGCCCCAGCCGAACAAACTGAGCAGTTCCGGGGTTTGCGTGGTCTGATCCAGTCCTGCGCGGCCGTAGGAGAATGCGCCGGAAATGGCTATGGATTTTTCAGCAATGCCCTTGGCAATAGTTTCGGGTGCTTTGCAGCCGGCAACAGTCAGCAACATTACCGCCATCAAGATAAAAGTGTACTTATTCATTGTTTTTTTCCGTATAAACAAGGGTGTGAATTATGATACTCAGATATGATCTGCCGGATCTCCGACCGGCTGATCTGTTCAGCTTTTACAAGGATAACCGCTTCAGACAAGCGGTTAACCTCAGAGGCAAGGCGCTCAATGCTGGCATAGGTTTTGGCTGTGAAAAAACCAACTATGATCAACAGAAAGTTGATGACAAAGAGCAGCGCCGCGGTAGCTGCTTTGGCGAACCAGGGGTGCTGAAACATTGTCAACCCTCCCAAGCCTTTTTGGCGAACCGTACCAATAAACGGTACGCTGCGTAAAGTTTCAACCGTTCCCGCCAAGCTGAGAGTTTGACCCAACGCCAGATGCCCCAGCGAAACCGCCAGATCTTGAGTGCATTATCATACAACTCCCGGTCAGCTTCTTCCCGGGTGCCGATATGCTGCTCATAGCGGATGTCGTGGGGAATGTGGATGACTGCGTAAGGGCCAAAAAGCTGAGTTGCCAGCTTGCGCAGAGCCTTGGGCCAGCTGTCCGGGCCAATGCCGTTGGCAACGGCAGCGATCTCGAAGTCACTCATATGCTCCATCACTTCCGGATAACGCAGTTCATACAGCTGAATCATTTCACGAAACTTGGCAATATCTTCGGCATTGAACATCATTGTCATACATCTGCCCTCCGGGTGCTGACCACCGAAGCCGCCAGCACGCTGTCAACAAGTTCCTGCCCGAATACGGACACCGCCAGCGGATAGAACTCCGTGTAAAAGGGGTTTTCTTCCAGCAAATAAGCCTGCTGGTTCCAGCCTTCCCAGAGACCTGCCCCGACCAAAAATTCCTTGAACGTCTCCCAAACATTCCGGCCGTCCGGAAGTGTCATATTCCGGGTAGCGACCCAGATGGCATCCTTCGCAAAAGTTCTTACCATTTTAGGTGGCGGGGTCTCCGGAATTGCAGTTATGATGAACGAGCGTGCCAAATCTCCGGCAAACTCTTCCATATAACATTTGTTGTCAGCACACCAGGCCGCTGCTTCTTCGGGATAACCATCGACAAAAATCTGACCAATATAATAATCCATAATACTCTCCTTACTTCCAGGTTCCAATAGCGATATACCAGGCATATTCTGAGATCAGCGAACCAGCAGAGAACTCAAAAGTTGTTGTTTGGACGTGGTTTACCCCGAGTGCGTCCGCGGGTGGGCCGAGGGGAGTTACGACCACGGCGGGTTTCAGATTGAATGGCTGGGGAAAAGTGATGATCTTCCCTGAATACTGGGGAACACCAGTAACGAAGTCCCAGCAGATCTGCAAACCACTATCGAACCGAATATACTTGGCTCCTTTGCTGTTCACTCTTTCTACCTCTTTGCCGCCCCACAAAAGGGACCCCAGCGCAGTCGCAGTCAGCGATTTAATGTTATCGCCGTTTCTTGCGGCGATCATAAAACCGCCGGGATTGTCCTCATACGTTTTTTGATACAGACGCATATACGAGCCGTCCGTAAGAGCCTGAGCGGCGTTAAGCATAAGCGCATCCGATCCGGAAGCTCCTTTGATCGAGCCGGTCATAGATCCGCCAGCCAGCGGCAGGTACTTAGCAAAATTGCTGCTAAGATAGTTGGCAAGATCGGTGATGTCTGCCCGTTCATGAGTATGCTCTTTGTCAGCTTTCCCATTAAACAAGTCGCTGTGAGCATCTACTCGATTGTTGTGCAGGGTAATGCTCTGCTGGGCCGCAGTAGTAGCCGCTTCGCCAGCGGCACCTGCGGCGGCGTTTGCGGCGATCTCCGCTTTCGCCGCCTCTTCTGCCGCTTTCAGCGCAGATTCAGCCGAAGCGTTCTTATTGGCAAGAGTATCCGCAACGTATTTAAGTGCCGCGGCGGCTTGATCGCCCGCAAGTGCAGCATTGGCGGCCGCCTTTGTTGCCTGCTCCTGAGCGGCATCACGATAGCCTTCAACGGAATCAGCAATCCCCTGGACACTTTCCTGGGCTGCGGCTACACGCCTGTCAAAGCCATCGACTTTATCGGATATATCCTCAGTCAACTCCCTGACAGCTTCTTTAGCAGCCTCCAGTGCGCCTTCCGAGCCAACAAGCTCGTTAATGGCGCCATAGACCCGTTCGGTTTCGGTCAGCACAACATCCTTAGCAGTAGCTGTGACCTGGGACAACTGAACATTCGCATAATTCAGCGCCGCAATCGAAGCTGCATCGATTGATTTGATGCCGGCATTCACTGCGCTCTCAACCGCAGCACTGGCCTCCGCCGCTTCGGCAAAAACTTTAAGCGCGTTTTCTGCTGTGATCGGATCGCCGGTAATCTGAGATAAGATTTTGCCCATCCCAAGATATATGACGCTGCAACCATATTCCGCATCGACAGCATTCGCTGATGCTTGTAAAGCAGCATCGACCGCTTTGTCGATAGCGTCAAGTAAGAGCTGCGGGTCGCTGCCAGAAGTTATGGTAGTTTTTAAACAACGTGCTAATTCTTCCCGAAGCTGCTGACAGATCATAGTCAGCTTATCCAGAGCTTTTTCATTTGCAGAAGCAGGGAATTTACCGAATTCCGGAAAATCGACCAACTGCGTAATAGGACACTCCCGGACAATAGCAAGATTTTTCCCCGCCGGCAAAGGAATATTCAAAGTAATATCAGCACCGGCAGAGTAATCGTCCTTGCTCTCAACGGTAAATTCGCCGGGTGCAAGTTTGCGTTCAGCCTGCTGACCTTCTTCCAGATAGCAGACAATATCACTCGGGGAAGTGAAAGGAACTGGGAAAGCAAAGACCTTAGAAGTCTTTACCTCATACACAAGTTTGTTGGTCGAATTTTCCAGCATAAAAACTGAATCCTTTCTTTGGTAATTACAATATCACAAACGATAAATCAAAAATTTCCGAGTAATTAAAACGGCCCGCGCCCCATAGGTTTTTCCTCAAACCACTTGGCAAAACGACTGCCCTGACTGCCCAGCGCATTCAAGAGTGCGCCAATACCTCCCAGCACGCTGACCCACGGACCAGCGACCATACCTGCGCTGCCGACTGTCTTGATGGTTCGCAGATAATCTGCCGGCTGCCAGTTATCTTTTTCACCAAGTTTCATCAGGAATTGCAGATCCGACATAGTTTCTTCAATCATCGGCAGAGCCGAAATACTGTTGCTGTGGAATTTGAATTTCCGATCCAGAGCCGAATCGCCGACCATATTGGCAGCCATCATCCCCAGCTTGCCCCAAAGGTAAAAACTTTCCCAGGGACCGGCAAGCCAGGCAAAGAAGTAATCTTCCAATTCAAAGTCTTCCCAGTTATCCGCATCGAAACCCCGCTTCAAAAGGTCATTGACAAAAAGCATCATTGAGGGGACAAGAAAGTGATTGACAAAGATCTGCCGGGCAAGGAGTTTTTTAGCTTTTTCATCCCCGCGCCGGATCGCATTAATAGTCTGCCACTCCCGGTTCATGATCTGGATGGGGTTACTCATAAAGGTGGTGAATATACGCAAAGCCCCCTGATTACTCTGGAAAAAGTTCTGATCTTTCAGGAAACCCGACTGCTGAGTTTCGTCAGTGCTGCGCATCCAGGCGTGGCGGGCAGCCCGCTCCGCATCAGTGGCACTCATTCCGGAAGCAATGGCCTTATCGTAGGTATACTGATAGACCGCATACCCGGCTTTCAAAGCAGCAAGTTTATCCATCTGACGGGTACCCCAGGTACCGACACGGAGCATTCTATCTGCCCACAGAGAATAATCCTTAACATCCCGGCTCAGCTGATTAATGTAAATAAAATCCTTATCCATACCGCCGCCCATACGATTCTTGATATAATCAGAATTGAGCGCAAATTTAAGGAAGTTGCGGTATTTTTCCGAGCCGATGACCGCCTGACTGGTATACTTGGCAAATTCCTTCAATGGCACATCGTTGGCATAAGCGGCAGCACCGGCGAGCTGTTTGAGCATACTGCCCACGTTAAGGGCAATTTTAGCGGGCACCCAATACTTGAAGGCTTTCCGCATCATCGAAGCCGCAAAGCCGCTTCCTCCGTCACCGGCACCGGCAGCGATCACCGTCAAACGCTCCATCAGATTGCTGTATACATTACTGCCGAACTGGTTTTTGATCCCGAGCTGGATCTTAATATTGCCAAAAACAGCCTTGACCTCCCGGATAGTATCCGCCCAGGCTAAATAGTGAGCCTGCGCCATTTGATTCTGCATAAAAGTTGACACCGCATCCACGCTGTAATCAATGGGGTTCAAATGGAATCTGCGGGCAATCAAAAATGATTTATCCAGATCCATACGCTGCTTATTCTGTTCCAGATTTTTCCCGCGCGAAGTTACAAATGCTCCGGGGAAGTAGTTGGTATTTTCCGGCAGGTGAGTGCCGAATTCCTGATATACCTTCTCATCGAGCTTGGCAGAATTATCCTTGATGACTTTACGCATCCAATAGGCTAAAGCCACCAGATCATCGCCAAGGAACTTTTTCAGCTGTTCAATAGAACGGTCATCCCAGCCATTCCAGCGCATGGCATCCTGATAATCCTCCTGCTCCCAGGTCAGCAAAACTTGCATAGCCTGCGCCTTGGAAAGTTTCATCTCTATAATTTCCGATTCGCCGACAGTATCCGGAGCAATGACCATAAGTTTGGCTTGCTGGCGTTCTTCCTTCATCAAGGCGTCATAAGCAGAATTATCAGAGTCATTGCCAAAGAGATCGTAAGCCGCGTCCACGCCTGCATCATAATCAGCCAGCTGCTGCCGCAGGAAATGCAAAGTCATATCTGTTACCGGCAATCCGGCAATTTTCTCAACCTTTTCGCCGTTGTCAATAAGTTGCAGCAAAGTACGGATTCCGGGCAGTTTTTTACCGGATTTACCGATATAATCTTCCACCGGCACAAACTTTTTGATCAGGTTGCGTTTCCCGCGCTCTTTGATCGGTTTATTCTCTTTGTCGAAATACTGGATCCGGGTGTATTCCCTGATGTAAATACCGGTATTTTCCTGCTCTTGCATAATATCGCGCAGGAATTGCCCTTTACTGCGCATCCGGGCAAGAGTATTGGCATTGGCTTCGCCGTGGATTTCAGCAATGTGCCGGTCAAAAAGTTCCTGCAATTCCCGCATAGAGGTGCTTTCATCCCAGCTTGCTTTCTCAATATCGTGGTAAATTTTACCAATCGCAGAATTGTCAAACTGATCATCGCTTACCTGGGCAACAAGGCGCATCAGCGAAGCCAGCGAAGAGTTTTTCAGCATCTGATCCGAAAATTGCTTATTATCAACCGACGAGATTTCATTTTTCCCGGAAGTAATTTCGTTAAGAGCAGCCGAACGCATAGCATTAAACTTGTGCAATCGTTCATCCATGCGGACTTTATAGTGTTCCTTGCCTTGGGTAACCACATCCCGCAAGACGGTAAGGGCTGTGCTCATCCGGTCGGCATCAGCATTGGCAATATCGCCAAACAGCTTCAAACCTTCATTGGCAAGGACCAATTCAGCCGTGGCAGCAGCCGGATCTTCCAGATTGGAAAGCTCCATAATCTTTTCGTTGTTGGCTTTGATTGCACTGGCAACCGCAGCGGCATTCATTGCCGAGATCTTCCGGATATTGTCAATATCAGTTTGCACTTCGGGCAATTTACTGAAAACCACGCCCCGGAACGTCCGCATAGTTTTAGCTGCATCCAGCAGATCCATAAACTCCTGCAAGTTGCGGTTGGTGCGCAAAGTGCGCGAACGCATATTGATCTTGTGCAAAAGATTGCGGAATTCGGTCATCCGGTGCCCTTCCGGGTGTTTATCCGTGGGCTGAGTGGAAAGTTCCAGCAAGTTGATTATGGAAGTGACAAATTCTCCGCGATACTCCGGATCAAGGTGGGATTTGGCATAATTCCAGGCATCTTTCTGCAATTCCAGCGCATTGGTTTTGTTGGACATGACTTTTTCTTTGAGTTGGTGCAGCCGTTCCTGATAAGCCTGCCAGGCTTTTTCCCGGTCCGCTTTGCGCTGTTCCCGGGCAGTTTCCCGCAGTTTATCCAAACGGGCTTGAAACTCTGACCAATCCTTTTCGCGGTCAGCCTTGCGCTGTTCGCGGAATTCCTTCAAAGACTGTTCCCGTCCCTGGCGGAAACCTTCGGCAAAGCCTTCGCCGGCAGCGGCAGGATCACTCTGCAAAGCCGCATTGATTGCTTCCACATCTTTTTTGCGTGGCTTATCGGGGGGCTCCTGCTGAAACATCATCCGGTGAAGCTCCTGATAAACTTTCTTGTTTTCCGTAATAAATTCATCAGTCAGCGGCAACCCATTTTCCAGTATATACATAGCCTCATCTTCAATACGGGCGCGTTCGGAAGCTTCAAACTCTTCCCGGGCAAGCCGATCTTCTTCTTTGTCGGCCATAATGGATTCATTCCGGAAGTCAGTATATTCCTTGTAGAGATCGCGCTTTTTGAGGTCGCGGAAAAAGTCTATGATTTCCTGCTCAACTTCCAGAGCATCCCGTCCCCATTTGCGGGCAAGGGATTCGGCAAACTCATCAGAGTTGATCCCGGAAGCAGCATCGAGTTTGGAAGGATCTTTCTTTTTCGCTTTGGAAAACTTGACAAACTCCGGAGAGATCCAGGAGCCGGAAAACTCTTCGCCACGGAAACGACCAGACGGTTTGATGGTAAAATCTTCCGAACCGGCAAAGTCAACCGCTTCCCGATACAGAGGGATAGCGTTATAAAGGTATTCCGAGCGGGCTTTATTGCGTGCTTCAATAGATTTCTTGCGTTTTTCGGCAGAGCGGGCAGCCTGATCCGCCTGATTTTCCCGCATAGCCAGCACCGCAAAAGCATGGGCATCGTGGATATCCACATCAATCCCGAGAGATTTCAAATGCGCCTGATAATCCGCATCCTCTTTGGCAAGGTAATAGCCGACAAACGGCCGCAAGATAGCCACAATATCCGAAGTCTGCTCCTCCGAATACTCCGAAAGCAGGAACCGAATAACAGGATTTGTTCCGTCAAAAGTGCCGATATTACCAGTTCCGGGAATTATTTGCCCGTCAGAATCAATATCCCCGGCAAGTTTGACCTGTTCCGGAGAAAAGGCAACATAAAAGGTATCTGCTTCCAACTCATTACTGGTATCATTTTCAATGATAAGTCCATCGTGACCTTTTTCTTTTGCTTCGGCAATAAGTTTCTTTTCCAATGCAGTATCAGCCGCGAACTGGGCAGGGGGAAGTTTGACAAACATTGGATTTTTAATAGCCAGATAGCAGCCAATAACTCTTTCCCCGTTTCGTTCTTCTTTCATCGATTCGGCATATTCAAAACTCTGGGAAAACCAAGCACCGTTTTGAGTATCGAAAACAGTAAAATCAGCACCCGTTCCGTGGTAAACCACCAACGGCTCACCGTTCTCATCAACAACTTTTGAAGAATTGGGCTTGACATTATTTGCAATTTGTGCTATAATAATAGAAGAAGGTATTGACCTGTTATCAGGCTCCCGCAAGGTGGTCACTGAGCCACTGGTTGCATCAATATCTTCTATTTTTATGTCAGCAATAGTGTAACCTTTGAATACTTTTGAAAAAGTGTTTTTCTTTTCATTAAGAATAATTGTTGCTGCATAAATCTGTTCTCCAACACGGAATGCAGATTTATAAATATATTGCCCGTTCACATCATTATGCTTTCCAGCACCATCTGATTTTCTAAAATCATAGAAAATAGAGTTTTCAATAACCTCATTTAATGCCGCATAAATATCTCTGGCGGAGCGTTTATCCTTCAAGGATGATTTATTATTTTCATTGCTGAAAAAGGTCAAAGAACCATCATTTTTTATGGTAACAGGAGTATGTCGATTGTAATGCTTATTGATAAACGGCAACAAACTACCGTATGTATCTTTAATATTTACATTCTCTTTTTCAAAAATCGATGTATCGATTGTAACAATATTGATTTTCTGTTCAGGATCATAATTCCAGTTGCCAAAGAATCTGTAAAAAAACAATGTCCTTGATTCAATCCATTGATTTATTGTTAATTCTGATTTTTTGCCATTGGGGGCAATGCCTATTTCTCCCTCATACTTTTCTCTGACAAAGTTTTTTTGCCGTTCAACTTCTTGATTTACGGTAAAGTTATCAGTTTGCTCTGCCTTTACAGCAAGATCCTCCACTACCATATCCGCGCCATCACTCCAAAGCGATTCCAGATAGATCATATCCTCTTCAGCAACATCGGCAGTATCGGCAAGGAGAGTTTGCCGCCGTTCATCCATAGACATATCGGCGCGTCGAGTTGCATTACGCGCTTCCACTTCCCCGGCAGTACGCCGGTAGGCTTCCTGGGGGGAAAGGGCAGAGTTATCATATTTCAGCTGAGCAGCTCTGCGGTCACGGACAGCAATTTGATATTTATCCCACAGATCAGCAATACCGGCAGTGCGGATTTCATCATCAAGGCGACCCATTTCATCCAGAATAGCCTGCTCATCTATTTGATTATCGCTGAAATAGACGTCATCGAGTTCAAAATACCGTTCCGCAGCGTGGTATGCATCGGGATATTCAGCCAGTTGTTTGCGGATTTCATACTCTGTTTGCATAGCATCATTAAGAGCTTTGTAAAGAGTTTTATCCTTAACGGGAAACTCTTTAAAACGCTGGGTGCTTGATCCTTCGGCAAAACCTTCCTCAAACTGAATAGCGTGCTGTATTTCGTGAATGAAAGTCCTGCGGAATTTGGCAAGCTGCTCATTACGCACTTGATCTTTAGCAGCATAGGCTTTCTGACGGAGTATCTGGGGATTCATTTCTAACCTGAGCATTTGCGCCGCTTTGGTATCTTTTTCCGTCCAGTTGTAAGAACGATTAATATCTTTTTCCGCTTGTTCAAGTATACGCTGCTGCGCCGGAGTGGGAGCAAAATATTTGCGATTGAAAAATATTGCATCTCCGGACAAGTCCGTTGTGTGCCGTGCTGCCACATTATCCGGCAGATTATCAGTGGTCAGTACCATCAAACCGCGCAAATCCGGATAAGCGGCAAAGAGTTCAGGAGCATCCACAAGATCCTGCAAATGCCCGTTAAGTGCCACCGGGGCAGTAAAATTGTCTGCCTTAAACTCCATATCCGGTATTTCCATACGCCACAAACCATCGCCGCCCTTTTCCCATCCGGTAGCAAGCTTGATGGTACGGGCATCATTACCGGCCTCCAACATTGTTTTGGCAGTGGCAAGATTGGCAGTCAAAGTTTCCGCTTCGGCAAGCCGGGAAGCCCCATATTCGCCAATGACCGCAAACCGCATATCCCCGTCAGTTGTCAAGTTTTCCTTGACAACTGAATTCTTCCGCACCCGCCGGGCAGCCATAGAAAGCACGCCCTCAATATCCTTTTGAGTGAATTGCAAAGAGGGGAAACGTTCCCGGAGCCAGGTGCGGATCTTGGCAATAAGTTCTTTCCACCAGGAGGGCTTGACCTTGGCATCGGCACAGTTGGCAAGGAATTCTTCGGCAAGATACCGCTGATTGGCAATGTTGTTAGCCGGATTGCGCCGGTAAGCAGCGGCAAGAGCATTGATTTCGTCGGCGTGATCACGGTAAACAAGATCCAGCAGATTG
>JAEIGA010002773.1_pt1 | contig 27716 bp, 31 predicted proteins | sample 9270691 | NCBI WGS metagenome assembly JAEIGA01 (sample SAMN17057246, study PRJNA624740) | gut metagenome | biome: biome; isolation source: fecal sample | host: Bos grunniens | place: China: Xizang | collected 2019 | reverse complement strand
GGGAAGAATTTTTCTGCGTTAACTTGTGAACTCTTTATCTAAAATCCAGAAAAACTGTCGATACTTTTTATAAAAATATTCCTTACCGCAAGGAGGATTCAAACTTGCATATGACTTACCTTGAGTTACCGCTTCGAAAATATAATTTGCAATGTCTCCACCTGCAATCTCACAACACTTGTCAACTCTATCTACTAGAGACGTCGTATAAGCGCTCAGAAGCCCCAAATAGGCGGTTTCGTCATTCAAACATACGTTCTTACCTATTTTGATGGAATGTGCCTGTATGAGGCTCCTAGTGCGTAATTTGGCTATCTCCTGCTTCCACTCAGGGTATTGTAGGCAATGATGTTTGAGCTCGTAGTATCTATGTTTAGAGATATAATATGGATTGGATGAAGAGATTTTTGCTCTAATAATTGTAGACATAATTCTCCTTATAAATATAAAAATATATAAATAAAAAAACTTTTTTAAAAATATTTTTATTTTAAAAACTTTTTTATTTATATTTATTTTTTTAAAAACTTTTTATTTTATTATTTATACATCTTTTCCAATATATCTCTTGAAGCTGTCACCTGCGTCTCGGTTTCATGAATATAAGTCTTAAAAGTTGTGTTCAAGCTCCTATGTCCAAGTCTCTTCTGCACGCTAACAGGGCTCATACCAGCAGCCAAACAATCTGATGCATGAGTATGTCTAAGATGATGGAAGCACCAATTTGGATCAACCAAATCTATGTAAGATTCTTTGCCATGTATAACTCTTGAAATTGTTCTAAGTATCCTTGGTTGAGACATCCTACCAGTCTTAATATTCATGTTGAGAGGGAATATCTCAATCCCATCTTCCGTATTTAGATAGTCATTCTTATCAACGAAATACCTCTTCATTTTGATACTAATTGTTGGTGTTAAGATTGTGTCAATGTGTCTTTTTAAAACATCACAAGTATCTTTATCAAGTGTAACATCACGTCCTCCGCCTTCATCACAATACTTTGGATTAGTAAAATATAATTGTGAGTGCTCATCGTATTGTATCTGTCTTCTAACATGTAAGACTTGATTTTGATAGTCGAAGTCACTAATAAATAACCCAAATACTTCTCCAGCTCGTAACCCAGCTTTATATCCAAGTAGTAATGGAATATAAGCGGAACTACCCTCAGGATAACGTTTGAATATCGCGTCTAATTGAGCTTTTGATGTGATTTTGTTTTCCGATCTATGATTAAGAGATTGACCAATCTTTGTTCTTTTAGATGGTAATATAACAAATTTAGACGGACATTCAGACATATATCCTTGATTAATCGCATACTTGAATATATTAGTAAGCACTATCTTAAGATGAGATACACGGCTATAACTATTCCTATTGCTGATTGCTAAATCTATGATATTTTGACACTGTCTAACTGAAATAGCTGATATGGTGTAATCCTTAAGCTCTGGTAGAATATAATGTCTTAACATCTCCTTATAGTGCTTAATTGTTTGTGGTTTATAACGTTTATCACAACTTGATAGCCACTCCTCGGTCAAAAAAGAAAAGGTAAGATTTTTTCTGCGTTCATCAATATCCCCATGTTTATAAAGTTTTTCAGCTTCTCTACCAGCCTCTAATGCTTCCCTTTTACTCTTCCACGAACCACGCTCAATGTATTTGTGGGAACCACCACCTACTGTAAGAGTGATACGGTAATACCATTTCCCATTCTTCTGTCTAACACTTGCCATTTTAAATCCTCCTCACTTGTGGGAAAAATGTGGGAATTTTCAATTATAACTCAATTGTTAGATGAGATATCGACCGGTATTTGCTTACTTATTACTATTCAGCAATGACTACGATTCCGTTCTTCATTCTTCTCTTTTATCTCACCAAATCCTTTATTTTGAGTACAAATTGTAAATTCCCACAAGCAGTTTACCACAATTTATGGGAAATGTGTGGGAAAACTTTTAAACTTTCAATATGTGCTGAGCACCATCAACATCTGATACATAAAGAGCTCCTGCAAGTGCAATACCTTTACCAGATTCAGGCTGGAAGTAGTACCACTTACCATCGATCTCTTTCCACTCCTTAGCCATCTCACCTGTCTTTGGATCGAAGTAATACCTATGATGATTAATGTCCATCCAACCATGAGCATTAACACCTTCCTTGAGTCTGTAATACCATTTTGTATCAGTACCAGAACCAACCTTTACCCAACAAGGATATTTTGTAGGTTTCTTTTCTTCAACCTTAGGAGTTAATGGAGTTGGTGTACTGTATACATACTCAACATGTCCAATCTGAAGCGGTCTCTTTGGATCATTGCCTTTATATAAAAGCGCATCTCCAACTTTGAGAACTTCTGGATTTTGAATATGTCCATCCTTTATCTTTACAGGAACAGTCTCAAACATGCTTGACTCATAGATTGCAGCTGTGTTAAGAGTCCAAGGGAATCTATATCCACATTTCTCATATGTTTTGATTCCAGAACTTGAACAGTCAGAATAAAACTTACCTTGATACATAACATAGCAATACTCTCTAAGATTTTGATTGTAGGAGTTTCTACCTATAATTGTATCGTAATATTTCTTGAATGTTATTCTGTTTTCATCTGTGAAACCTTTAAGACGACGAACACATACAATATCTTTAGGAAATCCATTAGAAGCTATTGTATTATGTCTTAGAGTGTTGTAAGCTAATAGATTCTTTAATGATGGTGTGTTGCTTCCATGCCCACATATCATAATATCCATTTCAGTCATAATAATACCTCATAACAAAGGGAAATGGGGAGACAACCAAGCTTAAAAGTCATCTCCCCGTGTTCCGAAAGGCGTAATATGGATTGAAGTACCAGTCCAAAAAGTTTAACGTCATTATGGATTGGACGAGATCTTATTTACTGTGTAACATGAATAAAAGCTTTCATTTTTCTCTTCCTGCTCCTTATCCTGGAATAACTACATTTTCAAACTTCTTGTAGGCATCCAGGTACCATTCATTCTTGTCACCATTGAAGGTTAACTCGTAGTACATACCATCAAACAGAGTTGTTGACAGTAAATACTTCCAGTTCTGAAGTGTTTTGCATTTCCAAACCGTATAAACCTCAAACTCCGGCTTAGCATCTGACTTATCCAAATGCCTTTCAACGTAATCTCTTACAATATCAATTGCTTTCTGATCCATTTTGATTCTCCTCTTTTTCAAACTGTTTAGGTATCTCAATCCGTATATCATTGCTTGGTGGTGTATACGGTCTACCCTCAGCTGCCATTTTTATTAATTCGAGAATGCTGTTCATTTTCGTTCATTCTCCTTATCGTATCTTGCTTTGTAATACTTCACTACTCCACCCATAAGCGTGTTAAGGGCTACAAGAGTTGTGAGTATCTGATCTGCGTGTGGAATATTCCAAGTTGAAAGAAATACACCAATAAATGCAACAATTAACGGAAACCAGCAAAGAGAGATATCTTTTAAAATATCATAGCTTCTGTTTGTCATTACCCTTTTCCTCCAATAAATCTATTCCATACATGTGGCGTTTAAGTTGTCTGTCTAACTCAATTGCTCTTTCTTCAGAACACACAGGCAGTTCCATACAGTGATTGTACCCAGTTTTACCATCACCGTTACCACCAAGCCTTGAATAAGGTACATACAACGCTTCAAGATTAGATTTCTCTTTTAGTGTTATATAACCTCTTCTAGCTATCTGTTGAGTTAGGAATATAATTTTGTCATGCCCTAAACCCATTAGCTCTTTAGCCTGAGCATCGAGTATTTGTGATTGCTTATTGTTGTCGGAGTTTATGTTAACGAGTATTTCTCGAATTTCCTCTATAGACTTTGAGTTCTTGGAAATATCATCTTTGATAGACTTAATATCCGAGTGTTTGTTATCCCAACGCTTTATGAGGAACTCGAGAAATACAAAGAAACCTCCACTAACTAAAGCTATAAAGATTTCTTTCATTAGCCCTCCAGTGATACGTGTTCCATACGTGCTCTATCTTCAAGCACTTCCAAGTACATCTTCATACCCATAAGCTGAGTATTGTAGATGGTTCTTGGACAAGTAGGCTCGAATGAAAGCTCTTTATTATTCCACTTTTTAAGCATCTCCTGCAACTTTGTGTATCTGATTTTGAGCTGGAAATACTCAGCCTTAAATCTCTCTTTATAGTCTGGAGAAGTCATTAATTCAATTGTGTCTTTTAATTCCATTTTGATTGTCCTTTCATTTATTAATACTTATAGGAGTAGTAAAAACTAATAAAAACCTACCCCGATATCATTTTTCAATAGCGGATATATCGTTTCACCTAACTATCTACATTAGTTTTTAAGTATTTCATCTACACCCTTATATATAACCTGGATGTTACCTATCAAAGTTCAATATTCAGTTGTTATTTTTCATCAATCAAATCCTGTCGTCCCATAGAAATAAGCTCTTCACGAACCTCTTTCTTTACGGACGAAGGAATATGACTGAATTTTCTTTTTGCCTCAAGTACGAAATTGAGGAATACTGCGGCTAACGCACTCATGATTAGCTACCTGTTACAACAGCACCAGCTGCCGTTCCGGAACCTGCATAAGCAACAAATCTACCAAGACTGTTGAGAATATCTCTTGTCTGGTTATTGTTGCTGATCTGATTCTCAAGTGTTACGTTCTTACGCTCAGCCTCATCCAGTCTGTTCTGAAGCATCATTGTCTTGATCTCACAGCAGCAAGATGACATCTGATAACCAAGCTGATCAAGCTTAGCACTGAGATTGTTGAAGCCGCTCATCAAATTAACCTGGTTCTGCCCGTTCATCTGGGTAAGAGCAAGAGTCTGACCGTTGATAGCCTCAAGAGTACGGTAGTTGTTATCGTTAACAGCAATACCAAGCTGTGAAAGCTCTGTCTGAAGTGACTGATAGTTCATGCCCTGCTGGAACTCGGATGAAGTTACAACATTTGGCTGAGGAACATAACCTCTGTTACCATTACCGTTCCATCCAAGAAGTACGAAGATCAGCAGGAACCAAATCCATCCACCATTATTCATGTTATCACCCTGTAATGCTGCAATATCAGCAGGAGACATTGTATTTCCGTCCATAAAAACACCTCCTTATGGATAAATTTTTATAGTTATGAATAGGTAACACCCAGGCTAAATATAAAGGTGTAGATTTTGATTTTGTGTCACATAGATCCCATGATCTGACCCATCATCTGCTGTACGAATGACTGAGGGTCGATTCCACGCTCCTTGCAAAGCATCAAAAAAGCAGCCTTAGGATCACCGCCATGTGAATTGACGTAATCTTTAGCTGCCTGCATTCTTGGATCGTTCATTGAAGTTGGAAGATTTTGCATTGTTGGTGTTTGCTGTTGAGTTGATGTTGCCTGTGCCTGATTTAACAGGTTGAGTATTGGATTGTTTATTGCCATTATTAAGTTCCTCTAAGACTTTATCTAATTTAGCTGAAAGTTCATTAAAATCTTTCTTTGAAACATAATTACTATCATTAGGATTGTAAGTATCCTCGATGCCATATTTTAATTTCTGGATTGTCGGTACACCATTAGCATTACAAATCTTAATCCATAAAACATCTTCCGCAGTTGTATCGATTGCAATTACGGACTCTCCCGGTCTAAGCGGATAAGCCTTGATGCCAAACTCACCCTCAACCTGCTGAATGGTTCTGAGTGTAGTTGTCTGTTGTGACTGCATTGGTGTATTTTGAAAATTCCATCCATTGAAATTACCCATTTACACCGCCTCCTCTTCAAGTGGAATTGTTTTGAAAGTTAGATCTTTACTTGGATTCATTTTATGTGCGCATTTTAAACATGTGACAGATGTAATAGAATGTCCGTCACGATCTTCCTTTTTGATAAGAAAATCGGTTGATCCACATTTAATGCACTTCAATAACATTTTTCGTTTAACCTCGATCATATGTATATCCTTAAGTTTTATTGTACATATCATGAAGATAGTTTACTTTTGAAGCGAATTCCTGATACATATCCATAATGGACTTCCGGCAATCATTGAGATATATAGGTTCATGTCCATTTGCCTGTATCTCTGCAACACAAGCCTTGTAATCCTCTTCAAATATCTTCATAAGGTTACCAGCATGCTCGAGCTCTGCCATACTCATCTTCTGATACATCTGAGCCCAATTAAGGTGATCTTTCTTCATGTCTATAGCCTTTTTGATATAAGACATAGCACCATCAAGTTCTTCTTTAACCTGATTGTTGTAATAAAGGATGTTCATTATGCGGTCTCCTCAATCGGTTCAATTGGAATCTCCACACCATCAACAGTTCTCATCCAATGGTCTTGTAATATAATAACACCTGTTGAATCAAAGACGATAACTGAAAGACCATCGAGAATATCGGGTGCACTCATAGCGTAATTCATCTCCTGATGATATTTAGCTAAATATTCATCCTTTGTTGAATAAGCTACCGTAGGAATAACAACTTCGTTACCGTTGTGTTGATGCTGAATGCCTGTAAAATAAAATTTCATTTTATTACCTCCTTTACCAAGTTGTAGGGTAAACTAATTGACCTTTAATCCATCTATCAGCACCCTCAGCCCCACCTTCAGCTGATATCCTTAAATAAGTGTCATCGAACCACACTCGAGCAGAACCACCATTATTTACATTCACCGCTACTTTTGGAACTTGACCAAACACCTTTGGTGGTAAACCATAACATATAGCATAATTGGTATTAGCAGTTGGCATATTCATATTTACATCATCGATTATGATAATAGCGATTCCTCTACCATACCAAACTTGTATGCCAGTCTTGTTCTTACATGAATCCATATAAACTATTCTATGACTAACATCACCATCATTATGACCATACCAATGCCAATAATTTTTAATGTTAGTATAACAATCATATACAGCCTTGCTTGATGCAGCCACACTCTGCGAAGCATTACCAGCACTTGATGTATAGTTATCACTTACTTTTACATGACCATAGTAACTAGCGTTACCAGCACCATATCCAGTACCTGTACTTGCGTGCGATGTAGGTGTACGTGAGTTACTAAGTCTTGAGTCATTACCTTGACAAGATGTTCCTGCCGCTGTTCCATATTTTACGGAAAATGCTGTTCCAGATAAACTCAATCCTGTACTTGCTGAGTATGTTGTATTATTATCAGGTGGAGTTGCCCATGAACCATCGCCTCTCATATAATGAGCTGTGCTTCCATCTAATTTCTTTAAAAGACCGTCCGCAGATGTTGTAGCAAGTCCATAAGTTGTATTGTTATCCTGTTGGGTGAATGTAAACGTAGTACCATCATTTCTTGTTACTGTAAACGTAGTACCATTACGCTCTATTTTTTGAATATCAGCGCCATTAAGAGTATTGATAATCTGATTCTCTTCAGCTTCCGTATAATACCTATCATCATGGTTGTGGTTTGTGTTTGATTTACCATCTACTGCTTCTTTCACAACCTTGTTTTGAACAGGGTTTTCGGAAGTATCCGATAAAGCATCATCGATGGTTACACTTCCACCACTGCCACCGACATCATACTCTTTATTGGTTATTGTATCTCCGGTCTTAACAGGAAATATAAACTTTGATACTTTGTCAGCCATTTTTACCTCCTTTCAAATAAAAGAAAAAGGAGCCACTCATTTTGAGCAGCCCCTTAGAAAAGTCAGTCTATAAGATTACGGAGTTACGGCATCAGGAGAAACCTGTACGGTTGCTGCTGTTCCTGAGAATGATGCACTGTCATCGCCACGAGCTGTAACGAATGTCTTCTGAGTATCAAGTGTTGGAAGAGCACCGGCATCGAAGTTGAATGTAAGGGTCTCACCTGACTGTGTGAAGTAAGCCTGAGGAAGAGTTCCGTTAGCAGAAACACCTGTTACGTTGTCGGTTGTGTCTGTTCCCTTTGTGATCGCTACAGTACCTGCTGGTGTGTAGGAACCAGAAGCAGTGTTAGCATATGCAAGTGCTCCAAGGTTGCTAGGACCCATTCCCTGCCATGCAGAACCGTTCCAAGCGTACTCCATACCATCGTAAGAAGCAAGACCACCAAGCTTAGCAGTAACCTGCTCACCACCAACAGTGATAGGATTAGTTGTAGCACCCTCTGAAAGAGCGGTTGTGGTTACACCTACCCAATACAGAGCGTTGCCAAGATCAGTAATCATCTGACGGGCTTCAGCATCCTTGATGGTAAACTCGACGTTCTGGATCTCTCCATTGATGTTAACCGGTAATGTGAGTTTTGACATGTAATTAGCTGGCATAATAAATACCTCCTGTTAAAAATATAAAATAGTTACTTTATAATCCACCAATAACGACTGACTCGCTATCAGGATCATACGTGTTACCGCCGCTTCCGCCAATAGTTACTTCCTCTCCTTCGGCATCATAACTATTGCGTGAACCATTACTTGCAGCGCCAATATCTTCAAGTGTAAGGTCTCCCTGAAGTGTTGTTCCGTTGATTGAAGGCTTGTTGGTTAACTGATTGTAATCAGTTGTTCCACCTCCACCGCCTCCGCCTTGATCTTTAATAGCCAACAGATACTCTTCAACACGAGACTGTGGCTTAGGTAAAGGCTTATCGTAGTTACCAAGAGTTGCTGAAAGTATCTTCTCAACCCTTGAATCTGTGTCTTTTGCGTGTAAATCCATTTAGTGCCTCCTTTCTTTAGGTGGTTACTATTTTGGCTATGAATAAGCCATATCCTTCGAAATATACCGTCCCATCGGTAATCACAGAGATTGTATTAGCGTCTGAATTAAAAAATACAGCATAATGCTCGCCAGTGTCATCGAAGCTTGGTGATAGAATATGAGCATTACCAACATACAGTAAACCGTTTATATCTTTTACAACAGCTGTCTCAGTGAAACATCCCCAAGTTTCAATATCCGCTAGCGTAAATCCTCCAGATGGTGGTAAATTACCTCTTTCCCATCCTGGTCCAGTAAATGCTATTGTGTCGCCTACTTGAAGATCGGATAATCCTTTAGTTAAGGATTCTGTACAACCATCTCTACTTAATTGATCCGGGTCTATTGGGTATTCCATTTGTGTACTTTCAGGCCAGTCTGTCCAAGCGTAAGCAAAGATAGTAGATTCTGGAGTTGGTGTTGGTTCTGGATTTGGAGCATCCGGGAAGTATACATAAGCACGGTCATCGTTATCATTTGAACTACCGTCTTTAGAGAATATAACTTCAAATGTATGAGTTTCACCATCTATGTTAGTGAAGGTATACTCTTCATACACAGAAGCTGATTGAGTATTAGTCTTGTAAACATTCGTACTACTATTTCTACTTATATTAACAGCATCGAGAGCACCTATCTCGGCATAATCAAATCCACTTTCAGCATATGAGCGAATCATTACTCTAAACTCATCATATCCACGAATTGTAACAGTCATTCTTGAAAGTCCATTATTTACATGATAACTTCCAGCATCAGATTTATAAATTGTTCGTCCATCTAGTGTCTCACCACTATCAACCCACTGACCGTTATTTGTATCGACTGCGAAGTATGGGGCAATAGCAGTTATTGTACATGTGTCTGTTATTGTAGAATCGTATGCAGACGTTACTGTTATTGTAAGAGTGTCTCCAATAGTCATCTCATTTGTAATAGTTACAAGTCCATTTTGATCAACTGATGCATATTCACTACCAGATGTGACCGCATATGTTACTCCAAGTTGTGTTGGATCTATGAGAGCTTCATCTGGTGAATAAGAAACAGACAACTGTGATGTTCGACCAACACGATAACCAATCTCACTATCAGCAACTGATATAGATGCTAAATTCTGATTGAAATCGGTTTCGTAATGCACTGTAGCATTCGTAGCACCCCAAGGAGCACCAGAAACAGCTCCAGAAGCCCAAGGAACGTAAATATCAGTGATTGCAGTATCATTATAGAAAGTATTTGAAGCGAGCGATGTCAGAGACGTTTTAATATAAACTTTCTTAAGAGACGTACAATTACGGAATATATATGAGTTAGACATTGACGTCATTGTAGGTTCAAGAATAAGCTCTTCCAATGATGTGCAATAAGCAAATGCATATGTAGCTATAGAGGTTATAGTTGAAGGTATTGTTAATTTTTTAAGACCTGCGTATTGGAGGGCATAAGAATTGATTGTTGTAACTGCATTAAAATCTATAGCTTCTAAAGCTGTACAATGATCAAATGCATATGAGTTGATAGTTCTTACAGCATCGCCGATTTCAATACTAGCAAGAGATGTGCAATAAGCAAATGCATACTGAGGAATTGCTGTAAGAGCAGATGGTAACTTGAAATGAGTTATACCAGTAGCATAATAGAAAATATAATTTGGAAGGGTTGTCCAGTTATCATTATTCATCTCATGAATAATGACTTTCGGGCAATTCTGAAAAACATAACCGTTAATTGAAGTAAGATCTCTAGGAAGTTTATTTAACTCAAGATTACCGCATCCAACAAAAGCATACGCACCAATTGTTGTTATTGAATCTGGTAGTTCTGTAAGTGCTAAATCATAACATTCATAGAAAGCATAACTTCCAATTGAAATTAGATTTTCTGGAAGTTCATCCATAATCAAATCATCACAGCCATAAAAAGCTTGTTGTCCTATTGATGTCAAACCAGATGGTAATATAACATGTTTCAAGTTATTACAACCTCTGAAAATGCAATCAGGCAAGGAAATCATTGTATTTAAAAAGGTAACTTCCTCCAAGCTTGTACAATTATAAAAAGCATAAACACCTATTGATGCTACAGCAGCTTTTATCTCAATTTCTGTTAAACCACTACAATTCCGGAAAGCATATTGACCAATACTTGTTAATAAAGGGAAGTCAAACTCCTCTATAGCTGAATCAGCAAGACCATAATTACTTATACCTATTATCTTATAACCAACATATTTTGGAAATAACTTACAATCTCTAGCTATCTCACCAGTCGATGTACGATCACCAAAATCGTAAGTATCAGTTACTCCATACTTTGCTACAGTTGCAGACTCAATAGCTCTAACAGCATCACACATTTCAGACATTGTCATTTTGTCTTCTATACCGGCTTTAGTTCTGATTGAGTTTGCTAAGGCTGTGAGTTCTTCTTCAGTGAAAATATAACATTTACCCATTAGAACTCCACCTCGCTTCCATCTTCAAGCTTCTCATTAATCTGTCTTGTTATTTCCGCTGTAAGTGTTGTAGTGAGACTCTGAGTAAGTTCAGCTGAGAGTTGTGATTTTGCTGTCGCAACCTGAGTTGCAACTTCCGATGAAACAAGACCTGGTAACTGATTTTGAACATTCCGTATTACTGTCTGAGTTACTTCTGATACTATAGATGGTTTTGCAGCATTTATAGCATTTGCTGCCGCAGTATCAAGCATATCAGGAACAAGTCTATTCGTAGCAGCTATAACATCCGATTCTATATTTGTGTTTATAGCCTGGAGAGCTGTTACTATGGAGTCACGAACCTGCTCTCCTCTTGACGCTTGTTGAATTGCTCTAATTTGAGCAGAAATATCAGCCATAATTTAGTTCTCCTTTTTAAGATTTATGAACCTTAATATTAATCTCTTCAACATTTATAAGATTATAACCCTCTATAGATGTCCATGAATTTCCATCATATTTATATAAATATGAATTGTTGCGTAACACATCATTGAAATATTCATAACGACAATCCCCAATATACAAGAAATCCTCATCAGTAAATACACATCTCACGTAATGTATATCTTCTGGAATTGAAAGCCATTCAAAATCATTACCATCCCAAACCATGCACTTAGATTGCGTCATACAATATATTTTATTTTTAAAAACTGTAACATGTCTTATCTCTGTGATATAAGAATCACCTTCACCAAAATTACTTACTTTTTCAAAACTAAAACGTAATTCAAATTTACCTTCCTGAACTTCTTCTACACGTTCTTCATATATGTATAAAGCACGACTAGTAAAACCATATATGTTTCCATCATAATATATAACAGCTATACCGTCGATATAATTTTTTGTACTCGCACTTAATTTTTCAAACTCAGAGCCATTCCATTTCCACCTACGAGCAAATCTATAAGATGATCTAGTAAATACATAAACAGAGTTATTAGATGCCGTAACATACATTGCATGATTATTTGCATCATTATAAAAATCATCTTGCTTATAATTATCATTAACAAGTTCCCATTTTCCATTTACAAGCTTTATCCACCTATCTTCGCTAAAACCATTTAATATTCCATGTTGTCTAAACACATGAGAAGTTATAGGTTTATATTCTTGGTTAGTAGTATCAAAATAGATCCATTCGTCATTTATTAATTTGGCGTCATATGTTGAATCGCTTAAAGATGAATAATGATAGAAATCCGTAATAACCCCATCTACTATTTGTATTTCATTCATAGTTATAATATTAGATAATAATATGTGTTTTGTTTTTTCATAAACAATATGATGACCCCACACAAATCTATGTATTACATTGTTATAAACTATAATGCTATGTGACATATTTGTACCAAAATTAAGATTAGAAGGGACAATCTCTACTATTGAATTATCTGTAGGATTCCATTTTAAAGTGAATGATTTTGATAAACCACCATCATTATGAGATACCATATACACATAATTATTATATGATACTGATGCATATGACCCTATAATATCTCTATTTATATCAGCTTGCTTCTCCCAAACATTAGTAAGAGTATTATAAATATAATGTTGCCTAGCATTTTCTGTATAATTTCCTCTAACTCCAAAAATATGTAACTCATCATTAAATACTATAGCTGCTCCAGGCACCCTAGGTCCATTATCAGATACTATTTTCCAGTTACCACCACTATATTTTGACATTGCTGTATAGCCACTTTTAGTATGCATAGCATATAATCCACCGTCTACAACAAAAAGATATTCCCAAATATTTAAAGGTAGAGATGAAACTAGTTTCCATCCAGTATTAAAAGAAAATATATAATGTTGTTTACCATCAACTAAATGTATAAAATTATCTTTCACAGCGGCTTTACTGTACCAAGCTCTTATTGGTAATATTCCAATTTCACTCCATTTTGAATTAATTGTTGACACATAAGATTTATTAATTTTTGTATCAGTAGAACCAAGCATTTGGATGCGATTATCAAAAACAATAATTGCTGGTTGATCGCACAACCAAGTTGTCAATTCTCCTGGATCTTCTTCAGTTGGATAAATCTTCTTATTACCCATATAGATCTCTGTAATTTTCTTATTACCCATATAGATTTCATTACTAAGTGTTTTAAAACTCTTACCATTCCAATCTATCATGGATTAGTCCCTCCAGCTTGATTTTGATTGTCCTGTTGCATTTGGTAAATATAATACAGAGCATTGCCTATTGGATTCTCAGGGAGTTGAGGAACAAGCATGTTAATCTGACAGTTGCAACTTACTGTAAGCACAATAACATCATCCATCATTGTAGTGTCAGTTGTGTTTGTTGGATCAACAGGACTGAATGATGGTCTAGCTTTGTCGTAGTCCTCGATTGTTGAGTAGATTGGCTCTCCTGTATCGTAGTCTACAATGTTGCCTTCACCATCCATCTTTATAGCTGGTTGATTGTAGAAACCAGGAATCAATGTTGAACCATCTGCATGTAACTTCAAAGGAACATTCTCACCTGTACGTTTGTTATAAGCGTAGTTTGCAGTCATCATGTTAATCTTTGGAGCAACATTTACATCTGTTATTGCGAGTGTATCCATAGGTTGGAAAGTACACTGACTTGTTACATCCCAGCTGTTACCATTTTGATCACGCAGGAAAACTACAGCTTCTGAATAATCAAATGACTCACCAAAGTTGTAAACAGTCTTTGGATATTTAACCCAATAGAGTTCAAATGGACCAACTTCAAAGTCTTCAAAGTCTTCTTCCTCTTCTTCCTCTTCTTTAGCGTTCGGATTAAGAATCTCAGTAAGAGTTCTATGTTTATCTGTACCAAGAGTTATTGTTTTCTCAGCAGAATCAAGTTCTATCTCAATCTTTGTTAGTGGAAACCATTTATCAAGTCCATGAGGTTCTGATATAATATGTACACTCTGACCAACTTTAAACTGTTGATAATTCTCGTTTAATTGATGTAACTCAGATGCTTTAACTTCAATAATCATACGATCATATTGTTTATCAGCAAGCCACTCTTCACCTTTTTCTTTTACATCTTCAGGTGTGTGTAAATCACTCCAAGTTTGAGTTTCTGCTATCCAACCATATTCGTTGAATAACTCTTCATGAACTAAATACTTCTTTCCGCCATTTACTGAAGATATATCTATAACCTTATCTTCCTCATCTTCATCCTCGTCTTCCTCCTCATCATCTTCGGGGTCCCAGTCATCATCGTATTCATCCCATCCACTATCCTTATCTTCGGATTTTGAAGTATCTTTTCTTCCAAATGGGTAAAGTACAGTTACGATATCGTCTGAACTGAAGTTTGTAGTGAAATCTAAAAGATTCAAACCAAATCTTATAGACTGGTTGGTTGTATACGGCATCTCGGCTAAATAGTCGATGTAGTTTACGCCATTCTCATGACGAATAAAAATATAGCCACCCTCAGCATTCAATAGCATTTGATTGATACAGTTCCATGTGTGCTCATAGTTAAGCTTTCTATATAATGTTTTGCCATTATTAACAGTAACTCTTCCAACAGTTAACTTTCTATCATCAGCTACTTGAGAATTATGACATCTAATTAAATGATTTAAGAATTCTGTTGTATTAGTATCATCAGTCTCCCAAGGCTCTTGAATTGAATCATTCAAATAAGCGAGTGGTCCTTCGCAATGCCAAGTCTTGTTTTTCCAGAAGTCTGTCTTGTAATCAACGGGTCTTCCAGTGAATATCAAATCTCCATCTTCATATACATTAATAGTTCCCTTGAGAGGTTTGATGTTGTTGTACTGCTGATGCATTGGAGGGAGTGTGAAGTCGAAAGAAGCACTTGAGTTAAGAGTTTCACTAACTTTAGGATTGATTAATAACTTTTCTTTTACGTTCAAGCTATACATATCAGTTCCGTTTATTTTGACTGTGTAAATCATAGTATTTCCTTATCCATAATATAACTTATTCCTACAGTTGCATTTCCTGTAAAATAGAATACGTTTACGCCCGGTGTTATCATGAATGCATTGTTGTTTTGTCCTTGAGGTAGAACATACGGAGATCCATCTGTTGAATTGGTTACTCTCACACAAGTTATAGGAGCTGAACAATCCAATGTAACTGATACATTATGAGCATTCGGATTAATTATTGATTTGTAAACCAAATTGTTTACTTCAAAACTTGTGTAGAAAATATCATCAACAGTTGAAGTGAGATCGAGTTCATCCCATAACCAATCATAAACAGCCCCATCAACAAGTCGCTTATATGGATTGAGTCTATAGTTTATTTGAATTGTAGTTTGCTGTTGATTATTCTTCCAAGAGTTAACCGTTAATCTACCCCTATACTTGTAAGTTGGGTCATCCTCAAGTATTATAGAATCGAAATATTTACCATCAATCTTATCTATAATATCTGCAAATACATCTTTCCATGAGTTCTTGTATGTTTCGATTACTCTAAATTCCCAAGAACCTTCTCTATCCTGAAAAGTCATTGTGTCACTTAAGACCTTAGTGTAATCCAAATATCCATTAAACCCTTTAACTTTTTCAAGTTTTGTAATAGGTTTTGGAGGAGCTACTAATGGTCTTGTGGTTGGAAACAAATGCCAAGTATCCCAAGTATTGTATGCGCCCAACGAAATGGAATGACCTGGATTAATGTCTAAAAAATAGCTCATCTCATAACCCCTCCTTATCCTTAAAGTTTGATTAAATCGTATTGCAATTGTACAGTTGGTAATCCAGGGCTAGGAGATTTGAAATCCTTAACACTGACGTGACCCTTGTACTTTATAGATGTATCGTCATTTAGATAAACATCGACAAATTCGTCTCCATTGAAATACTCCAACATAGCCGAATACAATCTCTGCCAACCGTAGTGATTTACATCCCATAATTGAAAATCCCAGGTGCCAGTATGATGGGCTTTTATGATAGAGGCCGTTAAGGCTTCTGTGTAGTCCAACGATCCTGACATACCTGGGACTTCAACGAAATGAAATTCCGGTTTAGCTGGATTAATAACAGGTCTATTTGTAGGAAAGAGGAAGAAATCTGAAGATGTTGTTCTATACAAACTCTCTCCACTCTTTTTGAAATGAATGGAATGAGCATTGGTTATAGACTCACTCATCCTCTATTCCTCCTTCTATAAATAGTACCCAATTCAGTATCCATCTTCGGAGCAATCGCACCAACCAATGGTCCTGAATCCATAACAACCTGAAGATTACCCATCTTGTCATTGAGAGTGTTGACGTCCTGTCTGAGTCCGGAAACCTCATTGATAAGCTTAGAGTCATCATAACGGTTAGAATTAATAGCATCAATAACACCGATATTTCCCTTATTTGTATCAATAGGTACTGTATAAGGAGTAGTCACAATAGGACTAATTTGTCTCATATCACCAAGAGTTTTTATACCATTTTGAGCGGCAGTTAGATTTCGCATTTGTTGAGCCTGATACTGATACATGGAATCCTGCAAATTATGCATATTCTCATCCCATATTTTAGCTTCAGCAAACGCTTGATCTATGTTTCTATCGGTAATGTATTCGCCAGAAGAAATCTTTTCAGCAACCATATAAAGTAAGTTATCCATCTGAGCGTCTACACCAAACGGGTCGTCAGCTCCAAGAACTTTCTCTATATATGCGTCAAGTTCACTATCTGTTAACCGCGTTCCATTATTTCTAATGGTAGCAAAGTGACCTATTCTGTAATGACCGGTGTTCTCATCACCTACCCACTTCTGTTGGAATGTGGTTTCAGTTGTTGAATAAGAGCCATCATCATTGTAAACAATAGGTCTTGCGTTAATATCCACATTACCAACTTTATTAAGCTGTTGCTGTGTGGCAGTTATAATAGTATTGGTCAACGTTGTAACGGCATTTTGAACATCACCGATACCCTGTTCTATGCCATCGGCTAATGATAAACTAAACTGATTGCCAATATATTTCAGATTAACTCCAACCTCCTTAGCCAATCCTTCCATATCGATCTTATCAGTTATTGCATATTTCTTAAAAGCGTCAACAAGACTTTCATCAACACCTTCAACCATCTTATTTGCTATAGAAGCACCATATTTCTTAGCAATAGCTTCGGACTGCTGTTCAATGCTCTGCATCATACCATTCATCTGATGAAGTCGCTCATCGCTAAGTTGTGATAATCCCTTAACTTCTTTATAACTGTCAAGACCTTGAGCAGCATAGTTAGCAAGGAACTTTTCATCAAGTCCTCTTGAAGCTAAGTCATTCAGCATTCTACCCCATTCTCCAAGAGCTTTATTTCTCTTATAGAGATTGTTGTAAAGATGTTTACCTGATTTCTTTTCATCATAAGAAAGATCTATATCACTAAGATCAGTTGAAAGACCTTCTAACCCCTTCTTAACATCGTCGTAAGACTTCATGTAAGTTGACTTCCACTTTTCAACAGTTGAGGAGAGGTTTGTGTAAGCATTAATCTGCTTCTCAAGCTCCTCTTCTGTTGTAAGTGTTGTACTGGTTATCTGATCTCTTAACTGTTCGATAGTAAGACCATTCTGCTTAGCAAGTTTTTCAAAGTTCTGAGCAACACTATTACATAAGATTTCAGCATCTTCAGCACCGGAATTATAAGCTTCATTCCAAGCATCAATCATTTTCTTTCCAGCGGCTTTGTAAGCTCTCTGAGTCTTAGCTGTCTTAATAATCTCATCACGCTGTAACATAAACGCTTTAGCTACCATAGCGGTATTTGCAGCTCTTTCAGAGATAGTCTTCCTATCCGCAATTGAGCTCATATACTTACTATATTCATCGTTAGTCATAGATGCTAAACTACGAAGTACAGGTAACTTTTCAGCACCACCCTCAATAAGTTCTGAAAGGTAGTCCATATCAGTACCAGAACGAAGAGCTAATGTCTGCCATAGACCTTCCATATCTTCAACACCATTAACTTGATCCTCAATGTTCTTGAGAATTGTCTTGGCTGGTGTTACAGAAGTAAGACCATTGTCGAATTCTTTGAAACCATCAAACACTTCAGCAGTCTTCTTCTTAATATTCTCATAAGTTTCAACAAACTGTTTCTCGACATTTTGAGCAGCTTCCTTTAATTCGTCTTCTGTCATGTCAGCAGTTATTGAAGCTTGATACATATAATCCTTAAGTTTCTCAATTGCAGCGGTTGCAGTTGCCTGTGGGTTAGTATCACCCATAGCTGTCATGAGATCACCATAAGTTTTTGCATATTCAGAAGCTAAATCAGTAGATAACTTAACATACTTATTATGAATCTTTTCGGCTTCAGCTTGTTTCTTAAGTTCAGAGTCAGAAGCCTTGGAAGATTTACCTTTATCACTTTTAGTAGTATCATCGGCTCCAATACCTCCAATAGCGTCTCCTATCTCATCCTTAATGCTCTTACCTTCATCGCCAAGTCCAAGCTTCTTCATGAAATCATCAATACTGAATTGACTATTCTTATCTTTAGGATTCTTTTTATCATTCCTCAACGCTTGATGTTCTTCACTGGTAAGTTTATCATACTGACCTTTTGCGACTTTAGCCTTAGCTCGCTTTAATACATCTGATTCAACACTATCTGTTGCGGAGCTAAATAATCCTTTAATTTGGTCGATATAAGGAGAGACTGTGGAAAGAGCACCACTACCAATACCTTCACCTAACACGGAACCGGCAATCTCACCAAGTCCTTTGCCAGCCATAATATCACTACATATTTTAGAAACTATACTTGTTCCGGTTCCATCGGTTGCAGAGGTTTTAACTCCTTCAGCTATTGAACCACCAACAACTTTAGAAACCGTCTCAAGTTTTGGAAGATTTTCTAACATACCGCCAGCAATGTTACCTATTAAATGACCACCCCATAAATCGGTATCAGCCAAAGGTCCCATTTCTGCTGTTGATTGGTGCAAGTAGTTCCAGATAGTTGTAGCTACAGTACATGCCGCATCCGCAACATCCTGAATTCCACCAAGCATACCTTCAACAAAGTTTTTAACAAGGTCAGAACCCCAACTTACAGCCTCATCAACTACACCACTAACAGCTTCAAAACCAACTTTAACGGCTGTAGCAAATGCTATTATGGCAAATGATGCTAATCCTAATGCTAAGCTGAAAGCACCAACCGCAAGAGATACTGAAATCAATCCAGCAGCAAAAGGTATTCCTGATAATCCAGCTAAAGCCATACCAGCGGCAAGTACCATAAGATTCTTACCGAAAATACCAATGCTTTTTGAAATTGTGATTATATCTTGTGATCTACCTGCTAAATCAGCTAACGATGATAAGAATTGTAAGAATACCGGAATAAATGCTGTGATAGCTTGGAATATAATATTTACTCCTTCAGCCATTATTTTGAATCCAGCTCCAGCAACATATGCAGCCGCACCAGCAGCCATTATAACGAGAGCAACTGCCGCAAGACCTATTGAAGCAGCTGCCAATACAGGACCAAATACGCCTAATGCAATAGTTAAACCTATGATAACAGCGCCAAATCCAACAACAAATGCTAATATCTGCCCTAATCCAATATCCTGAAGTTGTGCTAGACCAGCTGCCAATACATAAGCTGCTCCGGCAAATGCCAACATGAGACCAACCATTGCAAGAGTTGCACCCGTATTAAGAAGATTAGATGCAGCTGCTAATAAAACAATTGCACCTGAGAATGATAACATTGCTATTGCTAAAGCTCCAGCCGATTTTAAAACGGCGTCTGCTGGTAACTCAGCTAAAGCGCTAAGAGCAACAACAATACCGAAACATACTAATGCGAATATTCCAACAACTCCAGCGAATTGTCCAATATTCTTCATATTATCAACAGCGGCTCCAATAACGGCAATCGTCATTGCAAATACCAACATCAATCCGAATATCGAAGCAACCGCCTCAGTCATACCCTTTTCGTTTTCTTTAAATGTAGCTCCAAGTAAAGTAGCCATATAAGTTATTGCACCAATTACACCAACCATGGATAATGAAACAGCCAATATTCTACCTGCCTCAACTTTTTCCATAAGTTTACATGCACCAGCAATAGCAAGCATACCTCCAGCTATAATAATCATACCCTTTCCAAGAATAGGAAAAGCTAATCCATATAAAGCGGCTAATGGAGTTAACATATACATTGCTATAACAAGTGACATAACAGCCGCTGCTACTTTACCAATACCAACACCATTAAGAATACGAAGAGCGAAGGCGATAGCTAATAAAGTACCACATAGCGATAATGTAGCTTGTAATATAACATCCATAGGGATTGCTGCCCATGCGCGTAAAGCATAAGATATAACAAGTATTGCACCTGCTACAAATAATAAGTCTCTACCGAGACCATCAACAAGAGATTTAATCCAAGTTACAACAGCACCAAATGCGGCTGCTATAGCCATAATACCAACAATCGATACTATAACAGTACTAATATTTGTAACTATCCAACCAATTTTACCAAAGATTCCTTCAATACTCATGAATCCTTCAATAAGACCTGTTATGATAGCTCTAATGCCACTTAAAAATGCAAATATTGCAAGACCAACTTGCCCCATAGCAAGGACTAACATACTTATAGATAGAGCTAAGGTTCCTATACCGCCAGCAAACGTTAAGACACCAACTCCAAGCATTACGCCAGCTATCATCAAATCAAAAGATATAGCTATCATGGCAAGGGCGGTGATTTTGAGCGCGGCGATAATTCCGGCAAACGCAATAACACCAACAGCAATTGATGCCAACACATTTCCTATAACTCCAAAGTCTCCAACGAGTTTAACAAATCCAACGATTGCCGCTCCAATTGCTGATACGATTCCAACGATTCCAGCTACAAAAGCAAGTATCGCTGGTGCAACTTTTGCAACGGTTGATACGGTAGTTAGTATTGCATGATCAAACAATAATATAGCTGCCGACATTGCAGCGATAACTCCAGCTCCTTGTAAAACAGGTTGCCACATCGCTCCTATTCCGGCTACCAATCCAGTAAATATCCATAAAGCGGCAAAACCAGCAGTTAAGATAACTGCTAATGCACCGAGAACTTTTGCCATAGCCATTAAAGCATTGTTAACACTACCAGTTATCTTAGCTAAACCAGTTATAACACCACCAATAGCGAGTAGAGATAGAGCCATAACTCCCAATAGAACTGTCACAACTACCAACTCACCAGCCAAAGCAGCTAAACCAACTGGATCGACTAATTTAGATAAACCAGCCATCGCACCATTAATAATTATAACGGCACCAGCTAAAGCAACCAAACCAATAGCAGCATTTCGTAATATATCTGAATCTAAGAAATACATAGCAGTTGCAAGAACGGCAAATGCACCAGCTAAAGCTAATACACCAAAAGCTGTATTCTTAAAGTTCTGAGCACCTAACTCTTTCTGTAAAGCATTAATATAATTTGTAAGCGCTAAGAATGTGCCACCAATTGTATCTGTGAGGTTTTTAATATTGGAAGTTATACCACCAAATATACCAAACAGATTGTCAAAGTGACCACCTAATAAATCAACAGCTGTACCAACACTTGCTACATTATCACCTATTCTTCTTAAAGCCTTAATGTAGAACACAATAACACCAAATGCTATAAGCATAGCCCAGTTTATTTTGGATGCAATAGTTGTAATTACATTTAAGACATTCTGCGCGATAGGATTAATCTCACCAAGGTTGGAAGCTATTTCTTTTATATAATCGGTAACAGGTTTGATTGAAGGAACACTACTTTCAAGTTTGGAAGCCCATTGTGTAATAAGGTCAACCCATTTTTGCATAGGCTTTTCCACTTCTTTAGCAGATTTACTTACATCTTCAACCTCTTTCTTACCTTCAGCAGCCGCTTGAGCAACAGTCTTCATACCTTCTCCAACATAATATATAGGCTTCTCTGTTGATTCAGCTGCATAAGCAGTCATACTAAAAGACCCAGCTATATTTTCAATTTTTGTTTGCACCTTATCCAATAATCCAACAGAATTACTTACAGGTTTAACCATAGTCTGTATAGATGAGGACATTGACTTAACGTCTGATTTTGAGCGTGTAAACAAATTTGTAAATTTAGCTAGGAATCCATTTCCACTGAGAGATATTTCTTTGAATAAATCAGCAAAAGCAGCTTTTATAGCTTCAATTGCTGTTTGTACATCATACGCACCAGAGATAACATTCTTTAATTCAGTTCTCATCCTCTTTAAGAAGTTGATAAAAGCATTAAAGATTTTACTATTTCCGATTTTATTAATTAATTTTTCAATAGCTGGACCGACTGTAGCTACCAATAGAGCAGCAATCATTCGTAATCCATTTTCAACTTTTTTAAGATCAATCTTGTTAAGCACATTCTGCAATTTCTCCCATGGTATATAAGGTTTAATTGCATTGAACGCGGTAGCAAGGAATAATAAGGTTTTAAATAAACCAACAAAAGTTCTCAATCCGAGAGGTCTTGAGAGTATAAAGTTAAGAGCACTAAACGCTCTTGTTAAAGACCAAATAAATACTATAGGATGTCTATATTCTATGAGAAGTTCCAATAAACGCTTAGCTATCGCAAAGACAACTCTTGCTTTATCTCTAATAGCATCCATTTGTTCATTGGTGCCTATGAGACTATATGTCAATCTTTGTAAAGCATTAGAGAAGTATACTAAAGCGCCACCATCTATTTCTCCAAATATATCATTAAACGCCTCTCCAATAGGTCTAAGAACACTATCGATAGCATTTAACACATTAACAAAGCTCTGGAGAATAGCGGTACGTCCACCATTATCTTTCCAGAACCTCAACATATTATTTCGAACATCACTAAATTTACTTATCATAGGATCAAGTATTTCATTGTTAATACCTGTCCATAAAGCCTTAGCTTCTTCGAAATCACCAAATATAATTTCAAATGTCTGAGCCCAACCAGAACCAATTGCTTCCATTGCTGTATCTACAAGCATTGAAAACGTCTTGATTTCAGTTGCTGCATCAGCTGCTTTAACACCAAGATCCTCAAAACTTTTTATCTGTTCATCAGTAAACCCCTTAGATTTTAGTTTGGCTTCATACTCAATTTTTTCAGCATCCGTTAATTTTCTCACATCGGTTGCATAAAGTTCGAGTGTTTGTGTTAACACATCACTTGTCAACCATTGATGATTAAGTGAATCATTGAAACCCTTTTGAGCATTAAACAAATCGGATGTTTTTCCCTGCATGTTTGTTGTGGTGGATACATATTTATCACCCTGTTTTACAACAGTACCAAGAACAGCGGCTGTTTCCAATAGATTATTTTTAAAATCCATTGTTGCCATTTGAGCATTTTCAATAGACTTCCAATCTATCAATTTTATAAATCCGCTAGATAAAGCCTGAGAGAAATTATACATTGCGTGAGAAGCCTGTTGCGCATTGGCACCAGATATTGCAGCTTCATTAGCGATACCTTTAATCGCATTTACAGCATCTTCAAGTTTAATACCCTGATTTGTAAACTTACCGATATTATCAGTCATATCCTTAAAAGAATATATAGTCTGATCCGAGTAAGTATTAAGTTCATTAAGTTTCTCATTTACAGTTTCGAGAGACTCTCCAGTACCATTCATGATGGTCTGAATGGAGCCCATTTTGAGCTCATATTCTCTCATACCACCATTAACTTGGAATATTGCTCCTGTTGCTCTTGAAAACGTGTTTTGGATATTGGTTGCAAGGTTTCTGGTTATCTGGTCAGCCATTGTTCCAAAGAACGAAAACTTAGAAGTCATCGTATCGAGCGCTGGAACGACATTATTCTTAACTTGGTAATCTACTTTTTCAAGTTGATTGGAGAGATTTTTAAAACCATCGCTTGATGTATTACCGCTATTTTCAACAGCCTGATTTAGCTTATTTAAGGATGCTAATGTTTGCGATACACCCTGTTCGAAGTCGGCATGGTCGAAATGTATCGAGACTTGTCTTGTATCAACTGTTGTATCACTCATGTTCTCTTAACCTCCTCCCAGATGCCATCAGCCATATTTTGAAAGATCTTTTGTAGAGCTGGATTAATATAATCTATTCCTTCAATCCAAGCTCCGCTTCCAGTTCCATGTCCTCTCTGTATCATGAGAGCCACATTAAAGTAATCCTTTATCACGTTTGTGTTATACCAGTTTATAGCTGTGTATTTATCTCCAGTTGTTATCTCGTAATACCACGAATTTGCTGTTAAACCAGTATCTTTTGGAGTTGCTTCACGAAGAGCATCGACACCCATTTGTCCATATTTATCTAATAATTTAGCCCACTTCTTTTCTTTCATAGCTTTAAGCCATTTGAAAGTGGTTTTAAAGTCGCCAGTTTCAGTCAAATAAAGTACATGTCTTCTCTTCATTGTGGATTACCCCTTTGTATGAAACTTAGCTCTATTGCGTTTATTTATAGCTGCATAGTCTTTCATTATTTCAGACTTAGACCGTTTCTTAGCATTTGGATTTGCTTCTGAATTTTTATATGACGCAAGCTCAATTAAAGTTAAGAGATTGTTTAAGTGCCATTTCTCGCAATCAAATGGAATTTGTAATGCGGTCATGTAATAATAAATCAACTCACTAGATAGCTTTTCCGGTTTCTCATTTTGTTTTGGTTGTTTTTTTGGAACCGTTGTAGCCGTCATGGGGTCTTTAATATAATTTTTAACTTTCTCATAGTCATTTTCAGAAATACTTTGATACACCAACTCATCAATTGGCTCTCTATTCATTGTCATACATTTGATGTAATAAAGTATCTCTTCGGGATTATTAGGACCTTCAACTAAAAATTTTCTCTTATACTTCTGCTCCCATCTCGTTAATGATATGAGAGAATGTTTGAGATGAAGAGTTGTATCCTTTGTGTACCTAAATTCATTTTTGTTCTCGTCCCAATATTCCTGACCCGGAATGAATAAATCTAACACCTCAAACATTCTTAATCTCCTAATTATTTATTGATAGGTATTGGAGTGTGACTCTGCTGTGCCTGTCTTGCAGCTTCCTGCATCTTCTGAGGAACAACATGATTGATGAAATCCTCAGCTGCTTTATTGTCAGTTGCAAGTCTCATATAAATCTGAGAGTACGCATTCGTTGCCATAAAATCCTCAAGTAATTCTTTTGATTTTCTAAAACCTCTTCCGTCCGGTGTCTTCTCACCATATGACTTCTGAAGAAGTTCCTCAAAGATATCAATAAGACCTGGTGTGTCCTGAGTTGCAATGATTTTGTTTATTGTTCCTGCAAGTCCACCTTTTGTCTTAAACTGCATGTGTGTGAGTTCTGATTCCATGAAGTTGAAATAGAAATCTTCGGTTCTTTTGTTACCGTCGAAATCCTCGAAAGTTTCTGTAATCTTGTACATATTTGTCCTCCTATTTACGCTTTCGGAAATATAAAAATATATAAATAAAAAAACTTTTTAAAAAATAATTTTATTTTAAAAACTTTTTATTTTATTATTTATTTTATATAAAAAGAGGGCGCCCTCGTACAATTTGAGAACGCCCCTTTAAAGGAGAAAACCATCAAGTGGGTAACTACTTGTTAGTTCATGAGTGTGTTAATTTCATCAGGAAGAGGAAGTCTTGCCTGAGTATCATCACCACCGTAGAGAATTGCTTCAAGAGCTGCCAGCTTATCAGCATCAACTGTGGTAGAGTTGATTGTAATGTGTGACATCGGCTTCTCAGAGAAGTTTGTTGCAACTGGGTTACATGCAAACTCAAAGCTCATTGTCTCAGCATTTGGAGAGTCATTAACTGTCTCGTGAGTCTTCTCTGAAGGAGAAGTTGTTGCATTGTAGATAAGATGAAGCTCATATCCGAAGTCCATACCTTCAGTATCGTTACCGATCTTGTTTCTGTATGAAAGACCGAACGGCTTTCTTGTCTGCTGATTACCCTTTACACCAGGAGCAATCTCAATCTCACCATTACATACTCCAAACTCATCAGGATATGTGAAACACTCAATTGTTCCACCATAGTCCTCAGCACCTCTGAGAGATCCATACTGAATGTTATCAGCATAGAACTTCTGCTCATCAGCACCTGAAGGTGACTCTGTTACCTGTGTAAGACCATTCCATGCAACTGCCTTTGAATAAATACCATTAGTTGGTAAGTAAAGAACACCGTGGTCAACACCCAGTGTATAAATCTTCTTACCTGCGCCATCCCATGTTAACTTCATAAGATTAATTCCTTTCTCTAGTAATAAAGTTTATATACGTCGTGATACAAACCATCGTTTTTAAATCTATCTTTAAGAGAGATGTAATCGAAATGCTCCAATAACACTCCCAATAAAGACTTGTTGTATTCACGATATATATGAGTTATTGTGTAGACTCCATTTGTCATATAATGTTTGTTATCAGCAAATTTAGTGTCAATTTCCTTGAATGTATAAATAAAACAAGGATATTTTATTGATGTATTTGTTGGTGGGGAGAAGTAAACATTTCTCGAACCGAGTAGCGTGCACAACTCCTCATGTAATTCGAGTCTATCCCTCATCGCTTCCCTCCTTATAGAGTTCACCAAAGTGAAGAATCAGATTTGGATACTGACCCTCCACTGAGGATATCCTCCATTTAGCACCCTGATATGTTACATACAGGATTTTATGGAAGTTAGTTGAGAGGAACGGATCTGCAACAATCGAAAGTATGTTAACTAAAGTTATGTCAGCATTAACTCCCTTCACAGTATCTCTCTTACTGTCTCTGCTTAAATCACCGTAATAAGGCTTTACGATTGGTTCTGTTTCTTCCCAGATACCTGGTTCAACTTCCTCTTGATGACTAAAAGCAACATGACCAAACCAGTTCATAACTAACCTCCATTATGAGTATCAACCCTGCTTAACCTTGTAGTAGTATGTGATCGCAGCAAACGGCTTGATCATAGCGCCTGAGAGACGTGTCTCGTACAGGTACTTGTACTGGTTGTAGTCAATATCGAAATCATCGAAGAAATCAGTCTTTGCACCACCGTTTGTACCAACATTGTAGTCAACAAGGTTAACAAGAGTACCCGCTACAGGATACTCAGTTGTAACTCCACCTTCTGTGATACCGATCTTAAGACCTTCCATAGGTTCAACAGTTCTGATACCCTTAACTCTAAGAGTTGTACGAAGCTCTTCCTCAGTCTTGTAGATTCTGTCACCGATACCGTTCTCTCTGAGAAGCATGTTTGTGATCTCATCTTCAGTTGTGTAGAACTTAGGATTGCCTGAACCCTTGTAAAGCTTACGAGACTTGATAACAGCTCTCTCAAGAGCCTTAGCCTTCTCGTCATCATCAGCAT